>Ga0058701_10001471_pt1 | contig 16749 bp, 14 predicted proteins | sample AgamicOrMae_FD_97039 | JGI IMG/M metagenome (GOLD analysis project Ga0058701, IMG submission 97039) | Agave microbial communities from Guanajuato, Mexico - Or.Ma.e | ecosystem: Host-associated > Plants > Phyllosphere > Phylloplane/Leaf | place: Guanajuato, Mexico | collected 2012-06-04
GTTACGCTCGTTTGAATAAAAGAATGCTTTATGAGAATCAATTAAGTTTAGCTTTCAAAATGAGTTGAAGGTGGCCAGTGTGGTTAGCTGGACCATAAAAAATGAAAGTCTACTATTACAGTTATTTGAATAAAAGCATAATATTTTATTTTAAGATCTTGGTAAGGTTTTGATTAACGTATCGGGATTTCTTGTGGTGTTGCGTTGAGGCTTCGAAGCCAAGACGTTTTCAATCCTTGCCTTTTAACAGATTGAGAGCATTGCAATCTGGAGTTTTGTCGTCGCGTAAAGATTTCATCTTGAACGTTTTACACCCCATCAGATTTTCCAACGAGGCTTTCAACGTGCTCTGCCAGGCAGAGCACCTTGAGGGTCCATCCGGAAATCCCGAGGTTTACGGACGGTCCCCGCACTCAAGCTAGGAATCTGTGCTGTCTGACAATAATCGTCAAATATATTTGCGATAACTGAAGGAGTATAGGAGGGTGTATAGAAGCAAAGGGTGGAATACTCTCATTCACGCGCACAAACATACTCTCCAACAGCCGTCGATGGCAGATTCTCGCAACAGGCAGCTACCCTCCCACCAACTACAACACAACAGGGGTGCGCGGTCCCCCGTGATTCCGGGCAACGACTGGTCGTGGTCTGGGCGCAGGTGTTCTCTCTCTTTCGCTCCGTAAACCCCCCACACAAAAACTCCAACTGAGCCCCGTAAATAAATTGGTAATTGAGACAGAGAAATTGTTAGGGGAGGTCACCTGGTAGCATAAATACCTCTAGGCGTCCAATCATTACATCAATTTAACAACCAGCCTCAGCTTCCGAAGCGCATCCTCTGCAGATTGGCGCGACTTGGGCGCTTATAACAGCTGAAAGTGAGCGCTTTTAACAGCTGAAAAGAAGATCACCCGAGACATTTTTGATCAATTGATCCGACACTTAACAGAATCTGTCCCGTCCCTCGACCCAACGCATAAACCTTTCCCTTTACTGCACTGTAAATTTCATAGATTGTATTTTCTTCCTCTCGAGTTCCATCGCAAAGCCGGGCGAAGTGCGGCACAATGCACCTGACCTTGGTTTACCTTATGATCATCTAGCCTGATGCCACTTACTTTAGGCGGAATCAGGTTTGGCAACAGCCGAGCGGAAGCGAAGCAGGGAGCAAGGCACGTAACTTCAACTTATTAAGCGGTATCAGGCTTGTTGAAAATGGATAAGGTTTAATTAGGTTAGGTTGCGTGGATTAAGACTCGCTCCGTTGTCACACACTGCCTGGCGAAGAAAAGTCGAACACAAGAGGCGAAAATGCGTACTTTCAAATTTACAGTGTGTTCGACAAAACGCTCCTAAAGGGGAATACTGTCAAAATGACAAACGTCAAACAAATCAGGATCTATAAAAAGACTCCTCGAAAACGCAAAATAGCGCTACCCACGGGTAGCAAAAAATATATGTAACTTTTGGCTAGATTTAAGTAGCTTCAAAGAGACAAGATTTACCTTAGTGCTGAATACAACGCCCACTGCCATTTGCTTACGCCTCAGGTGGAAATGAAATAAAAACTAAACCTAACTAAACTTCCACCAATACGATTGAAAGCCTCCCGTACGATCCCCAATCAGTTCCGATTTCAGCTTAGTAGCCGGTTTTAGTACGAAAGCAAAACCCTTCTGGAAATAATTGACTAAATGTTCAGTTACCTCGTGTGTCGGTCAATCGATGGTTTCCTCTAACTTAGTTACTATATCGCTTGCCGAAAGCCAAAATACACATTTTTAAAAGTGGTCAGACCCCCAACAAGAATGGCTGTCCAAGAGCTGCAAAATCAAAGCACGTCCAAGCTGTTCACATCCGCTACTGTCATTGCTAAGTCTACTCTCATACACACCGCTGTTATAACCTAGCTCAAATGTTTAATAAATGTAGCGTTGAAAGAAAGGCCCCGACACCGTTTAAGCGCTGTTAAGACTTAGTTAAGCCCGATAGCAGTGCTGCTAGATTTAGCGCTTAGTCCAGTAAAAACACGGTCCACTTTTAAAACAGAAAAGATAACTTCCTGAAAAGCCTCATCTTTGATTAACTCAGCTTGGAGTCGATCCAAACCTTGCTATGTTATCATCTTGAATTGGCCGTGGTTAAACTGGACGGAGGTACCATATCTGGTAACATTGCTAAATAGTCCATTAAAAACAAATTTCTAAATTTAATCCAATGGTATTTAGCCACAGCACTACGAAACCCCACGTTCGCACAACCACTAAATACGCGATTCGGCACGCTCGGGGAAGAATATGAAATTTTAAAAACTGTTGAACACTGTCATTAAAAAGAGCTCAGAAAATAATGAAGAACCCCACAAACCGCACGTCGATACGATCATCCGATCGCTAAAAAATTGAAGCTGATTTTGCCTGAGACGTCTTAACTCATACCAATTTCGTATGAGTTGTGACGTCACTAGCGACTTCAACCTCGATTTTCTAGCGATCGGATGATCAAATCGATGAGCGGTTTGGGGGGTTCTCCATTGTTTCCTGTGATCTTTTAAATGAAAGTGTTTTTAAAAAATCGTATTCTTCCCCATTCTGCGGCCTTAACTTGGCAGCTAAGTTCACCTACCCTTTTGTCCTGGAGACCATTCCAACACTGTCCATTTCAGAGATTTTATTTTCCGCCTCATGTAATCAACATTTCATCGATCAGCTGAACGGAGCGAGGCAAAAAGCCACGACTAATATGAAGTTGCACCAAGTCAATCCTCATAATGTCATGAAAGTTTGAACCAGGGTGGAAGAAGAAGGTGGACATTGCAACTAGGAAAACTGAGTGAAAAACTGCTTACGAGAAAACTCTCAGCGCTTCGTACACCTTGATGAGGTGTATATTGATAAAACTTTTTCGTTGGGGAAAACTAGCGTTCCTTGAAAAATTTCAAAAATAATTTGCTACAAAAATGGTTTTTGAAAGTTTTGAGCCAAAAGCATATTTTCTTGAAAAAATTGTCCTCATAATACGAGATAGGAGGATTAAGGCAAAGATTCTCACTTATTAGAAAGTACTATTTCAGGTTTAGAAAAAGTTCGTTTTCTCAATAACAGGTGTTTCCCAGTCTCCAAGACAAGTAAAAAGGGTTAAGACGCAAAAAAGGGTTTCAAATTATTTCGGAAACGATTCAACGCGATGACTGCGTCGACAACACGCGGTACAGCAGCGCTCGCATCTCGATTCGGTAACAAATGGAGTAACGATTCCTCAGCTGGATTCACTAATCTAACACGACAAGGTGTATGACTGCTCGTTTAATGATTGTGCCTCTTTCAAGAAAGCTTCGGAAAAACGCGATTTGAGAGATGGGTTTATCGCTTTCACTATAGGTGTCCTCAGCGCCCCGTGCTACAAGCAAAGCCCGTTCCCTCTTACAACTTCATGGTTTAGAAATCAAACGGTCAGTCTAAATAAGCTGGACAGAACATGCACATAGGTCAGAAGTACTGAACACGGGTCGTGAGCAGGATCCACACAGATTCCTCAGAGGATTGTCACAATATTCGCACAGTTTTCAAACGATATATTAACCAATTAATGGATGTCGTCAGAAAGAAGTTATTTGAGCGCAAAGAAGACCGATCCCCGAAAAAGGATTAATAAACGGTAACTTTTCCGTCAAAGATGAAAAGTTTAAGTTGCAATCCTTTACATATATTAAAAAAAATGAGTTGGATGTTTTCTAGCTATTGAATAGAGCGCTAGAGGCACCTCAAAGGAAAATAAAATCAAAGTTGATAAGTGCAGTATTTAGTTATAGGCTTTGAAAGTTAATTCGGTTTGGTACGGTAATTATTTTGGAGAAAATGGTGAGAGTAGTATAGGAATAAGAGACTACAGTAAAATGGCAAAATAGCCAAATTTACACATCAAAAAAATAAATAAATAAAAATTTTAAAAAAATAGAAAAAAATATATTAAAAACGTAAGTATGCATAAAACAGAAAAGCCAAAAAGAGGATGAGATTTAAGAATAGGTGGCACTTTTCGCAGAGATGCCGAGATGCCCCACTGACGGACTTGAGGGAAAAAATGCAAGGAAAAATAAAACCACTTTGTTCCGGGAAGAACTTCAATACTGCTCGTTATTCGACTGTACTTAGAACGGTTGATATAATCTTGAACTGTTCTCAACTAAAATTCGATTTTGTTGCAGCGTAGTTCGACTTATCACAGTTAACAGTACTGCCATCATAGGTGGTTACATCGCCGTATAACTTTTCCATCTTGCGACAATCCTCGAATCCTCGTGTTTGCGTCCTTAAAAAGCTATCCAACCCCTCCAGAAGCCGGTGGCAGATTGGAAACGCAAGAATCCCCCGTCTGCTCCATATCTCCATGAATAATGAAAGATGGGTCAAATACCTCGATCCGAAGTTTTTGGTTACCGAACAGTTGAGACTGGGGCTTACCTGTGGGCCAGGGTCTCACTTTGACCCTCAGCTGTACCTCAATTGAGAGTGGAAGCTTGCTTTTCAATCAAAGGACTGGCCCCCGCCACTGGCGTGGCCGTGGTCGTCGCCGGAAGCGGAAGCGCTGGCGGCGCCACCTTCCGAGTCTTCGAGCGAGTCACCGGGCCGGGCGCGCCTCCCTTTGGTGTCCCGGTCTCGGTCCCGCTCGCGGTCCCTCTCCCGCTCCAAGTGGTGGGCCCGGCCTGCGCCGGACGCACTGCCGCCGCCGGAGTTGCTGTGCCGGTGATGATGGCTCTTGGATCCCTGCCGGGAGTCGCCGTTCATCCCTGCGACCACATCACCAATTTAAACCGTTCCATGAACGTAGGTACAGGGGGCCACAATAGTCAAGACCCCTGCTCCTATGTAATACTTGTGGAAGCAGGGATCCTCACTTTTGTTGCCCGCTGATCACATCTATATAGGGAGAATACGGTCCTTACTATTCTGTGTGCACGATCTCCCCTCTCTCTCCCCCTCAAACTCCGTTATTTCGCTCGTTCAGGTCCGGAGCTCATTTGTAATCCGGAGCGTTCCCATTGGATGGGGATGCCCCGGATTACAAATGGTGGACCTGAGCGAGCGAGAAAACGGACTTTGGGGGAGAGAGAGGGGAGATCGTGCAAACAGAATAGAGCGTGGAATCCCAAACTCGGACTTTGGCGCCATCTAGCGGCAGCAGACAGAACTTACTGCCATACGGCAAAGAGAGAATCGGCAGTTTCGCCAACAGTTTACAGTCGAGAAAAGCGAGTGCTAACTGTAAATAATATTTCAGTTCTCTGCCTCTGTTCAATGGCAAAGCCGTGCAAAATAAGACACGTAACCTCACCTAACCTAGGTTAACCTAACGCCAAGCCTGATGCCGAGCGGAGCGGCACAGAAGCAGCAGGTAAGTAACCTAAGTAAGCGGCGTGAGGCTTGGCGACCACAATGTCAGTTAAGTTGGATGCTCTGCCCTGTGATAGAACGACAGATATAACACGAGAGGTAGGAACCGCGACCTTTTAATAACCTACAGAGTAGCAACTTCAGAATAGACAACTTAAAAATCAACAGTGATTGGTAAAGACGGCCCGGAGAGCGTCCTGAAGGATGAAACTCGCTTCCGAACAGATGATCGAAAAAGCGTACCTCGGTCCCGGCGATAACGGTCTCGATCGTCATCTCTGTCTCGGCGGTGGTACAATTCCTTGCCCTCCCGTCCGTGCATATTTCTGTTAAAGACAAGTACATTTAGCTATCCATCGCTCACAGTGACAAGCTCAAACAAGTAGGGGACTCACCTGTGCTTGTCGTAATCTCTCTCTCGGTTAAAATCGTATTCCCGATAACGATCGCGGTCATCATACGCTCTTCCATGGCGTTCTCTACTTTTGCTCCGGCTCTTGTGCCTCCTTCCCCTGAAAAGCGGTAAACAATTCGAGGTTAGCAACTCGTTTCAAGGGGATATGCATGTCTTCTGAGACTCACCTGTCCCTTGTATCTCTCGCTCGGCGTCTCATAGCATCTTCCTCTTCTTCCCTTCTTCGTCGCCGCTCTTCTCTCTCGCGCTCTTTTTTCCTCTCCTCTTCATCGCGTGCTCTGTACCTTTCCTTTCTCTCTTCCTCCCGTTTCCTTTCCTTGTCTTCCCTCGCTTGCGTTCGGGCATTCTGAGCACAATTTCAGTTATTAGTAAGCATTCACGGCAAACTATCTTCTTTTTAGCTTTGCAAGTGCCCAAATCGATTTGCCAAACTTATCGAGAGACCAGTCTTCTGCTGATACAAGGGAGGACAACCTGAGGTTTACAAAATACAAGGGAAAAGACTACAAACCTCTCAGGAGAACTGAACAAACCCAGAGAATGACGTTATTTCGCTCCTTTAAAAAAATCACGATGAACTCAACATCGATTGGCCTAAATTTATTTTTTCGGGACTTTCACTTCAGGCACGGAGAAATTTCTCCGTGCTCCAGGGAATTTTCCATCTTCATTTTCACGGTATTTCAGACCTAAGTATATTATCTCTTCACAAAGAAAAAAGGCAAGTTTTTCTCTGTGACAAACATTAGTCATTTTGGGATGGGCAAACCTTATGGGATATGCCCAGCAGCCAAGTTTCAGAACAGGCTCAAGTGCAGTCAAAATTAAAAGTACCACTCCCTCAACCAATGGTAATGAGACACTTTTTGAGCATATTTTCTTGAATCTTGAAACTCCTGAAATAATTTGATCTGCTACATCCCTGCAACACAAGAAATACCTGTATTTCTTCCAAAGCATTGCGGAGTTTAGCATAGCCCATATGCTGTTTACCCATCAGGTGATCATCTATTCGGGATTGGGCATCACCAACGATGAGGAATGCCCCACAGACATCACAAACTTCCATTTGCTTCTCTTGAGCAGCAGCAAGATCAGCAGTCTGCAAAAGGAATAAAGAAATTCAGGACATGTTCTGTACACAACAGGAAATATATCTCATCAAGACTTAACCTGCTGCCAATGGCTGTTGTCATTTTGTTTCCGTAGTTGTTCTCGTTCTTCCTTGAGCTGGTCACAGAGTTTCATCAAGCCTTGTGCCTGCTCTACATTTCCTTCAATTCCCATGGCCTCTGCTTCATCCACTAGTTTATTAATCTTTTCGGACAGCAGTGAAATTTGCTCTAGATTTCTCTGAGTTTGAGCTGGAGTAAGTGAAGCCTACAACAGAAATTACCAGTTAAGGACCTGGATAAACTTAAATGCATTCTTGACAATCTGTTGTACTCACCGTATCAGCTTTTCCTATTAGAGCAAGTCTGGACTTGCCCTTGGCAATTTTCCTTTCCACTTCAGTGACCATACTTTGACAAAACCTGATGAATTCATCAACGTACTGTTGCTTTTTGTAACTGGTTGACTTCTCAAACATAGCTTTTGCTTCATCATCATGGATGCGGGGACATGCACCAAGGTCAGCTCTCGTGTTAATAAAAAGGTCGTGAGGGCAGAATTTCACCATATAAAGTTTACAGAACTGCAAGAGAAAGACATGAGCACTGACTTTCAGCTCCAATCATCACAACTTAGAATTTGCGGCAGACAATACACATGGTGGAAATACTTGGTGGACAAATCTAAATGCGCCCAACCTTTCAAAATAGGAAAAGAAATCTGTATAAGTAAAGCTTATAAGATACATATTAATGTGCTGACATAGAACAGGGAGTGCTCTATCACATACAAATTACATACAATAGTCAGGTAAGGCAGCCGACCGTGTCGATTAATGACGTTGGTTAAAACTGCTCATCCCACAAAGAGGGCGAAAGGAATAAAGTCGACAAAGGCTACTGTAGTAAGAAACAACACTACGAATTACAAAAGACGATTCCTTTAAATATGTGCGGGAAGGCAAAAGTACGTTAAAACTGTTCGGCACATTGTAACCTAATTGTAACCACGTTAGAACTTAGTATAAGCATACTGCGCCAAGGGTCTGAAAAACAATGCTAGCTTCTTAACGAGACCTAAAAGGTGAAGTAGCGATACCATCGACATCAACTAAAATTATGAAAAGAAAGAATTCTTGGGTAAAGAAAATTGCGAGACAACCTTACCTCTGGGTCCTCCCAATTCAACTCTTTTTGTTTGTCAGACAAAGCGTTTCTGTTTCTGCCCATAAGCTCGTCGAGCAATGCTGCAGCAGCTAAAACTGCCATAATGTTGGTTTTTAAGAACTATTTTCTCAAATGTTTGTTTTCTCTTCACATTTAACCTGAAGAAATAACGATAAGATATCGCTAAGCCAAGATGACAACGACCGTCCAAACAACAACAATAATCAACGAATAAATAAATGAAAGGCGTTTAGAGCATATAATCTCTGGTTTAGAGAGCCAAGGAGCCAAGTCAACGCAACGCCGAAGTGAACTAGAGCCTGAATTTTAGCAAATAAATTAACTAAAATTTATATTACGTTCATCTTAATGGTTTCCTTGTTATAAAAGTATTTTAAGCATGGATTCTTCCAAATTTTTCCTGCTCTTTACTACACCATCTCTTGTCTCTGAGATTTCAGTTCAAATCCTGACTCTCTATCAGCTCTCTATAACCTAACTTACGGACTGTGTGTGCTGTGTGTGTGTGACTTAATTTTCTGAATTGTTTTGAATGGATTTTGTTTACTTATGACTGTTGATTCTTGTAACGCAAGAAACATGACTGAAGCTACTCTCTTCAACGCAGACACTGCAAAAGGTACTGACCAGCTTCCTAAATTTCCTGCTTAAGGTGAAGAATAGAAGGAAACATAAACCTAACCTATGTGATGGTTTATTTGTCACACTATTACTTGAGTTTCAGGGAAAGATTTCCTCCTAGAAGTTGTTCTTTTTTTTTTTTAGGAACCATTGTTTTCTCTTTTTTTCCATTCTTGTATGGTTTTTGCAGCTGCCTTGAAGAAAGTTCTTGAGGCTATCGACCTTCCAGAGAATGCCACTAAACTTGCTGAGGCCAAACAAACTGCTGGAAATGATATGGTCAAATGTATGCAGTTTGTTTTCCCAATAGTTGTGCTTATCCAAATGGATGTCATCAAAGACTTTGGATTTAAAGATGGCAGAAATGGTGAGATATTAATGTTTTCACACACTAATATTTGAAGTGCTTATGAATTATCTAAAATTTATCTGTATGTGTATTTGTTGTAGGAATGGTCCAGTTTGCACAGTACATACGAGCCCTTGAAAGAGAGGACCCTGAAGTGGCTTTGCTACACAGTCAAGTGAGAGCAAAGTTCCTGCCTCCAGTTCATGAAGTGAAACGTTATGGAGTGAATAATATGGGTAATGTTAGTGACTACAGCTCTCCCAAAGAAACTGAGCAAAACTAATCCAGTTTACAAGATTTTCACTTACCAGGTAGATATTAAATTCTAGAGTATTTATTAATGTTGTTGTGATGGTGTTATTTATGTACATTTTATCTATATTGTTACAATTTTGAATAATTGCCCCAGACTTCTTTTATTTCATAAGTTGTCTTAAAGTAAAAGACTGGTTTTGTAAAAAAAATACTTGAAAAAATATTTATAAAAAATATTTAGTTTTAGTTTTGTTTTCTAATGCTGTTATTTTAAGCCACTTTGAAGCACTTAGTTTTGCTTCTTTTGTACATAGTTTCCCTCCTAAAAATGTGACTTGGTTTGCCTCTAAAATTAACTGTGCCATCCCATGGAGGATGGCAAGCCCTCCCTCATGGCAGTGTGGATTATGCAAAACTGATTTTCTTCTCATCCACTTTTTTATATGTTACTATTTATTGTTTTTCAAAGAATTGTACTTATCAAAAGATGTGTATTGTAATTTTAAGCACTTTGGAATACATTTTTATACCATCAAGAAAGAGTGTGATGAATTAGTTCTTTGGGTACTAGACTTAATACTCATTTAGCTCTCATAACATTTTGCAGATGAATAATTCTTTTGGTTTGTAAAGATCATATGTCTCTTCCTTATGTTTGCTAATAGACTACATTTGGAAAAGAAGCCAGAAATAAATGGAGACCAATCTGGGTAAATGGCAGTCAGCGTTGTACGGCGAGCGCCCACTCAACAGCATCCCTTTGGACTTTTTCTTCTTCTTTTTTTATTGGAATTATCATCATTCTATTTTTTTTTTTTAAAGTTACAGTTATCATACATGATAAGTGCCTCCTGTCTCACCTCGGGCAATCGATGCGCTTCATCCTTTTTTTAGGACTGATGGGCGCTCAGTGGTTTCTGTTACAGTTAGGTTTAGTTGTTTAGTTCTATTCGCACGCCTATGTTAATACAAGCGAGACTTGAACGGACAGAAACCAACCAACAGCATTTTAAATGGGAGGTGACTTGAACGCACGGAAAACAACCTATTCCATTTTAAATGGGGCGGCGTGAGAAGTCACTTCGTTACAGTTATTAGTATTTCGCCTCACTCATTCATTTAAAACGGAATACTTATATCCAAGTCAAACGTCCGTTTAAAATGCATTAGGTTGTTAGGTTTCCGCGCCGTGCGTCGAAGTCTCCGATAATGCGTTCTTGTTTGAATGCATGTACGTGGATATGTTTTTCATGAAATAGCGCCCCTTACGTGGATATAATGTGTCTTCATTTAAAACCATGTGTCGTCGCTCATTCGTCGGGGTCGCGTGCAGGAAGTTTCCCGATAGTTCTGAACCTCATTTTCTCCCATTTGAGGTCAGTGTGTCAGACATGAATTAACATTCGAGGAGATTGATTTCGATCGTAGCCCAAGCCTGGGGAAGCACCGCGTGAGAGCGCTAGGCAACTTGTCATACGTTGTTGTCAAGTGGGCTGCATACACCTGCCTTGGCGAACGTTAGAAATGTGCCGGTCCTAGAGCTGCCAGGTATATCAGAGCTCTAATAGCTGACAAGAAGATTCCGCTCTATGCAATATCTTGTTGTTTTAATTAAGAAACAGGAGAATTTTTATTTCGATAGAACCGGTATAGTCGAGCATCGAAGTTACGTCTCGAAACTTCCAATAGCAAAACCTTGGAGTTCCGTCTTAACTTGCGGAGATCAATGGCCCGGTGGGCCGGGTCCAGTTCCTTATTGTCAGTCTTTATTTAAAAAGTCTTTGTCATCAAAGTTGATTTAGACAATATTTTCTGTTCAGGTATTTTGTATTTTTATCTCATTTTCCTCTTTTATTATTTGTTTTATTTTACTTGATTATATAGTATCACCATCGGAATATTTTTTTTGTTTCAGCTCTCCTTTTTATACTTTGTGACTGAGTGGAAATCATGTTCAACCTCTTACAGTCGGCGGACTTTAGGTAATGAAAGAAAGCCTGCAATTTAATGCTGCTTAGGTCAAATAGCCCGGTTATCACATCAGGCATATTTCATTATTATTATTATTTTAGTAATTTGCATCTTTTCCCTCAAAATTCTAGTTTATATCTTGAATCAGCTGACGATAAGAAAGCCCTTCAAGTAGGACTACCGGTAGCAGAAAGTCGACCGAGCCATGCGATGATTGGGGTGGAGCGTGACCCTCTAATGTAATATTGCGATATACAGTACCCTACATAATTAGTAGAAGTAACCAGACATAATTAATATATTAACAATCGCGATCAGAGGCCGCAACTCCCGTCATGACTGACTGTACCGGTACGTCGAACACAAAGTACAGTCAAAGGCATAAATAGCTGACAATGATCTTTTTTTTTTAATTTAGGTTGGCAACACAAATGAAATCGACTGAAACGCGGGAACCCCTCCCTATCAAAATACATTTGTAATACCAAAGCAAATTAAAAAAAAACGTTTCTCAGCCATTTATGTACTTGACTGTACATAAATTATGTGTGGATCGTGTAATTGTGTAAGGCTCACATAACCTGTCCTATGTGTGGAACACCTTAATGAATGTGTGGCACACCTATGTCAAATATTATGCGCTGCGCTAGTCCCATTTTGGGTATTTCCTGTTGAGGAGTGTCGCGAACTAATGGTACGGAGATCTAGGCTTGGCGTAAGCAAATTCAGTGATAAAGGAGATAATCAGGTGAGCTTTGTCGCTGAATGAGAATACGATAGGTAAGGAGAAGGAATTATGTTTAATTTCAACTTTTAAAAATGTTCAGTGTATAACTTTGTTTACAATGAAACAAAAGTAATATGGTCCCAATTGCCAGGGTGATAGATCTAAACGGAGTAAACACACCAACGAACCTTGGAATCCTGGAAAAGCAATCAATTTCATAGGAGGACTTCGAAGTTATTTGGCATGTGGCATTCAGTCTCCACGCTCCGATCAAGTCGTGCCAATCCGTCGCTACAAAACATGGATTTGAAAGTCGATAGGCACAACTTGTCACACCTGGTTTTCGATTGGCAGCACAAAAAAGAGCCTATGAGAGGAGAGGACCATGCATCGCTAGCCCTTTGTCTTTTCTCGACCAGTATTGGCTACCAATTGGACACTTCTAATGAGGGTAATAATCTAAAATATTAAAAAAAGAGGCGTAACATTAAAATCCGATGTCCAAAACATTGAATTTACATAAAGATGGAATTTGTAATAGTTTGTTAAGAAGGTATCTGTACACTGTCGTAAATAAATGAAGTTGCGGTATTATACCCGGAGGTGGGGTGGCCCGTGAGGTATGCCTGCAACTGCAACAGTGGCTCGTCGACCACGGTCTGCCGGGGAACGGCGCGGCGGCCAGGCCGCGGAGGGCCAGGCCGCGGAGGGCCAGGCCACGGGGCCGGCCGCCCACCCAACGCCACACCGATAAGGGAATCTAGCAAGGCACGAAAATAAGGGGAAAAACAAGGGGCATCGGCAACACCCACGCCACAACACCTCCTGTAACATGACAATTTGCCATACTCTTTTCTTTGCTATTACAAATGCATAAAAACATACTTATATACATTTATATGTAAATACATAGGTACAGTACGACTGATGACTCCTCTCAACCACTGAGCGAGAATCGATTTATCGACTCGATTCGACTCAGCAGTGCCAAGCCAGGGCAGTTTTGCATTTATATACATGGTATGTACGTACTCACTTCATACAGAATTTACACGAAGTAGGTGCCGCTGCGCGCGCGGGTTACTTGTAATACACATACACATTTTACTCCGTTACTTAACCTTTCCTTTCCTCTTCTTTTTTTTTTCAATTATGGCGCGTATCCAATCCGATTCCGTTTCTGTGCTTTCTTTTGGCACATATTTTGGACAGGCAAAAATCTGAATGCCCTACGCGGCAAACTATAGGCGGAAACTTACAAATCGTCTACAGTTTCAAGCACAAAACGTCGGTTTTTGATAAACAACAGTGCCCTCTCGACGAGCCAGTAGCCGAAACGGGTGAGTAACTTCGAAACTTCTTTTAAAATTGCCAATAATCTATGAAGAAAGCCAAACAATTATCTAAATTGTAAAGGGCAGCTTTCTGGAGATGATCTCCAGAAGATCTTGCAGGAAGCTGCGTTTCGGAAATGGTGCATCTCGACCAAGGTATTTTTATTTTTCCCTGTAGACTGCAATCCAATTCATCGTATATAGTAAGCGTCATACAAACTCGTATGATCTGAGCAACAGCGGTATCTGTTCTAAAAAAACATATTCCTGTTTTCTCATGTTGGCCATTGCGAGACATTGCATAAAAAAATCAAGGTTCAGATAAAAAGTTATTTTAGGTAGCAACAAGAGAAATTCTCGTTTTTGGCTTAAATAAAGTAAAAATTGTTTTAATGAATGATCTAGAGCGCTTTTTCTATGATATTATTAAGATAAATAGGCTTGGGAAAGGATAAAAATGGGCAAGTTCAAGACGTCATTAATCCCCGCCCATTATTGCCTCATCAAGCAATGTGATCTCCAGATGCAAAGAATAATAATGCGAGTTTTCTCTATTGAAAAAGAATAGTAAGACAGAAACCTGGATGTGAACCGTCCTCAAACTCAATACTGTAGGCTATGTGTCCAGGCCGCCTTTTCATGCCGTTAACAGTAACGACGAAACGAGTGCACCATGCTTACCGCTCCAAAGGTCTCGTTTGCTCGCTTCGCTTTGATAAAGCTAGAAAAAAACGTCCGTTCCATATCATATTCTGAACGTCGGGTAGGGCATTGTACAGAACCGGTATCAGAGCAGGTAATTTAAGACTTGGTCAGAATGTGAATGATTAATGTAGAGTAAAAATGGACGCTTTCAAGGAATACTGAACTGGACTTTTCACTTTGTGAGATTGAAAGTACCGGTATGCCTCTGAAGAGTGCGGTACTGCAGGTACCGGTAAGTACTGAAAGTGAAAGAGAAATGGTGAAAGTGAAATCGCTTGGAGGCGCGCCATTGGAGAGTGAGTTCCGAACGGTGTTAAAATTGTCGTGAAAATAGAAGCCGGCGCAGTTACCCACACAAACACACAACACGCACACATGAACACACTGCACAACATTAACTGCTGTTTCGTAGCAATATATAAAATGTTTTGATTCTGAAATGAGAAATCAATTCATGGTTGTTAAGGCATCTTCGTCACTGTACAGAAAATTAAATAGTATATAGCAATGTACAATAACAGTGAAAAGTGATCGCCAATAAGTTAGAAAAACAAGTAAGTAGACTACCCTTGGACGCGGATACCGAAAGTACCGTGGGTACCTGGATACCTTGGGTGCCTACAGCAAGTTACGGTAAGTTGTAGCTGAGCCCAAACAAAGGTAAAGCTCCCATATCTCCATTCCACAGGAAAGGAAATCGTGAACAGGGCCATTTCTTGGAGGAAAGCCCAGGTGGGGAATTCCCCGCTGCTAGGAGAGTCCTCCACGGAATGGTCGCGCAGATCGGTCATCGGTCGGTCAGTCGACAAGAAATGAGACCGCCACAAGAGTCGGCTCCAGCGACACTCCAAACAAACAAATGAGCACCAACAACGTTTTACTTGATCGATATCACAGAAAAATGGAAAACAAAACAAATGTATCGCGTAAAGCACTTGAGGGGATATTCACAAACAGCGTCCGCCCACGGCGTCCGCCATAAGAACTCTACATGTACATATGTACACGCGCAATGAGAAAGAGTCCGCCGACGCGGAGCAGTGCTGCGGAGCTGCAACGCCCGCGTCAGCGGCCGCCCGTCAGGTCGGCGGAGGTACCCGCGACGCCGAGTCCAGGGAGTCGACGGCGGGCCCGGCGCGGGGCTAGCACCAGTCGTCCTCGTCCGAGTCCGAGTGCCTGCCCCGCATGCGCGCCCCGCCGCCCGCGCCGCCGCCGCCCGTCCCCGCGCCGCCGCCGGGCTTGAAGCCGTTCGGCACGGGCGAGGGCAGCAGCCGGCCCCCGCGCCCCATCGCGACCGCCTGCTCGAAGCTCAGAGGGTTGTACGCCGGCGCCGGGTAGGGCGCGAACGGGTAGTGCGTCGGGGAGGCGTTCACCTGGGGGAAGTTGAAGGGCGCGGGGCGCGGCAGCAGCAGCGTCGACGGCTTGCTGGGCGTCGGCGGCAGGCGGCGGCCCTGGCCGCGGCGGGGCACCAGCATCGGGTAGCTGTGCTGCTGCTCGTGCCTCGTCGGGGGCGGCATGTCGTGGTGCTGCTGGTGGTGGTGGTGGTGGTGATGGTGGTGGTGGTGATGGGGGTGGCCGTGCATCCCGTGCTGCGACTGCGGCTGCTGCTGGCGGCAGTCGTAGTGCGTCCCCGAGCCCATGGCGGGCTGGCTGCCTCCCCCGCCGCCGTCCCTGTCTCTCCCCCCGCCGATGGGGCTCGGTGATCGGGAGCGCTGCTCGAGGCTCGTGGTGCCGTAGCGCGTGGGGCCCCGACCGTAGGCACGCCGCGGTGGGCCCGGACTCGGTGACCGCGCCGGGCTCGTCGAAGCTGACCACGACGCTGTGGGCGGAGAGTGCAACACTGCACACATCACACGATAACAAGTCAAACACCGACCCAAGCAACGCCCAACCGACGACAAGCACCTCAACCCATCACCCCTGTCACTCTCATCCACATCAATGTAAACACCACACTTTCCTCGCTCAATTTCTCTGTTTGCATTTTCTACCTCATCGAGTATTTAGAACTTAAAGATGGTTTCCTCATGGCACAAACCAATTTTCATTTAAAGGTTTCGGGCGTTTATGGAGCTTATGTCAGTTACGTTCAAAACAAGAAGGAACACAGGTCTCAACCCTTGGCAAAAAAATGACTAAATAAATTGTGGCAAAATACCGTATTAAGTTAGGTTAGTTCAAGTAAGGTTAGGTGAACTGGGTAAACTAGGTAAGGTTACGTTAACTTAGAGCCCTGTAACTTCGTAGAGAAACGCAAACCAAACCCCCACCACTGGCACTTCCACCATGTTGAGCACATCTGGCCCATAAGAAATACATTGTGCCCATCAAGGCGGCCCCCATGGCAAGGGACACCATTCGCGCCTCTCTACGAAGTTGTAGGGCTCTACGTTAACTAAGGTTAGGTACGCTAAGGTTAGTTACACTAAGGTAATGAAAACTTAGGAAAGGTAAACTAAGATTAAATAAACTAAGGTTAGGTAAACGAATGTTAGGTAAACTAAGATAAAGTAAAGTATGGTTAGGTAAACTATGGTCTGGTAAATTGAGGTTAGGTGACTCGCTCAGCTCGACACACTGTAATTTTTTAAGGTAGCCTTTTCAACCTTTTGGTTTAAATTTGGTGCTACCCTCCGTCGTCAAGCCGAGCGGAGAGATAGCGGAACGAGGCAAAAGGCA
>Ga0058701_10001472_pt1 | contig 16749 bp, 12 predicted proteins | sample AgamicOrMae_FD_97039 | JGI IMG/M metagenome (GOLD analysis project Ga0058701, IMG submission 97039) | Agave microbial communities from Guanajuato, Mexico - Or.Ma.e | ecosystem: Host-associated > Plants > Phyllosphere > Phylloplane/Leaf | place: Guanajuato, Mexico | collected 2012-06-04
ATATAATATAGTTTATAAATGAAATTGAACTTCTACTATCGAACTAAAGTGTTGCTGACGAATGATTTATTTTTCCACGCGTTTCGAATCCAATTCTCGTCTTTCCTCCGGCTTGAGCGCTCTGTGTGTTCGCTCGTTTGGCTGCTAGCGCAACGTAAGATAGACGAGACAAAACCCTGCGTGAACGAAATCTCTCGATGCTCGGGGTCGGTGGACGAGGGCAAGAAACGCATAGGGAAACGAATGGGATTGACCAAGCGCTTGTCGTCTGCCCACCACGCTTGAGACTTACAGGACACTCTTAGGATAAACTGCCAGCAACCATCTCTGAACGCGACAAAATGATGGACTTCTATGTTGCATAACTGCGGAAGATCATCAAGCTTTTAATTTATAAACTATGTCTGGAATTAGGTGCTGTTTCCTGATTTTCGATAATTCAGATATCTATAACCTTGGATACACTGTGCTACTTCATTTGTAAGATGGCAAGAGAATAACAACAAGTTCCTCGGTTGTACCCTAATCGCAAATCTCATGAACAACAACGAATAGGCACACAATGCTAGTGTCATATTTCCACTTATATACTTTGGGTCCTTCTTTATATCTGCAATCGCCGCTAGAGGTATCCCCCAATTTGCCACTGGTCCCCAAAAATGAGTGCTGATGAGCGTGAGGTCGTATAGCTTAGATGTCAGATATCTTACATTATGGCAGAGCATCGTCATCCTTTGAAATGTCTCAACTTACCTCATGAAATAACTCCTCGGCGGCAGCTTCATTTTCATCACTGATGCTGATAGATCTCGGCGCTTGTCTCTGGGCAAGTCAAATCCTTTCTTTTATAGACATCCGAAATCATTCGTGAGAGAGTGGAAGTAGTTTCTCCGAGCACAATTCGTCTAACGCTGCCCAGATCAACCGTATAAAATTGAATCCAGCGCGAAACCCTCACAGTAAACCTGCACGTAGCTTGTTAATTCTGTGTTAGATTCAAATAATAAAAATTTGATCGCGAAGTCAGTGTCATATGGCCTCAAACGATGAAACAGTCGCTTCTAGGGCTATTTAAGTTTTGAATTAGTTGGTTCGATAATTATTATTAGTGTGTAATCCTATAAAATGGCAATATTAACAGCAATCAAGGGTAAACTCATAGGTCTCATTGGCGATGAGGACACGTGTGTTGGATTCTTGTTAGGAGGCATCGGAGACTCAAATAAAACGAAAATACCCTCTCTCAACTTCTTTGTTGTGAACAAGAACACCAGTATTCAAGATATTGAAGACGCATTCAAGGGTCTTGTCAAAAGGGGCGATATTGATATCATCCTCATAAACCAAAATATTGCCGAAATGATCAGGCACGTTATCGATGCACACAAATTACCTATTCCAGCGGTATTAGAAATACCTTCCAAGGACCACCCTTACGACTCAAACAAGGATTCCATAATGAGAAGAGCAAAAGGGTTATTTTCAGCGGAGGATTACAGGTAATGATCGGACATCATTACCATTCTTCCATCCAAAGCCAGCATATTTTCGTTCACTTACGATTGCTATTCAATCGGCCACAGAGAAGTCACACAGTTAATGATTGTACATTGCGAGTCAGTTTTATTTAGTCAAGTTTGATCAATCTTAGTTACTTTGTTCTACGTAAGTCAGCCCCGTTAAGGGGTTCTTCAATTTCAATCATAAACACTTCAATCAAACATTTTCCCATAACGCTTTCGGTCTTCTTCATTTTTCAAATCCTCTAGTGTCTTCAACTCTTGCAAGCACTTGTTTATTGTCCTAGACATGTTACGGTCATACTCCAAGCATTTTTTGAAGTCACTACGAGCATCATCAATGTTCCAGACTGACTTATGAGCTTTGGCGCGCCTGAAAAGAGCCTTAGTGTTCTCTGGATCACGTTTCAAAACTTCATCCGAAAATTTGATGCAGTCATAGTATTCACCTTGACTCAACTTCACTTGCGCTAGGTTCAATAAGAAAGGTTTTTTCATCTCATCGAGCTTGAGCCAATCGCTGTCCTTGGGCCGTTCTTTGAGCATCAACGACTCGATGATATTCAGACCTTTGGCATAACAACTCACAGCCTTCTCATAATCACGATCCGAATAGTACCTATTACCGTCCTCGCGATACTTAGGGAGTATTACTAGCTTCTCTTTGTCGCTCATTTGCCAAACGTCCTTGATGTAGTTGTCTGGTGGTACTGAATCAACTAATTCGAATGTGAACTCGAATATCTCAGGTGGACTCAAGACCATGTCGTTCAAGTCTCTATAGGGAGAATCTCGGATGGACGCAGAGCAACTGTGAGACGAATGATGAGTATGTTGATCATCGTGATTATCATTCTGGCAAGTGGGTTCTACTTTGTAATATTTGCGAAAACACTTTGACGTTATGACATAGTTTAGGCATATGTAATGAGTGACCGGATCATCACGAACGGTCAAACGACATATTTCCCCCTGACGCATAGAGGCTAGACACGACTCCCAGATTGGCATTTTGAATTGCTTTCCATAGATGGTTTCAACTGGCTCTCCCTTGGCCATAACGCGACTATCATCGATAAGGATAGGCTCGGCATCTTTGTTATTCTTGATGATGGTCTTGAAATGATAGATCAGCTTTGTCTCCGGTTCCAAACCGCCTAGATCCCTTCTGCCTGGATACAAAATTTCTCTGCTGATTATAGACATCTCTCAACCCCTAACCGGTAAGCGACTACCAACTTTCTACTGGTTTCCGAATCGAATGATGGAATTATCGATTGAAGCTCAATCGGCCAGAATAGGAGCGGTTTTTCCCCCAACCGTTTCTACACGAGTCACACCAATACGTCTAATCTGAGAACAGTTCCAAGGGGCTCAAAGTGGAATCGCACCTACAAATACTTTTTCAAATCAATTCTCTACTATACTAATATGAGACAGTCTTCCTAAGCATAGCTCGGTCCCAGATACAATAGCAATCAGTGCAGTGCATCTCGCTTGCTTACGTTTCCATAGATTCATATGATGACTAGTCGGTGCTGACTCAATTAATTGATTCCTTCTTGATAGTTGAAGTCACCGATTGGACTTGAATTGACAAGTTTAACCTCAATCACTAGGGTGTAAGCTTGGAGCTAAGCCGAATCAGATGATCCGGATTCAGACTTTTGGTTAAACACAAGGGCAATAGTGATGAAGTCCTAGGTTGCTACAGATCCCAAATCACCTTCGTCGGTTTCCTAACCTATTCACCATTATCTGGCGTACATCACAGATGGAGCTTGGCTCCTTTAATAGTTGATGTAATAGCTCATAGGAGAGTTCTACAATTAAGACGAAGTTGTCTCAATCTGACATCCCGACAGGTGCAATTCCATGAGCGAGATTTTGCTCAATGCATCCACGTCTAACAACAATAGATTCCAATCTCCGATGACAATGATCAGAACTTAGAGATCATCAATGACTGTTAGGGGACAAAATATGTTAATTATACTGAATATGAGCTCTTTCCGACACATCATCCGCGGATGCCATTCATGGACTCCGAGAGTATGCGTCAGCTGACACATTATTGTTGTACAGAATGCAGAGGACTCTGACGCCCGCTTCTGACGCGCTAGGGTGGATTAACCAGAGGCAGCCAAGCCTTGGCACGGGCAGCCTGACAGAGATTAGATTTGTCTGAGCTCTTGCTCTGGAGCTACGTTTTGTAAGATTTGGAGGCAGCCTGTAGTTTCCAAGCCTTGAGACACAGTTTGACTCAAACGACGAGACGATCTTCGGATGAAACAGCTTTTCGGAGAAGGAACGAGTTTTTGAGTACACACGTTCAGGATGATAGATGTTTATCATCGTTCGTCCCATCCGATGAGTATGGGATCCGATTGCAGAAACCGCAATCCTTCTAAATTAGTCTGCATCTCACGCCACCTTACAACGCCACGAGGTGATCCTCCGGTTTCACAAGAACATGTGAAACCGAGGGACCCTCTTCTTCCGGTAACTGTCAGAAGCTCTTTGTTGGTAGCGCCTCCATTGATCATGCAAGGATAGTGTGGATCAGGTAAACTCATTGATACACTTGTGAACGGATGAATACTGAGAAAGAAAAAGTCAATAAGCTGGCAGGCTGGTCCCGACCAGCTTGGTGCGAGACTCGTGAATAAGTTTCTCGCAGATCGGCACGAGTGAGATTATGTTCAATCAATCTCCCCGCTCGACACCTCCAACCCTCCTCGTCCCCAGATAAATCGTATTTTTCTCTCATTATTGCTCTGGACAGCATTTTCATGATATCCCGGCGGCGAGCGGACGATATTCGAGAAAATTGTCACCAAAGGTTCCAAAATCGAAATGGCTCTCTTTGATGTAAGATCAATTTGGAAAACAAATACTCATGCTAGGCTACTGAATGCTCTACACAAGCTACAACAATATACACATAAGCTGCCGGCAGCACACACAGCCTGATTATGGCTTTGCTTGCTCCACAACAGGCCCCACTAGCTACTGAGGCCCCGCACTCTAGCACCCAAAAGGCCCAAGATTGTAGCTTATGCAAGACGGTGCTCTTTAGCTTGCATATTGGTTGCTCAGTTGTCGCAGCTTACTTTCTCTACCATATGAGAATTGTGCGTTTTGGTGCAATTTAGAGAAATGTCAAATATCTCTTCAGTTACACACTGGAACATGTTAGCAGGCTCATCTTTTGCGTGCAGTGATTCAAACGTCTAGAAAGTGCAGAACAGATCGCGAAAGCACGATACGACTTCTACTTTCTCCATAATGGAGCTCAACTTTCAAACTTTGAGCCCCACCAGGGGCCGCGCAAAACACATTATGCACAATCAGACTGCATATCTATGTGGCAAATATAATTTGTATTATGTTGATATGATTATTTCTTGCCTAGCTCAATTGGTTGCGAAGATATTGATGCTTGATTGTTAAGGTGACAAAATCGTCTCAGAATTTGGAAAGAGATCGCTCTGCGGATTCAATGGCAGAATAGCGCACGATCGCAACAGTGCGCTAGCGCGTAAGAAGAGCCAGTCCGTACACGATATGTGAGCTCCACTTTGTGACTCGTCTAAGGGTTTTAGCCTCAAAACAAGGTGTTCAACATACTCCTGCCATGCATTTGATACAGACTACGGGGTCATCTAGCTACAACAAGCAGCCGTCTTGCCGCAAAGTGGGCCACTGTATGAGGCTCCGATCCCTGCAACGCAGGTCTAATGCACGACACCCGGCCTCATCAGGCTACCAGATAGCAGCCGGCTCGGCGCCTTCTTCCCTGCATCCGTCCATTCGAATAGCAGGCTCTAAGCTCTGGCCTATCTCTCTGATCAAGCAACAGGTGAGCTCATAGCTACAATCGGCCTCGCACGAGTGCTAGATTCTCGCAGACCCTATCCATTGCACGATCACCATCCCTGCCTTGCTGACTGACGCCCACCAATCTTCTCACCCAAATACACACGAGCCGCCGCTCCAATGCGCCCAAACCCTCACTATGGCCTCGCGCGGGGCCCAAGTAATCAGCTCATGCTCATTATAGCTCACAAAGAGATTCCATAACATGCAGACGCTGCATCCTACTAGCTTGGCATCATGTATGCTGATACTCGTTCTAGAGCTCACAGAGCTGTGCAATTGCTCTCAGACTTGCACAAGCACACAGACTGGCCATCGCAGTGGTGGACGCTGGTCTGAGAAGCAAATTGGCCCCTCCAATGACCAGTCGACCTGAGGTGTCTGAGTGCCATTGACATTGTGTAGACAGATTCATCCAAAGCAAATGGTTGGCAAATGAACTGGCTTGATGAAGAGTGAGACAAGGTGACTACTTTGTTGCTTGCTACGCTGAGGCGCGACGCGCGCAGCGAGCAAAAAAATAAACCCGTGGGTGCACACTGCACTTTGAATAGGACCCACAAGTGCTGCTACGATTTCAATAACAATATCTTCCGAATTATAGAATTGTATATCCTTGTTAATGCTCCTTGATGCCAGATTTTCATCATCACATGGTGGGACATATTTGTTGTTGTTTCGTTACGCATAACTACAGACATAAGTGAGAACTTGAATGAAATCACATGAAGAACTCACGTATCTGTTGAACCGAGATATTTTTCCGAGACTCTTCATTAGATGTCGGCCCATTTGCATTGCATGAACTACCGAGGTCAATTCTCAACATGTCCACTTTGCTCCCATCTGCTCTAAACATAATATATGGAATACTCTATGGAATAAAAGATTCCCTCTTTGGTATATCGGCGATAAGGAAGATCCACATCCAGAATGAGAAACTTAACAAGCGTAATCAGAAAAGTTTGAAGGCTAATGCTCATACATCACCGAAGCAAACATTCAGTGTCTATCAGCGCCTTTTTGAATGCTGTGTATTCAACATTGGCGTTTTTGGTCTTTCTATAGTGTTATTCAATTGGTTGTTGCTACCGAATATCTTCGAATTTATGAAGTTTGTCTTCGGACATGAAGGAAGAGTTGTCAGGATATGGTCATGGTTGAATCCAATATTGTTATATACATTTGGTGCTTTCTGGGTATTGCCTTTATTTGTGCTCAGTAGATTTGTGAATGCATTCTGGTTTCAAGATATAGCCGAGTGTACTTTCCGTGGACGTACACAATCAGTGAGAAGTGTCTCATTTTTCATTGCTGACACTCTATTTAGTCTAATCATTCAGGCATTATTTCTTATACAAGCTGTGATGGTCGGCAATGTCTTATACATTGGTCAATTTGCTAGTATCTTCCACCTGAGTCTGCTCTACAGTTTGTACTCATTTGAGTATAAATGGTTCAACAATGGTAAGTCGATCCATGAAAGACATTTAGATCGGGTGAAAACGACCTTCTAGTAATCAACTAACAATCTTATGAACTCTTGATTCTTACTCTAAGGCTGGGAATTACACAGGAGGCTATACTTCATTGAAAACAATTGGCCTTACTTTTTTGGATTCGGTCTTCCTCTGGCCTTGTTAACGAGTATACCACAATCCTATCTACTAAGTGGATCCATATTTTCGACCCTGTTCCCTTTCTTCATAATCAGCAGCAACGAAGCTAAGCCAATGCGACAACAATCTTGTGATCTTCCCGTTCAGCTATTTTCGCCGGTAGTATTTCTATCGAATAGAATATTTCAGATAACGATCTACCTGAACAATAAAAGTCTTCTGAAGAGATGATAGAATTTAGGTGTCGAGGCTCAACAGTTAATGAAAGGCTAACAAAATCATCGCAAAAGGCAAACAGCCTGGCATACTTTATTACAACAACGTAGCTAATCGTCAAGGAACGTTATCTGTCCAGGACCACCCTTCTTTAGGTAACGCTTGTACCTTTTGTAACCGGCCTTCTCAGCCATCTTTTCCCTCATCTCCTGATCCCTTTTCTTCTTCCATACGTCGAACTTATCCTTGATCCACACTTCTTGTCGCAATAAATTATCGACATCTTCATTAACATATAGTTGCTCTTCGCTGACACCTAGGTTCTTGCTAATGAGGTAAATTTTTTCCTCCTTTCCATAAGGCTCGCCCTTCATGTCGAAAAGATAGATCCAACGAGCGTACCAGTAAATGTAGTTGTATAAGGTTATGGGGAGGAGGAAAATTTGCACCCAGAGAATGTTCTTAATGTCAGGCTTCGCAAAGCCGCCTCGAATGTCCATGTTCTCTTCGATGATCTGCCTAATTATTGCTTCTTCTTGTTCTCGTATCTCCTCTTTAGACTTGTGTCGGCTCCTTTTATTTGAATCACGGCCGCTACGCTTGTCAGAAATTGGTAGTAGATTCTTCTGTTTAGCTAACTCTTGGGCCTTAAAACGATACTTTGGAACTGTGACAAAATAGTCGATCGCCTCTTTGTATCGTGAGTGCATCACAAAGTATTGATATAAGGAGAAAGCAGTGATTGTTCCAAGTATGACCCATTGGGCGTCAACCTTAGCTCCATATACTCGTCTATAGTAACGATAGTAGTGGCGATAGTATTGCTCAGGGTCATCGAGCATATCATTGTAATCGCGGCGAGATTCATCTTCACGAAGAACTTCATAAGCGGTGGCAATTTGTCTAAATTTTTCCGTCGCTTTAGCTTTCTCTTCAGCATTATGGACAAACCTATCTGGATGCCAACGCCGGGCTAGACTTCGATACAACTTGGTTATTTCATCCTTGGAAGATTCTCTTCCTGCGCCTAAAACATCGTAACAATTTTCAAGGCCACAGTAAAGGCCTGGTATGCCTTTGAATGCATAAGCAACTTCTGTTAAGTTTAGTACGAAACATAGAAGTATGAGAAGCGATGGTGATTTGACTAAAAGCTTGAAACTATTACTCGTTTTATGGACACGACTCCGATAGTCAAGCCTATCAATTGAAACACCTATGTGCGTCATGTTCCCAGAATTTTTTTTCATATATTCGTTCTATTAGATATCTTACGACTGCTTATCTAGGTGAATGATTAATAATTAATTGATTATAATCTATGTGTTGGTCTCAATTGTATAAAAATATCAGCGCTATCGAGTGAGAGAGTCTATGCTCAGATTTAGGGACATGAATTCATAAATGATGAAGTGGAATACAATAGATGGTATCAAATGACCAGAGCTCTGTGTACATTTTGAAATGGGTTGATATCGAGAGTGATCTTGTAAATCATTGTCTAATTTATGAAAGATTTTACCGTCCCGACGTTGCTCCTGTGAAAAAAACTTCTGTAAATGTCACTCAATGTTCTAATACAGATATTTTAGCATACTCGAATATATGACTAATGTTCCGAGAGTTGAGTTGGAGTCTGGCCGATATTAAGCGATCATACTGTGCTACCTGGCGAGTGGTCTGGCTAGCCTCAAAGTTCGACTCAAAAATGAGAGCAACTAAAACATCGGCGCGCTATTCTAGTCTCTTTTTCTTCATCCGAGAGTGTTTTGTTTTGACGTTACTAGATCGCATGTTTGAGGCGACTCGCGGAAGTGTTATACGACTGCGCAGGTGCCGCCTCTCCAGTCAGAGTGAGAAAACCTCGCCGCGGATTCAGATCTAGCACCACTATTGGACAGACTCCAACGCTACGCCTTGTCGTCAGATTTCGGGTTCCTCCACCGAGACCGAGCCGACAAACTTTGCCATGTTGAACTGTACCTTTGATCATGGCTGTCTCGCGAGTCGCCAACAGGTAACGGCGCAATTCGGTTGAGCCTGCTTGATGCGTACGGATGGCCTGACTTGACAGATGATTGCGCCAGCGCAATCAAAACTTCAATCGCGCAGATCTCTATCCTGCCTTTAGGTCACCCACAATGGTTTGACACTCCCCTCAATGTTAATTGGCACTTCCCTTCACCAATTTGATCGTGATAATTGTTTCGTAACGTTCCCTATCCTTTGAACATCGCCGGACACACCTACATGATTGTCTCCACCAAATCAGCTTTAGTAAGCTGGTGACGGTCCTATCATCAACACGATTTTTCAATCAGTAGATCGATGAGGAAATGTGAAGACGACCATGCCTATTGCGAAAAGCAGAGCGAAATGTAATGTTCTATTATGACAACAATTGAGACATGATTTCCTCACATATGTGGTCATATCTCTGAGTAGATTGGGAAACTCCGATTTGAAGGAAAATAGTGGAATGAGAAAGGAACACCGCTATATATTCCCGAAAAAAGTTGGGATTCTTCGTGAGGTAGATACAGTTTTTAGACTCGCTCTGACAGCCCATCGAAGAGGAGGGCAGGGAAGCCAATGCACTCCAAGTTGTCGATACTTATTTGTTGGAAGCTGTCGTTCAGGAAAAAATGTTTATTCAATGAGGACTTGCTCTACTTCCTGAGGCAGCTGACCTGTGAGTAAGCCGGACTCGCCGATTGTTGGCAGAGCCAGTTGTTTCGAAAACTATCGCTTTTGGCTAATTGATCTGTGAGAATTCCAGACTAGGAACTCTAGTGGAACCAAATTCATGACGAGATAGTCGTATGATATTGCTGGGTAGTGACTAGTTTGAGTTATGACTGATACCTAAATTATCCTGCACTTGAGCCTCCTCCTCCTTGGCTTAGGTTGGGGACACATTACGGCTCTGATAGCCTCATTGAAGACGTTCTTTAGACCCCTTTGCGTGAGAGCAGAGCATTCAATATACTTGACGGCGCCGATCTCTCTGGCCATAGCCAATCCCTGGGGGTATGTGATAGCTTTTTTATCTTTTAGTTTCTCTATTCCATTGCTATCCTCTCTCATGTCTAACTTTGTGCCAACAAGAATGATGGGCGCTCCAGGGCAGTGTTGTCTGACTTCTGGATACCACTTCGCCTTGACATTCTCATAAGAGGGTTGGCTGACTAAGGAGAAGCAGATCAAAAATACATCTGTCTGGGGATAAGACAATGGTCTCAAGCGATCATAATCCTCTTGACCGGCTGTGTCCCAAAGTCCCAAGTTGACAGGCTTACCATCGAGCATAATATTTGCAGAATAATTGTCGAAAACAGTTGGAATATATTCGCCGGGGAATGAATTGGTTGTGTAGCTAATGAGAAGGCATGTTTTACCAACAGCACCGTCGCCAACAACAACACACTTGATCGACTCCATAATACTATTTACAAGTTGGGCACCGATGTATGTATGGCAGGTTCATCGTAGTGCGCCTTAGGTTACCCTGTTACCGCTATCTCTTCGTTCTGAGTGTCCTAATTATGCTATCATTCGTGGTTAATTAATGAATCCTGCAAACAATAAAACATTTGCTCTGGAATGGTGGATAAACTGAAGGGGAAGGATCTTGAAGTTCCACCACCGATGAAGCAAACAGACCAGGCCTTCCCGATGACGAGCCGCTCAACAGGCATCTCTGTGCATCGAAGATCTTGCACTGGCTTGATGCGTAGCTGGCTCGAAGCTGAGGTCGAGCTCAGCTACCGAGACATCGTGATGGTTGCGAATCACAGGCCCGTCTTGAGCTCAGTCGCGTAGGGCCCAAGTGGAGCTGAAAGTCGCAGTCGTGCGAAGATTCAGGCCTGCGACTGGTGTTGCAGCGGTCCATTTGACACAGCTCGGACAGTCTGGGAAATTCCGAATGTGCGGGGTTTTTGCGGTTAAGTTCGACAAATTCGAGAATTGGCTTGACCGGGCCGCAATGGACCCTCAGTCCGGCAAACCCGGGACATTGGTTGCCAGATTCCCTGAAACCACAGTGCGCGCCATGGAAGCGCAAATTCTGCAGTCCCCTGGTCCGCATAACTTGGGCCCAGCGCGCTCCGAGCTGACAGATTCCACATTCGCTGTGGGCTCACACAGGTTGTGATGGTAGCGTCCATGCTAGGCAGTCCCTTGGCCGCCTTCGTTTTGTGAAGTGGAGGCTGTGGAACTAGACAGTGAACAGCCAGTCCGCCTTAGTAACCGGACCACCGTTGCGAGTTGCGACCAACAGATATGGGCGTGGGCCACGATGTTGCTGGAGAGTGGCTGTATGATTGCGGTAAAAGTTCGCACTCTCTTTTAGCATTCGATTACAGTTTCGCATGTGCTTGGCATAGCTTCGGTAACACATTTTTAGCTAGATTGGATCCCCGTCGGATGCAGGACATGCTCTGACTTTATCCAATTCGGGGATTGCACTTGACAGAGATAATTAGTTTGGTGCTCCACGCTAGACGAGTTAAGTAATCTCTGCGCCAGTTGTTTCTCTTCATGCTGCACCTGTGAGAGCATCAGCCCCACTGCGTGCCTGTTGAATGCTTTTCGCCGTGGAACAGAATAAACATACTTACAGGCTTGAACTTCATCGGGACCTGCAGATTCTGTGTGAGAGAATCGTTCGAGGATGGTCTGAGTGTGTGAGACTGTGTGTGTGAGTGTGTACTGGATCTTTCATCCGACTGGGCGACGTCTCGTGCATGATGAAATCTTACTTTCTGAACACTGTGCCACAGATGCTCAGGAAGAATGCGTGTGAGATGAGGTTAAAGATTGATGACAAAACAATTTCAACGGCATAAGATTCTCATTATATTAAATTATACTAAAATATATATATATATCTCATTAATGTAGATTAGACCTCAAAACAACACACATTCAACTCATCATAGTGTGAACAATACTTAATGCAAGCAATCACACAATGCTGTTTCCACACTACACTCATCCTCGGATCATAAAGTTAGTCCGGCTCTTAAACTAAGCCTAGTGAGTAGCAACATCGGAATCAATACAAACAACAGTTTCCCTAGACTCGCACAAACTTATTGAATTAGCGCTATTTAGTTGGTATGAGTGCCGCGTAGCTACTAGACATTAGTCTGCACTTAGATGTAATATTTATAGATCGTTCGTTTATACAGTATCATCATTATCATCGCCATGCTCCACTACACGACAAATGCTCCTGCAGCGGGCGCGTCGGATCACTACCTTCATCATCATCATCATGAGCTTGCTTCAGTCGCAGGTCCAAGTGATTTGACACTCACTCATGCAAATAATAGTTCATCGATTGACCAAAGTCATCATCGTAACTCTACACCTTCCTCTACCCCATGGGAATACGAAGAAATCACAATAGAACGCGGCATAAATGGTTTAGGTTTCACCGTTGCTGGTGGTACGGACAATCCTCATTATAAGAACGATAATAATATCTACATAACTAGGTTGATACAAGATGGGCCGGCTTACTTAGATGGACGTCTGAAGTTGGAAGATATTATAGTTCGTGTTAATGACATTGAGCTAATCGATGTCAAACATTCTGAGGCGGTATCTGCCCTGAAGAATTCCGGCAATAGAGTGCAATTATTAATTAAGAGAAGAAAGCCTGCTTCCATCAGCAACAATAATGTTAGCCCTAGAAATATCAACTATAATATAAAGCATCGACAGCAATCACAACCAATCATTACTAATAACACCCATTCGTCTAAGACCACACGCCAGTTTACAAGCAATCTGTCCAACTCACTATCTCCAAATCAGTTGCCGCCACTGCCTAGGGCCGTCCAAAGTAGTTCAGCATTATTGAGGGGCTCTGCACAGTACTCGACTACGCGTGAAAGTGGTACGACAAACAAACCGCCTAGATTGAAGAACGCTTCGTCATCGCTTAGTCTACAGCAGCAAATAACCGACGAACTTGATACAATATCAAGAACCGGTCCAAAACTTAGTAGTATAAGTAATATTGATTCGTTTGCCGGCGAAAATGCATCCAATGCAGGTCACAGTCGTTCAACATCTGCAATAGATTTCGACACTGCTAGGCATCTGACGCGTCTACCAAGGACTGTCATATTACAACGATCGCAAAAAGGACTAGGTTTCAATATTGTCGGCGGTGTAGCTGGAGGCGGTACATTCATATCTTACATTGTACCCGGCGGTGCTGCGGAGCGATCAGGTAAATTACATTGCGGAGATCAGGTGTTGTCCGTAAATGGTATTGATCTGAGACTCGCCAACCATGAGGAGGCTGCTACAGCACTCAAGCAGGCTGGACAGACAGTGAAGTTGGTCGTGAAATACAGACCAGAAGAGTACATCAAGTTTGAGAACAAGATAAATGATCTAAGAGAAAAGAACATGCTTGCCACGGGAACATTGCAAACATCGCAAAAGCGGTCCCTATATGCCAGAGCCCTATTCGACTATGACCCGACGAAAGATTCCGGATTACCGAGCAAGGGTCTTCCATTCAAGTTCGGCGAGATATTACATATCATTAATGCCTCCGATGATGAATGGTGGCAAGCGAAAAAAGTGCTAGATGATGGACAAGACGATACCACAATCGGGATAATACCATCGAAGAAACGTGTGGAAAAACGAGAAAGGGCCAGGTTAAAGACAGTAAAATTCATAAACAGGAACAGCTCAGAATCAACATTGGATCGTCGCAGAAAGAAATTCTCCTTCTCGAAGAGGTTTCCGTTTATGAAATCTCGAGAAAACGTAGGTTTGGACGAATTCTATTTGATGGGATCACAAACAAACAGCAGAGGAATCCTGTCAGCGTCTTCTACTACTAGTATCAATGCCAATAGCGAAAGAGGAAGTATTAGGAATTTCAATGAGGAGGTCATACTATCTTACGAGCCCGTTTTACAACAAGATATCCGTTATACTAGGCCAGTCGCTTTGTATGGCCCTGTGAAGGATGATATCGAAGGTCTCCGGGAGTATCTGAGTTGTGACGATAGGTTTTATAAAATGGAATCAATAGTGCCTTATACGACAAGACCTCCGAAAGAAGGGGAAATCGATGGAGTGAAGTACCACTTTGTGTCCATGCAAGAAATGAAGAGGGATCTGGCTAGGCATAAGTTCGTCGAGGCCGGAGAGTTGAACAATCATCTTTATGGTACCTCGATAGATTCCATACGAGAAGTGGCGGAATCGGGCAAACATTGTCTCCTGAATATCAGTCCTAAAGCTATAAAGCGATTGCATGATGCAAGCATCTATCCAATAGTTATATTCATCAAGCCCAAATCTATCGAAAGTTTGCTAGAGATGAACAAACGATGGACACATGAAGAAGCGACAGCTGCCCTAGAATATGCCAATCGTCTCGAGCAGGAGTTTGGAAGTTATTTCACTGCTACCATACAACATGTTGCCTCTAATGAAGCATTAAGAGATATCATGAACGTCATATCACAACAGGCTGGACCCAGGATATGGATCCCGACAACATTCGAAGCCTTGAACGTAACATGACCTTTGCCGACTTAGCATATACTCTAGTTCTCAACTATATCATTTCTCCCAACTAACTAAATGATGCACGAATTAGAATCCAGTGTCATAGTCAATCATATGACAACTGACGCAAGCAAGAAAAGTTTACCTAGATACTTTAAGGCGATAATATATCAATGTTATATCTGACGAAAATCCCCTGAATTCAAGAGGGGGTGAAAGTATTATACAAAACTTTACGTTCCAATAGGGCTTATAATGAACACTTATTGGCGATCTACGCCACATTCAATTTCTCCTCATGTGTCAATCTTTCATTGAGGTTAGCAATCTCTTTCCGGTGGAGTCGGTCATGTTTTTGATGGACAGAGGATGTTCTCTGGCTTACAAAATCCTGCCGAGTTGATTTTCGTCTGCCTCATGCTCAATATTCAGCTCTTTAGTCCGATGCAAGATGCGCATTGTGAAATTTGATTGGCTTATTTCGTCTTAGAGGGAAAGATCTGGTAGCTGAGAACAAGAATGGGCTCAGAGGGAAGACAAGATGAAAGCGACGAGAACAGAACCGATTTCGCACTGCTTAGCCGCCGGTCGTCGTGTTCATCGATAAGATCATCCCTGACAATGGATTCAGATCGTCCAGGTGAGCCTGATCGAAATGTCTGGCCTCTGCATCTAACGCCCAATTTTGTTCGCCATTACATAGTGGGCGAAACCATTGGCTCTGGATCTTACGCCGAAGTTCGCGAGTGTGTTGATACAAGAACTCTCCGGAGATTAGCCATGAAGATCGTCAATAGAGACTACCTACGGCGCCAAGCCCCACGCGCTTTGGCCAATCAACTCCAGGAGATAAAACTCCTTCGTCGCCTTCATCATACTAATATAATCATGATGCACGAATGTCTTACCATCGGCTCACATATTTACCTAACCCTCGATTACTGTGCCTTCAATTTGCAGGACATACTAGCTGAACAGCCACAATCTAGACTGGACCCAACTATGTGCCGAGGATTCTTTCACCAACTCTGTTCGGGTCTGAACTATCTTCACTCAGTCGGCATAATCCATCGTGACATAAAGCCTCAAAATCTCCTCATAGAGAACACAGGTGTATTAAAGATAATCGACTTTGGTGTCTCCCAAATGATCTCCATGTGGGAGTCCGAACCCACTTGCCTCAACTATGAAGGCTCTCCATTATTCCAAGCGCCGGAAGTGGTCTCTGGCCAATCCAGCTATGATGGGGTCAAGTCCGATGTTTGGTCTTGTGGCGTTACCCTGTTTTTCATGCTTTATGGACAGTACCCTTTCATGGACGAATCTTTGTTGGGCTTGTATGATAAGATATTAACCAAAGACTATCAGATTCCCGAGGGTCCTCCAACGCAGTTGATCCTGGTAGACCTATTTGCACAAATGTTGACCAAGAATTCAAAGTACCGAGCTACAACTGACCAGCTACTCTCCCACCCTTGGCTGAAGTTACGTCACGGCGCTGGACCCAATGATGATGACGACGAAGATTCAGACTTCATAGACTTCGTCTTCGGCTCTAGTCAGGTAGAAGATCTGAAGGGTCTCGTTAAAGGAGGTCGCCCCCCAGTTGACTTGTACAAATCAATGACGGTTTTGCCGTATCTGTACAGACATCACTTTCCGAACATCACCATCAGAAGAGTTTCACAGTCGACTCGGTCAAGTCGCTCTAGCGACCCGAGTAATCTACCTGAGCGTATCTTGTATCGGGCCGATGAAGATGATGGAACTCAAAGCAGCGCAAGCTCTACAAAGAGCGACAGCACGACACCTGAGCATGAAGAAAATATTGAGTGGGGCACAAAAGAGCAATATCAACTGCTGAAGTTGCCGCAAATCCGTGCTAATCGCATCAAAACCAGGGTGGTATGTCGAAAGAAGAGGAGAGGGTTCAATCATCGGGCCAACCAGTCGAACGAGAAGAGTCG
>Ga0058701_10001473_pt1 | contig 16747 bp, 12 predicted proteins | sample AgamicOrMae_FD_97039 | JGI IMG/M metagenome (GOLD analysis project Ga0058701, IMG submission 97039) | Agave microbial communities from Guanajuato, Mexico - Or.Ma.e | ecosystem: Host-associated > Plants > Phyllosphere > Phylloplane/Leaf | place: Guanajuato, Mexico | collected 2012-06-04
TACAGGTTTTGTATATATCTAGGTAATGAACTGGTTATCACAACCATAGATTATAAAATTTGGTATATCTAATCCCTTTTATGCTAAATTACATAATGGAAATATTAATTTAACTGTTAAATAATTAAGTTCATAAGAAAAAGTTACCACGAAAAAGAAATTAGCTCAATAGGCAGAGCATCCGTATACAAACGGTGGGTTAGGTGTTCAAGTCACTTATTTCTTCTTAGTTATAAATAGCAATCAGATATTCATCTATTTATCACCTAAAAATCTAATTTTAACATTAAATGCCAAAAAAGATGGTAATGTTATAGGTTATTGCTGTGTATTATATCTAAGTTTTGCTTAACAAAGGCAGTTATAATAGTTCATTATATTTGGTTTTAGCTGTATTCTACCTTAATAAAAAACTTTTTTTTACATTCAATTATTACAGGGAATGACATCTAATACTAAACAGTTCATATTCTACCTATATATGGAGCTATGGAATCATAGCTTAAACAGCAACAATGCAAAGGGTGTTTTAAATTTAATATTCAGTAACATAAAAGCTTTTAAAGAACAGTTAGAAGCATTCTTTTTTTTGTATTTCCATCTAAATATGTTATATCTATTTTATCTATTTAATACTAATAGATTATATATTTTAAAATAAAGGGTGAATTTAAAAGGGTTGTTTTTATCAAGCTTTAAGCAAAAGTTTACTCTACTCTTCTCCCTTATGGCTATGTAAAGAAAAATATATAGTGCCATTTTCCAGCTATTAAGGTATATATGCTGGGATTTGTTATGCGATTAGGTAACACAATTACATTTCATAACAAGTTAACGATAATTTGACCGTTATTTTGTCCATAAACCAGTAGATAAACTAGTTAATGGTAATTTAATGATTAATTATCATCCTCATATAGCTCTTTCGCAGTATCTGCAGATTCTTTCAATTCATCTATAGCTGAATCTAACAATGCTTTAGCTGAGTTATGGCAAGCGTTAACTTCATCTGGGGATAGCCCTGTCGTATCAAAGCTTCTAACAGCTTCATACGCTACCTCTACTATCTTCTCGTGATTAGCGGCCAATGCATCTATCGCTTCAGGTACAGATGCAGTATTTGTAACTTTCTGCACAGCTGCGTCGTATAAAGCTTCACCACCAGGTAGGGTAGTTACAATAGTATTTAATGCATCTACCAATTGAGGTAGAGTAGAACTCTGTAAAGAAACAGTAGTTGGTGTATACGCTTTATTGTGTTGAAGTAATACTAATGATGAAGATATAGCTAGTAGTACTATAATACTAGTAGCATTAATATATGAATTAAATAAAAGATAGGCTATTAACCCTATCAAGATATACAATGCATAAGATGTTATAACCCCCGTATTTAATCTAGCAATATTACTACTAATATTGAATAGTCCTTTCTCTAACCCATGGGGACCTACATACTCTACGGATCCTTTATCTATTACTTTAGTAGTTTGTCCACCAAGTTTTAGTACATTACCGGTAACATATCTGTTATAAAATAGCTCTATTAAGAAACGTTGGTTAAAGAAACTAAATATGTTGTAACCTACTCTAGATAATTTAAAATACATTAATATAGTAGAGAAATATTCAGACAACACTATAGCAATTACAGTTAATGAAATAGTAAATATTAAAGGCAATAGTTTAAATAAAGTTGGCACTCCAAATTCAGTATCTAACATGATTTCATGAGAAGGATGTATAAATAAAGCATTATCTGAAAAGAATCCTGAACCCAATCCTATAAACATATCTTTTGTTATAAATCCAAAAAATATAGAGAATACAGCCAAAATCATTAAAGGTAAGCTCATAAAGATATTACCTTCATGTGCTTGTTTATAATTAATTAAAGGTCCATTAGGATTAGTTAAAAATGTTAAATACAGTACTTTTACAGAATATAATGTAGTAAACATTGCTCCTATAGTAGCTATGATATAAACAACAATACCAGAGAAATAATATTGACCATAAGCAGATTCAAGTATAAAATCTTTTGAGTAGAATCCTGTCATAAATGGAAAGGCTACTAAACTTAAAGAAGCTATAAGCATAACAGAATAAGTAAGAGGTAAAAATGGTCTTAATCCACCATATTTTCTAAAGTCTTGATTATCAGCTACAGCGTGAATAACAGCTCCAGCTCCCAAGAATAAAAGTGCTTTATAAAAGGCGTGATTTACTAAATGGTATAAAGCTATAGTATAACAAGATAAACCTACAGCTATCACCATCATACCTAATTGACTCATAGTAGAATAAGCGATAACTTTTTTAATATCTTGTTGGAATAAACCTATAAGAGAGCTAAATACTGTTGTAATCGCACCTAATCATAAACATAACATTAGTACTGTTGAACTATATTCTATTAAAGGAGATGAACGCATTAATAAGTAAACTCCCGCCGTAACCATAGTGGCAGCATGTATTAATGCAGATACAGGTGTAGGACCTTCCATGGCCATAGGTAGTCAGATGTGAAGTCCTACTTGAGAACTTTTAGCCATAGCTCCTATCAGTAAACATATACCTATAATAGTTACCAGATTTTCATTCATATAGGGAGCTAATGAGAATACAGTTGCATAATCTAGATTACCAAATCCTAAAAATATAGCAAACATACCTACAGTTAAAAAACAATCACCTACTCTATTAGTTAAAAATGCTGAAAGAGAACTTTGATTTGCTGCTATCCTACCAAATCAGAAACATACTAAAAGATATGAACAAACCCCTACACCTTCTCAACCTACAAACATTAATAAAAAATTATTTGCTGTAACTAATATAACCATCATGAAAGTAAATAAGCTTAAATAACTAAAGAATCTTTGGTTATGAGGGTCATGTTCCATATAACCTATTGAGTAAATATGTACTAAAGAAGATACAATTAAAACAGGTATAAGCATAGAAACTGTTAGTGAATCAAAATGGAATGCTCAAGACACATTTAATGATTCAGAGTCAATTCATCTGAATACCTCTATAGATACAGGTATATTATTTAATCCAACTTCAAAGAAAGCTAAAACAGCTAAAATAGTTGTAGTTACAACTGCTGTACATGTAATTATTTGTGCTCCTGAGATTCCGGCTTTTCTACCAAAAAAACCAGAAACTATTGATCCTAATAGTGGTAAGATAATTATAGCTAGATACATTATTTAAATTCAATATTAATACTTCCTCTTAGTCTATAAAAAGCTACTAAAATACCTAAACCTATTGCAGATTCTGCTCCGGCTATGGCAATAATATATATAGCATACGTTTGACCTAATATATCGTCAAAGCTAAGTGAACTAACCAATACTAAAAATGTAATAGCTAATAGCATTATTTCTATTGAAATAAGCATTAATATAATATTTTTTCTGTTTAAAACAAAACCTAAAATTCCAATTGTAAATAAAATTAGTGATAAATTCATTGTATAAAAATTAAAATTAATGTATACGTCCAATACACTACTATTGTATTTTATAAGATAAATATTAATAGTGGCAGTAAATTCATTATACAATACATAGTTAAAGAATTCAATATTAAATACAGTTTCAACATAAGGTAAGGGTTCACAACCTATACAAATTTCATCATTATCAAATACATCATAACAGTAATGACAATCATAATTGTAATAGAAACAATCCTAGCTGTACAAAATAGAAACAGGTATATCAATGTAAAGTAAAAGGAATTCTTTAAATAATAAGTCAGATATATTGTAATTTTTATCTAAAGAAATAAAATTAAGGATATAAACTAAAATAAGTTAATTAATGAAAGTATGTAATTTTTTAGATGAATTTTTGTTTTTTTTTTACAAACTTACTATTTTTATTGTTAACTAACTCTTTTAGCGTTAAAACTATAGATGTATGTCCTTACTATTTATAAGTAATAAGAAATAAGTGATTTGAACATTTAACCTCTCGCCTACTATGCAAGTGCTCTTTCCCCTTGAGCTAATTTCTTTTTTAAGGGGGCTTTACTAAACCTAGGTCTACTCTTCTCTCCCTATGGCAGTGTAAATACAGATCTACATTGCCATTTTCCAGCTATTAAGGTATATATGCTGGGATTTGTTATGCGATTATCTAAGGTGTAACATAAAGGGTACATAGCCCTTATTTCATAACAAGTTTGTTGTAAAAACAAAAAAACCCAATTGGGTTTTTTTTTGCAAATAGGTATTAAAAACAGTAAGTTTTATTTTACTACTGTTCTTGTAATCAAGATAAGAATTTCTCTAAAGATACAGATTCTACTACAATAGGCATAGAACTGTGTAAGATACCACAAATTTCTGAACATTGACCATAGAATGTACCTAATCTGTTAATTAAAACAGAAAATTGATTTAATCTACCAGGGTAAGCATCACATTTAACACCTAATGCAGGAATGGCAAATGAGTGGATAACATCTGCAGCTGTAAGAATAAATCTAGTGTGTGTAATTTCAGGAAGGATAACTCTGTTATCTACCTCTAACATTCTTAAAGCTCCTTCTTCTAAATCAGATTCAGGAACTAAATAAGAATCAAACTCAACAAAATCTCCATCACTATTTAAGAAATCTGGATACTCATAACTTCAGTATCATTGGTGACCTTCAGCTAATACAGATAATGAAGGATCTGTAACTTCATCCATTAAGTATAATAGTTTAAAAGAAGGGAAAGCGATTAATACCAAGATTAAAGCAGGAGTAATTGTTCAGATTAATTCTATTAATGTCAAAATATTGGACTAAATCTTCTGGGTTCCTACCCAGTTACGCATGTAGTCTCTGAGGATCCCCTTTTTTTTAAGATGGGTTTCCTGCTGATTATTCATTGTTACATCCTACCTTTTTGTGTAGATTAAAGTCTAACATAAAGGTCCTTGTAGGTAGAGCTATCACGTATATAAAATATAGTATCTAAGGCTTTAGAAGTTTCCAGCATATAGCGAATTTTTACTCATAGTTATTCAAAATTTATTTAGATGAAAACTTATATCTGTCTTTAAATATAGCCCCTGACTGCATATACTTAATAACAGTACTACCACTTATACCTAAGAATTTTGCAGCTCTTCTAGCTGAAACAAAACTACCTATTAATTCAAACCCTTTTGAAGAACATTTTTCATAGATAGTAACAGGGTTTCCATGTGTTTTACTAATTTTGTCTTTAGTTTCACATGAATGTTTTCTATTTAAAGCTCTTTGGCTCATCAGCTCTTTAGTATACTCATTGTGGATTTTTCCATATAGAGGGTTGTTTTCACCTGCTTTAGTTAAACTCATAATTTTCTTAGTTTCTTCTGTGTGGAAACTACCAAATAGGGCAGATTTGTCTCCAATATAAACACCTTTCAATGCTTTACTTATTTTTAATTTGGTTTCCTCTGATTGTTTAAAACCTAGAGAACTACCTGCTATTTTTAAAATATTATATTGGGGGTTGAATTTGTCTAGATAGTGTTGCTCTCTCACAGTTAAGTCACATCTATCACAATATTCTAATATAGATAGAAAAAAATTAGCATATCCATATTTAATTAAAGCCCTAGTTATAATAAGTTCTTTTCTACTTTTTATATAGCTAATTGTAAAATATTTTCTAAATCTTTTGGACAAATCTGTGGATTGTCCTATATACATATCACCTGTAAGTAAATTAGTTCACATATAAATACCAGACTTACCTGTGTTTTCTTTTAAAATAGTTTTTTTCATAGAATAAGCATTTACGTAAACTAAAGGATTTATACTATCTTTATTCAAATTTGGCTTATTGGTATTATATTGATCTTGCTCTTTATTAGTTGAAGTAGAATAAGTCCGTAAAGGCGATAATATTTTATGGTTTAAGGGGTTTATAGCAGTAAATTTTGAGTACTTTTGAATAGGCACATTAATACCGTGGTTAAGATATTTATTACTTATAGGTGATTTAGAACTATCAAAATTTCTAATAATTGCTCCTTGTATTCAACCTACACTAAATAAAATAGCAACTAAGTAATACATAATGTTATCGTGTAATTCTACTAGCGCTTCCATTTGTGGACTAGCACTATCTTGGAAGTAAAGTCCTCAAGCTCTAGGTGCATCACAGCTAATTACACTAAAATCGAAAGAGAAAAATGCAATGAATAAAGAACATAGCCCTATAAAAATATAAGGTGTTACACTTCTGTATTTAATAAATACTGATATTAATTTTTTAATATTAGATAACAATATTGAAAAAATGTTAAAGCTTGTTAAGTATAATATACTTGCGTTTTTGTTTGAAGCTGTCATATCACAATTTGAGCACATTACCATTCTACATTTCTCACAAAAACCAAATGTTCTATCTCCTACCATTTGAATTGCACTATGTTTTACACCGTTCGTTAGATTAAAATCACACAGAGGATACAGCCCCTTCACAAATTCTGCTGGAGTTACAGTAATATACCCTCTCACAGTATGTAGACATTCAGCAGCACCGGCTACACTAGACATCTCTGCTATCTGACCCATTATGTCCGAACTTTGTAAAGGTAAGCTAGTAAATGCGTGAGGTTTAGGTGGGTTATGTAATGCTCACTCTAATCCTGGAGCACATTTATCTTTAAGTATACGTAAGTAATCACTAAATAATTGAGGAACGGCTCAAGGGTATCCGAAGATAGCTTTACCTTTTACAAGTTGTAAATATACAATATGTAAGAATAATGCTGTAGCAGCTACAGAAACAAGAGAACCAATACTACTAATAAAGTTTCAACCTGTAAAAGCATCAGGATAATCACTAATTCTACGAGGCATACCTTGTAATCCTAAGAAGTGTTGAGGGAAGAAAGTTAAATTACGTTTAAAAACCGGACTATGTCTTAACCATAAATATATGGCCTCTTTCGTGTAGTCTCTGAGGATCCTACTCATAATTAAATTACTTTGGTTTCCTGCTGATTATCTAGATATACTTAAGATTTTTACTAACCATCTAATGATATAGTACTTAAGCCTTATGAGAGTTCCCAGCATATAGAAAGATTGGAAGGGGCTAATTTATTAATTTTGAGTTTAATTACGCGGAAAAGATTGTAATATTCAATTTTCGGCATTTATGTATGTATATTTATTTGTGTCTAAGTTTTTTTTAATAAATGTCCATCTTACTTTGAAATGTTCTCTAGCAGCATTTATAGAAGGGAACATTAATTCTTCATTATTTTCATTATAACAAAAAACTAAGTCTCCTCCTATACTATATTGAGGAGATAATTTACCTTTTAAACCTTTAAAGGCATGATTATTTTTTAAATAAAATTCCTTCATACCTTCGCTAATAGCATTTTTGGTCTCATCTGAAGTAATATATCCAACCTTAGGATGATTCTCTTTTCTGAAAATTTCCTTTAACTTCATTATGGTATCAACACTATGAGTAAACCCGAAAGAGCTTCCTGCAATCTTTAATATGTTATAACTTGGCTTGTAATAAGCGATTCATTTTTGTTCTAGGTTTAGACATACTGTTACGTCTTTTTCACAAAATTCCAATATACCTAAAGAAAAGTTCTCGACTCCATATTTCTTCATTGCTCTTATTAGTATTGTTTTACCAACTTTATCAGAATTTGCGTAATAAAAATGACTAACCATTCTTTTAGATAAATTAAGACTACTACCAACATACAAATCTTTAGTTACGTCATTTATAAAAAAGTATACTCCAGATTTGTTTTTTAGCTCTTTGTAAATTTTTCTTTTATTCTCCTTAAGGTTTTTAAAATAAATAACCAAATTATTTGGTGAACTTCCATTATTAGGACTTACATTTGAAATATTTCTATTACATGCGTTTTTAAACTCAAAATTTCTTCCATTTAACCTAACCCCAATGAATAAAACTCAGAAATGAGCTTTAGAATAAACTAGGTTATAATCTAATCCTAATATTTTAGGAATTCAGAAATATCATCCACTAAATAAAGCAAATACAGCACCCATACTTAAAACATAGTGGAAATGAGCCACTACGTAATAAGTATCGTGGAAGGCAATATCAAGAGATGCGTTCGCAAGAACCACACCTGACAGCCCTCCAACAGTAAACATAAATACAAAACCTAATGCAAATAGTAATGATGGTATGAAATGTAAAGAACCACCATAACAAGTTGCTAATCAAGAGAATATTTTAATACCAGTAGGAACTGCAATAATCAATGTTGCAGCTGTGAAATACGCTCTTGTATCAACATCAAGACCAACAGTATACATATGGTGACTTCAAACTACAAACCCTAAGATACCAATAGAACACATGGCGTAAACCATACCAAGGTATCCGAACACACTCTTGTTAGAGTTAGCAGATATTGTAGTACTTATTATACCAAAACCTGGAATAATTAAAATGTAACAATATTTTGATTAAAGGAATAGCTGTGTATTATAACACAGTCTTTTCTCATTAATACTCAAAAACTTTTAGATCTTTGTTAGGACTTTATCTTAAGTTGTAGTATTTTCTTCATGACGGTTTATTAAAGATTTAATTGATAGTATTTTAGATAGCCCTTTATCTGTTAAATGTTCTTTGTCTTGTATTAATCTATATACCTTTCTTCATCTTAAATAGCTTATATGCTTTCTAGATTGTAAGTGATATTGATCAAAATATTCTATAACCCTTTTAGCAGAACCGAAATTAGTAGAACCATAATAATAGGTATCTTGAGATTTCCTATATCCAATGTTTCCACCTAAGTATTCTTTTATCCTATTTAATAATAAATCACTTTTTTGATCTATTTGAAAATTTAATCTTATTTCCGGTTTATTTCTGGTAATACGTTTAATAATTTTTATTTGAAAACTAGCATCCGCATCAGAAAACCCTGCTAATCAGTGGTTATCCAAATTTTTACTTGAATCTAAAGTAAAATGAATATTTTGATCTGCATACTTAGTATGACTTAATACATTATTAACTATTTGGTTAAACCTGTTTTCTGTTTTTAATTTACCATTTATCAAGTTAATTACATTTAACATACCTTTTTTATTAGATACTATTAAAAGGTATGCGTTTTTGTCCTTTACTTTTCTTACATTACCGTAACCTAATCTTTCTTTCAAATAATAGGCTAGAAATGCATCTGGAGAACTAAAAGTTATAACTAATTGTTGAGTTTTACTAAAATGACCATCTCCGTCTATTAATCCTGCTAGATAATAACCTAATTGTTCATTATTTAGAGGCTTCAAATGTTTAGGAACGTGATCTGACACACGTTTGACATTTTCTAAATTTACTACAACTCCGTCGCGTAGAGTCTCTGAGGTTCCATTTTTTATATATAAAATGTTACCGGCTGATTTCCTTCATTGTTCTAACTTTTTTACTATATCATTTAAGGAGGAGTATTTAGAACTATATAGCGAAGGGGTCCCAGCATACAGCAACGTTAAGAGGCCTACATACGTAACCTCAGGATGTCCGAAGAATCAGAAAAGATGTTGGTATAATATAGGATCACCACCACCTGCTACTTCAAAGAATGAAGTATTAAAGTTTCTATCTGTTAATACCATAGTAATTGCACCGGCTAAAACAGGTAATGATAATAATAATAAAACAGCTGTAATAACAACTGCTCATGCAAATAAAATTAATTTATGTAATCTTATTCCAGGACTTCTCATATTAAATGTAGTAGTCATGAAATTCATTGCTCCAAGAAGACTAGATATACCAGAAAGATGTAACCCAAATATAGCTAAATCTACACTTGGACCACTATGACTTTGTATACCTGATAATGGAGGGTATAAAGTTCATCCTGTACCTACACCATTTTCTATACCTCCTGCAAATAAGAATAAAACGATACTAGGAATTAATAATAAGTAGCTAATGTTATTAAGTCTAGGGAATCCCATATCAGGTCCCCCTAACCCTAATGGAAGTAAGAAGTTACCAAATCCTCCTATTAAAGCAGGCATGACCATAAAGAAAATCATTATTATAGCATGAGCAGTAATTATACTGTTATATAATTGATTATCAGCAATATACTGAACACCAGGTCCTGACAATTCTAATCTGATTAATACAGAAAAGGCAGTTCCAATTAAACCTGCAAATAATGCATAGATTAAATATAATACACCAATATCTTTAGCATTTGAAGATAAGAATCATCTTTCAAATCACATACTAATTCCGGATGTTTTTATAATAAGGTTTTTATATTTATTATTTGTAGATATTATGACCTTGCTTGTAGAAAAATTACAAATAGGGTGGGAGCAAGGGGTCACAATTATCTATACAACTAAATGTAGTTATATATATTATTTATAAAATATATATTGCTAAAAAAGTTTATTTTACTACAAATTTTATATTAAGGTTATAGTCATAAAATAACTAGTTTATATTTATTCATTATAAACAGTTTATTTTTATTACAATTTACTATGGTAATAGATCTTATTTTTCTCAGTTTAGTGTGAATTTAGATTCTATTGATTAAAATTTCTTTTTTCTATAAAAGTTTTTTTTTAATATTTAATACAATGGTTATAGTATTAAAAAATTTGTTTGCTATAAACAGTTCTTTTTGACATGAATACAGTGGTTATAATATTAAAATATCTCTTTGCTATAAAGTTTTTTTAATATTAATACATTGGTCATAGTATTAAAATCTTTCTTTTTAATAGTAATACATGGATTATAGTCTTATAATCTCTTTTTTTAATATTAATACATTGGTCATAGTATTAAAAAATCTCTTTTCCATAAAAGTTCTTTTTAATCTTATTACAATGGTTATAGTAAAAATCTATTCATTTATAAAGCCACAAATGTATATGAAATAAATTACTTTATTTCCTAACTAAGCGAGTAACTTAAAAATATTATTAAGTACTCTTCTATTTTATTTTCCCTACGTAACTAGTTAGAAAAAGAGGATCTATCGTAATACTCTATAGATCATATAATCTAAGGATATGAAGGAGTTGAACCTTATATTTATGATCTGCAATCAAAATGCATAGCCCTATGCAACATACCCCTTTTTTGTTCTATAGTATGGCTTTTTAACTAGATAAAAAGTCCAATTATACAGAAAATAAAAATATATTACGGTTAATATAATAAATTAATGTAATTCTAATGCATCTTTAATGTATGAACAAGATAGAACTACAAAAACTTGTGATTGGATAAAAGCAATACCTAGTTCTAACCCAGAGAATGCTATTATAAATGCTAATGGTAATAATCCTAGTATAAAGAAAATGATACCAGAACTCATGATATTGTATGTAAATCCACTTAAAATATTTAAAAGCATATGACCTGATAAAATATTAGCTGCTAATCTAAGTCCTAAAGAAACATTTCTAGCTAAATAGGAAATGAACTCGATTAGTACTAATAAAGGTAATAATCCTAAAGGACAACCTGCTGGAACAAATAAAGAAAAGAATTTTAATCCATGTTCTTTAAATCCTAAAACTGTAGCACCTAATACAACAGTAAAACTAAGTGAGAATGTTAAAATAAAGTGAGATGTTGATGCAAAACTATAAGGTACCATACCTATAAGATTGTTTATTAAGATGAAGATAAATAATGCATACATAAATGGGAAGTAAGCTTGACCGCTTTTGTTGTTAATTTGGTTTACAACTATGCTATGTATAGTAGCATATAATGTTTCTTGACTTAAAGATCATTTGTTTGGAGTAATTTTCGAGTGGTTAGTAGCTAAAATACTAAAATAGAAAGCTATGAAAGCAGCTATAGTCATATATAGTCCTATATTAGTTATAGATAAGTTCATATTTGCTAACAATGGTGTATCTATGCTGAATAAATTTCTTATTTCAAATTGGTCAAGAGGGCTTAATATTGTTTGATATTTAAACATATATAAATATTGTTTTTTACTACAAGTATAAAATTTAATAATAGGGGATATGTAAAATTGGATTTAGAAAGGTTTTGTGAAAGATTGGAATTAGGGAGGTTTTGTGCATAGTAGTGGGCAATAAATCCAGGCTAGTTCCGTTGTCCTTTCTTACGGTAAAGTCTGTGGGCTACCAACGAAAATCATATGTCTGGTATCCTTCTCCCTATGTGGGTTACCGATGCAGATCTTGTGTCTGGTATCCTGGTTCTCTCTATGTGGGTTACCGATGCAGATTCTATGTTTGGTTTCCTGCTGTTGCCTGTGGGGGTTTCGAAAGGGGGATTTACTTTTTTTTTAGTAAGCTATATATAAGTTCACAACATAATGAAATGCTAGTAATAAATAATCTTTTGGTGCCCTATAACACATGATATAGGTTTAGTTAAAAGAATGGTACTTATATTAAGACAATAAAGATATATTACTTGGATACAAATAAGCCGGGTCCTGTATGTAATATTTAACTAAAATAAAGATTAATTAAGGCTTTTTATTTCATAATTATAACAAAATACTAAAAGTTTTTATCATTTTAATTTCTGTGAATTACCCAAGCTTGTACCTCGCTTTTAAAAGCTATATTTAAATCACTGGACTTCCCTTCTATTTTCTTAAATGTATTAAATATAATTGAATTAAAATAAATTACATTTGTATCACGAGTTTATAAAAAAAAAGTATAAGAATTCATCATAGACCAACCGCTAAAAATGTTGTACCTATCATTACATGTAATTCATGGCAATAATATAAATAGCCTACCATAAAGTATTTTATCCTATGTAAACAAATAAAAAGGGAAAGTAAACCAAAGTTTAAGATAATTGAAAAAGTATTGTTTTCGAAAAAATTCCATTATCTTAAAGCAGTTAAATCAGAGAATTCATTATGCACTCTACCTTGTAGAATTTAAATAATTAACATCTGGCCCCCCTCACTAATGGGGACTCTGTCCCCAGGCGTGAAGCCTTCCCCTGCCAATAAGAAAATTGAAACGATAAAGTATATCTACAAAGACCTAGGAAAAAATCCCTAAAACGCTAACGACGTACATTATATGTACTAGGACAAGAAATTATCCTCAATCAGTTGCTAAAAACTTAAAAAGCAAGTCTATGATTACTCTATCGAACTCCTCTAACAATACTGTCTTTACCCGCCTACTTTAAAACAATAGGTAAAGACCTTACTAATAAATTTTATATATTACGTCATATCGTGGAATTAAGGAGGGTATATATACCAAAAGGAGATAGTTTCCGACCGTTAGGAGTACCAAACCCTGAATGAAGGATTTATCTACAAATGATAAACAATTTCTTGTATATATATCTTGAAGATTATTTCCTGCCTAGTCAGCACGGATTTATTCCAGGAAGAGGAACTCTTCCTGGCTGAAAAGAGCTGCTAAGTATATCCGAATATGAATATATATATGAATTTGATCTGAAGCAATTCTTCCCGTCTGTCAACATTAGAGAAGTATCCAAAATACTACGAGAACTTAATATTCCCCGAGATTTCGTGATGTTTTTTAAAGAGGTCAATAAATCTCAACCGATTTTTCCTAAAAAGGAAAAACTATCGGAAAGTAAAGTAAGATATGTTAACTTGTTAAATGACCCTAACAGGCTACCTCCTATACCAGGTTTCTGTAAAGAAAAATATTTTTCATATTTACATCTGGATAGAATCTATCCAGAAGTGCCTCAACAGTATCAAGGAGTACCCCAAGGAAGCAACCATGGTCCACTACTTGCAAATCTTGTTATGAAAAAATTCCTGTCACAAGTTCCCTCCATCAGTTATGCTGATGATGGTATTTTCTATTCTAATGAACCTTTTGAAATATTGGAAGACCCTCTCTCTGGTATTCACATACATCCCGAGAAATCTGGATGAGTAAAAAGAGAAGGAAAGTGACTACGTTCTATCAAGTTTCTAGGTATACGATGAGCTGGATATAAGTTATCGGCTGAAACCAAGAAAGGATCCCGGTTAGTAGCCACTGGAATGCGGCGTGCTCTATCTTGTATAGCCTCTTGGCATTCTACAAATAAGTTAAGATATACTATGTCTTGGGAAGAGATTTTTAAATCTCAACTAGGAGGAACTGTAATATCTAGATTGTACAATGGAGAGTGAAACTTAGAGGATGCTCTCAAGAATTGTAGATTCAATGTGAACCCTGGAACGATTATGCATCATAGAAGAATGAAAAAAGTAAACCTTTTCAACGCATCTTCGTTCTCATCATTTTCGTTAATTCAAATTCTTCGTAACGAAAGACGTGAACACACGACTGGATGTAACAAACAAAAATTGTGAACCAGAAATTCTATCAAAAAAAAAGTTTTTTTTAGTAACCATTTCTCTTAAATTATCCTGAGAAAGATTGTATATCTGAAGCGTCAACCTAACTATACATCTAATTAAATTAGATAATACAAATTAGATGAAGTAATTTGTACGAGCCAGGAGAGAAATTTGAATTCCCACTATTAATGCATGAAATTAATGTTCTACCAATTGAACTATCCTGGCTTATTATTGTACAATATAAAACAAAAAAGACTACCTGTTTAAACCATATTAGTATAAGTTTATCTAGTACTTGTAGTAGGTAAACTATATTAGTATCAGTTTATTTCATAGTACATATAGTAGATAAACTGTGTTAATATAAGTTTATTTAATAATACGTGTGCTAGGTAAACCGTGTTAGAATATAAACAGGAATAAACATATATAAACATTACATAACAACCATATATAATATTATATTGGGAGGATACCCTGAATCGAACAGGGAACTTACTGTGCCACATACAGTTGTTCTGCCAATTGAACTATATCCACCTTTTCTATGTAGGGGTGATTCGAACACCCATAAGTAAATACCAAAAATTTATGACTTACCATTAGTCTACTACATATTTATAATTATGAACATATTTAAAAATAAATGAAAATATGTAAATTAAATAGTATAATACCTTAATATTATATTTATGGGTAATAAGACTCGAACTTATATGAATGAATTTCACCCCGTCCTAAGCGGGGCCTGTCTACCAATTTCAGCATACCCATCTTTTGGTTTTCAAAGTTTCTTTTTTTTTTTCAAAAAAAGAAACAAAAAGGAAAGACGTAAGATCATTTTTGTTTGTTATTATTTTGCATGAGTTTCTGGCTTTAGAGTTATAACTATAGCCCCTACCATCGCTAACAATAATATAAAGGATGTAATTATTCATCATATAGAATAATTACCATATAATATATTTCCTATACTTGCATAGATTTTTTTTTTTTCTGAATACCGATTCTTGTTATCCCATCTATGTTTAAAAAGTATTTTTATGAATTAAAATCACCCAGTGAAATATCTCATATCTTTTAAGTCATAAACTTCCGTTTTGTATAAGTCTTTTTCGGAATCTTCTTCCATACCTACAAGCCTACGCTCTTTTTTTGCTAGTCTTACCTGTTCACTAAAAATCTGAGCTAATTGAAAATTCCTATGGTTATATTCGTCTCTTTCCATAGCTGAAACCAAAGGTTCCAGCCTATTTATAATACGCACGCAAATATTACGGCGCTTTACTAAATAAGCGAGGCGATGAAAAAAGAACTAGGAAATCGCCTCGCTTGGTTCTGGCATAGTACGATAAATGTTACCATCGTAACGAGTTGAAAAGCCGTGATAATATACTACATTAAATTTATATGAGATGATTTTACTATGAAATACTTCTAAAGTACTTCATATATTCAAGTTTTCTAGTTTATCATCCCCAATTATATCTTTAAACTTATTAAAAATTAAGTTTTTTATCCTAGTAATGAATAAACTAACAATTAGTGCGGATAATAAAGCAATAATACTATTGTTAATGATGTCATAAATAAAGATATTTATGGGTAATTTAATTACAACATAGATAATATATGTAAAAAGAATAAATAATACATCTATTCAAGTTATAACTAAAAGTCATGATAATAATTGTTGTTTAAATCTGTTTAACATGGAATACTTTTTTTTTTGAGTTATTGGTATAAATTAAGGCAAAAAAAAATGAAAGTTAATTATAATTAGGAATAGGGTCTATTATTGGGTTATTGTATTTGTATAGTTTTTATAGTTCTAGGTGTAAAGTACTTTTTAAATAGTGTTCTATCACAATCAGAACATTCTTTATCAAATAGTAGTTTAATTCTAGACGATACAAGTCAATGTCTACAGTCAGGACTATCATGACTAGCAGGATCTATGTGACCACCGTATCTAAACCCTCTACCTTTCCTATTATATTCGAAGATAATATAAGCAATACTTAAGGCAAAAAAAGCAACTCATATACTAAAAATTGGGTAATAATTCCCTTTTAGTTAGATCCGGTATACTAAATATAAAAATACTTGAACTCCAACTGCATCACAACTAATTACATTAAGATCAAAACAATAAATAAGAGTTGATACTGAATAATGAATAGCGTCCAATATTGGTGCAGGATAAATACCAAAGAATACGGTAGTTATTACTAATAAGAGTAAAATAGTAATATGCCCAAGATAAGATTTGAACTTATAACCTAAACACCTTCAAAGTTTCGCTCTACCAATTGAGCTACCTGGGCTTTTTTTTTTTTGCAAAATTACCTTATTTATACACAGCTAATATACCTCATCTATTTTTAAAGACA
>Ga0058701_10001474_pt1 | contig 16747 bp, 16 predicted proteins | sample AgamicOrMae_FD_97039 | JGI IMG/M metagenome (GOLD analysis project Ga0058701, IMG submission 97039) | Agave microbial communities from Guanajuato, Mexico - Or.Ma.e | ecosystem: Host-associated > Plants > Phyllosphere > Phylloplane/Leaf | place: Guanajuato, Mexico | collected 2012-06-04
AGTAAAGACCGCACCGCATTGTGATTTCAAGAGTGCTTCAGACGGTTAAAAAAATAGTTCGTACTTACCAATAATTTTGGATATGAGACAATAACACGTAGATCAAAGTAAACCGGCGAATTGACACCGATTTTCACTTTAAAATCCCCGAATTTCACAGCACCGATGTCGTAGAGCTGCCCGACAATTTTCTTTAAATTACTTTCAGCGTCAAACATGATAAAGGATTAGGAATTACGGTCAAACTAGGTTACTGATTGCTAGGCAACGTGGATCTTAAACCTCTAGTTACTGAACTACTTAGAAACCTATTAGTTACTGAGAGCGCCCAAGAATAGGATCTTATTTAAAAGCACTGGACTCGTGGACACTGGACTAGAGATCTTGTTGTACTGAACTAGCGAAGCTTCGGTTCCAGGGCCGGCGGAGAACCTTACGGTATTCAGCTGCCGCCAACATTCCGGACCAAAAAAGTGTTATTGCAAAGGTCCTAAAACTGATCTTTTGAAAGCAATAATTCAGCCATTTCATTATAATAATTCAGACATTTCACAATGAAATGATTAAGATAAACGTGAAGATTTCACAACACCGAAATTTTATGGAAACATTTAGTTTCTACGTCTCATTTTTGGGTTTTTCAGTTGGTATTTGCAGCCAAAGTTCCCGGAAAGCTGTGACGAATCAAAGACTGGAATGTGGATAACAAAGAAGGGCTCACAAGTCAGCAGAGGTCTCACATCTGCCGACGCATTTCTTAGAAGGCCCTTAAGAGCTGAGTCAAAGACACCGCCAGAGCGGGGATCTTTTGAAATAATCGCAGCGTCGAAAAAAATGCCCGCGAAACGACAAACACAGCGGTAAATTTATGTATTCAATAGTCAAGACTTGAGCATTAGTGCAGGAGTCAACTGGTACTGTCAGTGGCAAAAGTAGTACTCCCTCTCATGTGTTCCAAATCTCTCTAACTTCAAAACGGAAATAGATACGACAAAAATGTATTCTATTAAGTCGATAGATGGAGCAAATGTCCATCAAATTTATTTGATGCTCCTGTGCTGTATCTCTTGCCGTTCTCAAGATACGGAGGTTTGAAAAAATGACGGAGCAATTTCTTTGCCACTAATGGTACCTATATTCCGTTCCTCTGATTAGTCTTCGATTATCTTAAAGTGTGTTTCTTTAAAAAAAAAATTAAGTATTTCGGGCTATCAGATGAGAGTTTCATGCTAAGGCAAAGATGGCGGCGCGATAAAAATATTTTGCCCAAAAATCAGTATTGAGCGGCCCCAACATGTTTGAACTTCCCACAATTTTTTGTTGTTTTTTTTAACTCTCTAAAACACCCTCCGCGATTCTGAATTGAAAGCTCCTACAGTGAATTCAGTTAAAAAGCACTGAAAACAATGCTCCGGGGCTCTAATTCTCAAACTCAGGATAGTCTTTCAAAATCAAAGAAATAATCTCAAAACTATCAAAGACGGCCCGTTAAACCAAGATCCAATCAAACAATATTCCGTTTGATAATCTCCACACGAGCTTGTAGCCCGCATGGTAGTACAACGTGATACACCTTCTCACTGACTAAAGACCACACCAATAGTTTGTTTGTTCCAGTTAGGAAACCCGCACTACACGAAAGTCACCCGGGTTGCCTACTGTTTCCTTGTGACAAGTTTTTCGCTATTTCCCGGACCTTTGCAATAATTTTCTCACATATCAGTGCGTCTAACACATGTCAGGTGCCGTAAACCCACTATAGTGGGTTTTCAGGATTGGGTCGTTTAGGTTCAGTTAGATTAGGTTAGGTTTTGCCAGCTCGACAGAAATGCACATTTTTAGGAGTGGATCAAGATTAATTTTTTGAAAGAAGAATTTTTACGCCATGAATACGTGATTCCTCATCTCTTTTTGACGGCTAATGGCTCTAACGCGTTCACAGCAATTTTTCATAACAACAGCACCCCCTTCGGGAATACTTGACCTTGTTCTGGCGAAGCGCCATGTTTATGTAAGAGTAATTAGTTAAAGCTTCTCACCCGGCGCCGCGCCTGTAAGTGATTGTAGATAGACAGTCGCTTAGCTTTAATGAACGCTCTAAGCGACAAGAGGTGACCGTGATACAACCCTTAGGGTACACCCGAGCCGAGTTCGCAAGCGGTGCTTGCGAACGCTTGCGTCGCCTGCACGGTGCCTTCACGCGCTATGTTGGCAAAGGTAAACACATTTCCTGATTGAGAAACTTAGCTTGAGTCTGTTCATTTTGCTCGACTTGCGACAAACGGGCTCACCGCACAGACTTTCCAAGAATTGAAGTATTAAGTTCCTCTTCCCCAATCCCTGGCGCTGAGTCACAACGAACTGAAGCCACAAAGGTAGGCCAGCGAGACCCGGTTTGGCCAAAACTCTCTCTACCCGGCCAATAGGCAGTCGCCTTTGCTTGAGATGGCTGTCCTCAGGCACTGTTTGCTCACTGAAAACTGTTTCGCAAAGGTAATGTTTTCTAGTTTGTTTGCAAGCAGTCTCTGGATGCAACTTTGGATGCACAGAGGCACTCCTGTCAAAATAACAGTTTATTTCATGTCCGTCTTTATTTTTCATTTTATTTTTTTATTATTTTTTTGGGGGGGGGATAACTTAAGATTTAGCGGCGCACTCTAGTAGTAGTTTTCTAGCCTAGGGCACCTAAAGTTCAATTAGTATCATTGGGTAGAGCAGTGTTTGTTACATTACACGACACCGATACTTTTAAACGTGGTTAACTTCTTGGCCGTAAAAAATGAATTAAACCCCATTTTTTGGTTGCTCAGCTTAAGAGCGATCCGGAACAATATGCTAAATTGTCTCAATTAATTAATTAAATTTCTTACATGAATAATTAACTAAATCATGGTTACCAAGTTAATCGCTGTAATTAGGACAAAATCGCGAAAAATGGCAGCACTGAAAAGGTTCACTACGGTGTTTGTGTATCGATAATGCGGGCAACCGGTTTAAGAACACACAATAAAAGCACACAATTTTTGAATTAAATGTCAAACATCGAACCAATTCTCAAAATTTAACAACAGATAGACGCCTCAAAACATAACAAAGAATGGCTGTCAGTCAATAAAAAATGGTAACGCCCGTTTTATAGTTTCAGCGGTAAATGAATCACTATGTTTAAATCTGAATTGGAACTAATCCAATCCCGCACAAGTCGTTATTTCGAGGAATCACTTCACAAAGGTCAGTTTTTGTTCAATTTAAACAGCAGAACCCATATGGTTAGGAATCGTGTCTTTTATTAGTAAACAGTAATATAGCATTTCACAACTTTGTTTGTAGGAGTGTAACAATTCAGATAATATTTAAAGAGAGTTAACTTTTGACAATCATCTTGTGGTTCTTGATATTTGTATACTTCCGAAACGAGCCTCAAAAAGGCATGTTCCCGTTTGCTACGATAGTTACAGTACACAGCAAACAAACAATACCTCTTCGACGAGCTCTAGGGAGCAGACGTCGTTCTCGAAACCGTATTGGAAGAGTTGAAGCCAGTTTTGAGTACCTAACAGGTACCTACAAATTAGGGTGCGTCCCTTAACCATACATAGGGCATAAAGCACCCCTTTTAGCCCGTTGAATATGCCTAGGTACAGCTTTACGTACAACAGGAATTTTAAGCTCAACATTGTATCACCCGTCATAACCGACGATTACAAGTACTCAACAACGAAATTTAAACCGAAATTTGCATTACACTAAACACCTCAAGGGATATTTTTCATAAATAACATTTTAACAGTTTTGTACTTCGTAACGAAATCTTCCTAGAATAATGTCTTTATTAAGCTGCCGTTTTACTCGGAAATTGAACATCAAACAGTACACTTATTTCGTGATATAACGTACCTTGATGAACATTGTTACAGCTCAATACTTCAATTTAAGAAAGTTTCAGTAGGCTTAGAAGGATCTAACCTCAGAGCCACTTTTTACCGCTTACAACGTGTTTGCAGATCATAGACTAATACATTCCCATCATTTGCACGACTTCCTATCACAGGTATTAGTTTTGGCCAAGAGCACGTTCCGCGATTCTCAAAAAAATGGCTTTAAGGTTAGAGGGGCCTCTAAAACCAGAGAATCTACGTTCCAGTGAATTATTAATAATTTGAATGAAGTGGGTTCAATGAAATGATAAAGGCACCTTATTCTATGATAACTCTATGATAGCATTCCTCCAACGACTCTAATTTCCATAGATGTGAAGCATACAAGGAATGGTGAGGTAAGCCTTTGAGAAATTGTCCTGTTATCGAAAACTAAGCAAGTTCTCTAAGATGGAGCTCACAAGTCTGAAGGTGTGCACACATCTCTAACTTTAAGTACAACATACACCACAGACACACACACATGCAAGTGTCCTGAATCCTGCAATTTAAAATCACGAAAATATTATATTATATTATCGACAAAAAAAAAGGGACACTCACTTTCCGATACCGTCTCTTAGCCCGAGATTCCGCCTCACATTTTAAGAGGAGCAACCTTTTGGTCGAGGTATGAGAAATTTTCCAACGCTCAATAGTTCGAAACGCATCGTCCAAAAACTAAATTTTTCATATCCTGACGTGAAGGCTTTTTCCTTGATCTGCGGTCGTCTTTTAATTTTTGAACGTCCAATTTTCTTAATATTACATAAATTGTCAACACTGCTTTTCAGCATTTGGTAAACCCAGAAGTAAAAGAGCGATCATCAAAAAAAAAAAAAAAAAATAATAACTCGACCATCCTCCGACAAGCTTACAAATTTATGCCCATGAACGCAGAAAAATCGGTGCCTTTTGTGCTCAAAAGTTAACCTAATAAAAAGCATCTAAAAGTACTTTATAACAAATATGGAACACATTTTTGCAGAGCGCTTCCCCTTTTAAAAAGATACTTTAGCACTAAATACTGCTTTATATATCCTGCACAGAATATTAACGCACTCTCTAAATAGAAAAAAAAACAACTTAAACTACAATTAATAATAACTAAAAAATGATACATGGCCCAAGTCTTTTAATTAAATAAGATTCCCGTCATACACCATTAATACCGCCGTCATACACCATTAATAGGCGCTTACTAGTCGCAAGCACAGCAATATAGCCATTACTATCATATATGATTATTATCGAGTTTTTCACAGCCATCCCAACATCAGCGTTCGGTAAGTCGAAGCTCACCTGAGTTGTTTCATATCTTGAGTATGAAAATACAATAGAAACAGAAATACAATTATGCAATCAAATGGAGTTTGATAAAACGAGGAAGATAGTATCCATGTTTCCCGTTAAGTAACCTCTAGTGCCCATTTGCAACTATCAAGGCGAAAATAACCAAGTGGCAAGATTTAGGTTAAGTAGATTTACAAACTTCTGGGCCATCACCAGCTACAGACTACTGATGTTATAAAAGTTACTGAATAGGAAAATAACCGGGTTTCTTCCCTGTTATCGTCATCCCGACTAGAAAGAATGCAAAAAAGAAAAAGAAGCGAAATCAAACTCAGAGGACCGCGATAAAAAAACAAGTCATCCGCGGCAAAGACTTCAGCGGAATTTTACTAATATACACTTGACAGTATATTTATTCTACAGCTTTCCGAGGTATATTCAGATAAATAATCGTATATTTAATTTGATATAATATGGCTTTGAGAATGAACATTCACGCGGGAACCACATTTTTGAAAAATAAATAACTCAAGGCGAAAAGTACCTTAGACCAGATTATGAGGAGGTAACGTTATCATAGAAATTTTTTTGAAACAGAAACCGTTCGAAACCGCCACAAGGAGTTATCTGTACATCTGCATGTCGGGACTCCTATACATGCACATATAAGCATCACACAGTAAGCGCTTGGCATGTTCAGGTAACTCTTTATCCCTAAAATGGTGGAGTTTTCGGGCGCCTTCGTCAGAGAGCCATGTGGCCACTTCCGGGACAGCGATCACCTCAGGGATGTTGAATCCGTTTTGCTCTCCTGCAAGAAAAATACCTTCCCATAAGTCGCAATTAAGCGTGACCTAAATCCGATTTGCAAAAAAATAAGTTGGTTTCTTACCGCTTCGATCCGCCATGCTATCGAAGAAGCACCAGGGCGCATCGGGGCCATCACCGCATTTGGCGAACGTGACGTAATGCGATGTCTCGATACATACCACAGCAAACAGCTCCATGTACAAACGGGGGATGTTGGTGTCCGGGCATTCCTCGAACAGATACGGGATCGCCAACTCCTTGCATTCGTGGCGTCGCGTCCTGCTTTCAGGATGACTGTGCGCCTGAAAACATTCCTTCACATTTCAGGACTGCCACTCAAATTTCATCTCCATAGACATAAGTGACATTTTAGCCAGAGTGACAACAAATTTTCCAACCTTTGACAAACAATGCCGGCCTATGTGCATTAACCCACAACAGCCCAAAGTATTTGGAGTGAAATTTAGCTTAAGAGAAATTGGAAGGATTTTTTCCATTGAAATACGAAATTTTAAGCTTTGGAAAATGTCTAAATAATTTAATTTCAGGTTTCCAGGAGGTTGATATTTTTTGCATTGTAACAACACTGAACTGAAAAGATCCTCAAAAATATTTCTTTGTGTTTCCGAACGGCATCGCTAGGCGGTAGTGGGTTAAAAAAAAAACATTGATAACTCTGCGCAGCCAGATTATTATCACTTTTGTTTCAATGACGGACGATGATTGGCTCGTTTTTCTGGGTACAAACGGGAAATCGTGGATAGAGAGGAATCGTGGAAGTATTCCATCCAACTGGTTATTAGAGCTATAATTACACGAAAGCATATATTGCTCGGAAAAAATATACCAGCGTAATAAAAAAAAACCCGCTAAGGAAAATATTGAGACCGCGAACTAAGCTCAATAATGCGCTCGAACGATTCTGGGGTAGGGATTTCAAATTTAAATTTAGGAGTGATATATGAATTAAGTGGGCAACAGCCGATGGTAAAAGCAAGAATTAATTCCCCTTATACCATTCCAGCCATCAAACGTGAAGAATTTAACAAAAAAAAATGCAAGGGGTACCTCTACTTTTTTTTCCTTCAATTTTTTGCCCCAAAATTTATTCTCGTGTCGTTTAAGGATTGGGTCTGATTGAGGGACTTTAAAGAAGGTTCGAACCGATGTCTATTGCTCAGTTGGTCCATTAGCAATGGACCGGGAGAGGCAGTACCGGTAGTTCACAGCCGGGAGGTTGGAGGGGAAGGCGAAAATTTTATATTCCATTTTTTGAGGCGATAAATCGACGAAATGAGCAACCGACGACGGTAAACATAATTTTTTGTTCACTCCAAACAATTCCAACCATTAAACGTTGAAAATTCAACCAAAAATTTTCGACTAATTTTTTTTTTAAAAAAGCAAGGGGTACCCCTAGGATTTTTTCAATTTTTTGGCCAAATTTTTTTGTGGGATTTTTATGTTTTGACGATTGGATCTGATTGAGGGACACTAAAAAAGGTAAGAACCGATGCCTATTGCTCATTTCGTCGGATTTTATACAGACCGGAGTGAAAAAGTTCGCGAGTGGGAGTAAGGCTGTATATGGCCTTAAGTGGGAGGTCGGAGGGAAAGGCATAATTTTGGAGCTCCACTTCTTGCCACGATAAATCGACTGAAGGAGTAACAGACGGCGGTCAAAACAACTTCCAGTTCCCATGAATCAGTTCCAACCATTAAACGTTCAAAATTCAACTAAAAATTTTTGACCAAAATTTTTAAAAAAGCAAGGGGGTACCCCTAGGTTTTTTTCAATTTTTTGGCTAAATTTTTTTTGTGGGATTTTTGTGTTTTGACGATTCGATCTGATTGAGAAAAACTAAAACTGGTTAGACCCGATGTCTTTAGGTCGATATGTCTACTTTAAACGGACCGGGAGAGGCGGCAGTTCAGAACCGGGAGGTTGGAGGGGAAGGCGTAACTTATGATGCTCTTCTGCGCGAGGGCAGACCGCGAATAGCGAGGGTCATCGGTCCGCGCAAAACAATATCTCAACGAATCAGGCAAAGAAGAATCTTCAAAATAGAGATACAAAGTGACAAAATGGACGGAAAAGTGACAAGTGACAGAAATTGTTTCAAGTGACAAAGAATAATAGAAGAGACCCACTGGTAGACCTGCATTTCAATAAAATAAATAAAAAAATGAGACTTCGTTGAATACATCATCTGAATGGATATGTGGGCGTGGGCAACTTTCTCCAAGACAAGCAAAGATCAAGAAATGCGATGGCCGCCAGTCGACTCCACTTACCGTATCCAGACAAGCCTCGCAGTAAGATACACTCTCCAGATCTCCTTTCAAACACGCTTTGCATTCAAACGTTGCTAACTTTCCACAGATGTGGCACTGACGAGGTGCTAACAGGGAAATAGAACCATATTAAAACACTGAAAGACACCCTAAATTATACGACTGCTTTCGTTCGGCTGAAACTTACAGTCTTCGATAACATCGGTGACATCCAAGAAATGTGAAGGAAGAATTCTTGGATACATCTTAAAAGACTTTCCGAATCGCGGCATCTGGATAATTAGGCACGACGGTACCTGGAAATGAACGGTAATGTAGAAACTGCCGGTGGTGTTCGTGCTCATATCGTACACATACCTCTTTAAGCTTAATATCACTTGCAAGGAAGCTCTGCTCAAAGAGATTTTGAACAGACGGCATCTCGAGCTTTTCATCCTTTTCTACGAACAGCTGGTAGTAGTAAGCTTCTTGGCCCGAGCTTAATTGAAGGAATGGTTCAGCTCGGAGCATCTGAGCTACTAAAGAGTTCAAAAATTCTTCTGGATCTGAAAAAAGCAGACAAAATTGATAAAGTTGTGACGAGAGACGCGATGTCGTCCAGCGCTCGGCAGCAAAGATTTTTGGCCTTGCCTCTTTTAACCTTTTCCCACATTTTTCCCCGGAAACGTTCTTTTTTCTGTTTCCCTAAAAAGCGCTAAATGATTTTAAAAAAATGCACGAGTTTTCCAAAAAAAAAAGATAATCGATACCTTTAAATTAACCTAATAAAAGTCTCGCAGCCTGAATGATTGAGTTATAAAATTGCTGTCAATAGTAAGATCGAGTGAAAATTAACGTGGTTTTCAGAACCCGTTGGGGACGGTTATTTGATACTCCTGCAAACTAACCCTCACCCGATAATAAAATCTATTATCATGAGCAAAAAGGACAAGAAATGCTAACAAGGGAAGTACCACACCACCTCCAATTTTCTTGAAACTTTCAGGACTATGAGTTAACGGTATCAAATGCCCAAGCTCAGAACTTGCTAACGAAATTCATTTAGCTACGTTAAAAATAGTGTTAAAATTGAACACTGCTTTTTTTTGAATAATTTGAATGGGCATTCCTAATAGGAAATTTAAGAGAAGCGTCGTAGGTTGAAATTTTACGGGTTTTGTGATGTTTCCAGCCGTTTTCAAGATGAAACAATTGTTCGTGTTTTTACTTTTTTTTTCAATTTTTGTTTAATTTTCAACGCTATTTTTAAGGTAGTTCAAATAAATTTCCGCTGCATGTTTTGGGCTTGGGTAACTTTCCATACCACTATATTAAAGTCCCGGAAGTTTAAAGAAAATCGGAGGCGGACAGGTGCAGAACTCCCCTTATAAGTTGATATTAGAAAACTCTACTTCTTGCGACAGTCAGAAATATGGGCTGATGAAACGCAAGACTATCTTCGAATAGTTTCGACTGTTATTCGCTGTCCTCGGCAAGGCCAATACGGTAGACAGTCATTGTAACTTGCCTTTCTCTTCACTTGTAAGTCCCGAAACCGAACTGTGCTTCTCTAGAAGTCTGCGCAGCTTCATCACATTATCCGCTCCAACGAACATATTTTTCCTCAACGGATTCACAATTTCATCTCGGAGCACTCCTTGTACCTCGTTGTACTGCGGAGTATCTTTCGGTTCCCGAGGTCGATACAACAGGCTATCAAACACACTGGAAAGATGAAAAAAGGAACTGTCTTGACTCTGCTTGTTTTTTTTTTCAGGTAGCAACGAAGTGAAACTAGAACAGCACATGACTGGTGAGTCGTATTTGCTGTAAGGGGGTATTTTCTTCTTGTGTTCGACCCTCGCCTAATCTTTCTATAAGGATTAACGACAAACAAACCTTTAAGTTCATTAATCTTAGATTAGGACACATGCATTCTTTCACCGCTCAGCTATCTTCAAGACTCATACAGTAACTGCAGCCAAGAAGCAAGCGGAATCTGGATAAACCTCACGTGTTTATCGCCTGGCCCAACAGTCGCTCGGCTTGGCAACTTGGGGTGGAACACAAGATGCGGGAAATTCCACCTTGAGAAGTCACAGTATTTAAAAAGAGACTTTACCTGGTGAAGGTGAACATGCTGAAAAGTGTAGCATCGAGATAACACGAATTATGGTGACCCTGAATACCTTTGGGCTTGCCGCATATTTTGTGCAGATCTTTACTATGGACCATCATAGGTCTTACAGTTCCCTCGATCTTCGGACAATCCGCGTATCCGAACGCTGAAACGGACACAAGTCTCTTAGAATTAAGTTGACTCGTCTCTGGTAGCCACTTTGGATAAAACTTACACTTTGAAACAGCATCCTTACTAGCGCTGTTCTCTACGAAGCGCCTGTCCTTCTTACATTTGCTGAGAGTTACGAATATTCCTTTCCGCTCATGGCACGTGAAATATTGTATCCCCGAGAAGCTGCCGTTAGAAGCCCTGGTTTCTGGTTCGATTTCCGTCTCCTAAAAGAAATCCAACATTTCAGTGATCTTTGCACGAAAAATCCGTACGCCCGAGCGAATTGGCTTCGAACTACAAAAACCAAGTTTCTTAATTAGTCATTTCTATTTTTGGGAGGGATTCCAGCATTCGAACATTCAGTTGGTTGGTACTGACTGCTCAATTCGAAGGCATTACAAAACTAACGAAGTTAACCCACTACCGCCCAACGATGCCTTCCGGAAACAGACAAAAATATTTAAGAGAATTTTTTGAGTTCAGTAATGTCACAATGACAAAAACATCACCCCTCTGGAGACCTAAAATTTAATAATTTAAGCATTTTCCAAAACTTAAATTCGCGAATTTCAATGAAAAAAAATCCTCCTAATTTCTCTTAGGCTTAATTTCACTGCAAATACTTTGGGCTGTTATGGGTTAAATCATTAAGTTTATAAGAAAAAAGAAAAATCGTGGCTGAGGGAAAATTTAAGCTGAGGGAATCTACACAATTTCGGGAATAAAAATCAAGTGTAAAAATTTCTTACGGTTTCGATTCCAACGAGAGGCTTCTTGCCGTTTTTCTCAATTTCGCCGATCCAACGAATAACTCCATGCCTAGGCTTTCCGCCGTAGTCTACCTCCACGACGGACCCAACTTCAAACTCGGAACACTCGGGAGAAGTGCCGGAAAAATCCGAATCGCGGAACAAGATTTGGTCCCGGTCGCTCGATGACCGGTTCAAATCCGGATCTGGAAACAAAAGCGGGGATATTGTAACCATAACTATCGGCACACAAATATTCCTTATGACACAAAATTACCGGTAGTGTAGAACCGTTTAAAATGGCATTTAACAAAAACAATTTTAATAAAGCATTTTTTAAACTCAGAAAGCACAAAAAAAAATAAAGACAATTTTTTTAAAAAAAGGTACTTAAAAATTATTAAAAGCTGTTTGCTTAGCTTCTTGTAGGTTATCCCACCAAGATATACCGTCGGATTTTTTTAATACACTTTTTTGGGAGTGTCTATTGACCCGACCGCCCCATTTGAAATGTATTAGGTTGGTTTCTGTGCGTTCAAGTCAGCTCTCATTTAAAATGCATTAGGTTGGACGTGCGTTCAAGTCTTCCTATATTGATGCATGTCGGGTCAACAGCAACACCTCTTTTTTTTTTGGATAAAACCAATGATTTTTAATTTCGCTGAGGTTAACGGAAAAGTAGGAATTTCTTTGGGAATAATGACGTTGACTGCATTAAGTCCAGATGGCTTTAAAATAGCAACGAATATTTTAAGGAAGTTCTTCCAGTCATTTCGTGCCAAGACAACAAGCTCGAGTAAATTCAAATAAACGCGGAAACAGGAGGAGCGATTTTGGCACACCTTTAGTTCAACATCCCTTAGGCCTTTTCCCATCAGCATATTTGCAGAGGCTCGCTTTAAAATAGACACAAAAAAGAAGACAGGGGGTTTTGTAGATTGGTGACTGGTTATTCTACTATATCGACGTTCCCGAACGGGAAGTACTTAACCTAAGTTTTGAAAACATGCCAAAGGTAATTACGTATGTTCCGACGCAACGTAAGCAGCCCAAAACGACTATAACGAACAAAAAGCTAAACTTGGCCGTTCTGAACAATCTGAAAAATTTGTTCTCATTTCATAATTGGTCCGAATGAGTAAAGAAAGCCAGAAATTCGGCGAACCCGGTATACTAAAAAAAAGAAAGAAGAACCTAGGCTGCCACAATAATCGTATTTGTCTAATTCTGAACTTCTGTCACTCCTGAACAAAGCCGCGAACAGTTTTAAAGCAAGAAAAGCTAGGGGCGATTAGATTTTCTGGGTTTGTTGCCCACCCAGTCAGGAGCGAAAGACAGGTGTCAGAAACAACGGCAATCGCAGTGTATTTTTACCTCCATAGCCGTGATAATGCCGACCGTATAAATGCGGATTTTCGGCAAGAGTTACGGCTAGTGCCGCAGCAGCCGCGGCTTGTTCCTCTTCCTCGCACTCTCTTTTCCACGCGGCATATTCCTCCTCATCCCTATACCACTCTCCGTTCAACACATGCGGAGGTACATTCCCGAATGCCGCAGCCATCACAAGCACATTTCGAGCTCGCCTAAACCGATTCCCTGCTTTAAGGCGACTGTTGCCACTTATATCGCCCGATCGTTAGTCTAAAAACCGTCGATTTTCGGTTGTGAAACACCGATTCCTCGCGTGGGAAAAACGTTTACCGGCTTCGGAACACCGATTAAAGACTCCGATTTTAGGCTGGTAAACAGCGGCTACTGATCGTTTTTCAACTCCGGCTAAACAAGAACTGATCGATATTGATCGGTAACTGAGGGATAAAGATTTCAGGTTAAAGAAGAGCGTTTTCGAGGACCGCTAACGCGAGCTGAGTTTCGCATTCTCTGGGAAGCGACTAGCGAGTTTTAGCTTGTCGGCCAGAGGGCCCGCGATGGCCTAAAAATAGCTCTTGGCATTGGGGCAAGTGGGTGAGGGATACCTGATGGAGGTTGCGGGTCTGCGCGCACGAAAAATGACGAAAAAAAGGGTAATAACGGAAAATCGTTGGCGGTTGGACATTGTTCGATAACCAGTGGAGCGAACGGTTGAAAATTTGATGAAATTTTTCGCACTAATCATTTTTTTAATGCATACGGCGCCGCCGTGCAAATTTTTGGACAACAGATCATGGGTAAATAGATGAAACAGTGCGAGAAAAATGCTGCAGTGGTGAAAATAAATGAAGATTTGATGACGCCCGTTTCGTTTAAATGTTGTTTGCACGAGAGAGAATTGTCCCGCCGTGCGAATACTGAAAATAGTCGTATCGAAGTAACTCGTTCTGTCTGTACTTAAAAACGCGCGCTTGATAGTTTAAATAATTAGAAAGACATGTTTTATCAGTTTGTCGCAATTACGCACCGCGAAATATGATGATTATTAGGTAAGTGGTTATACCTCGAATCGTAGTAACATTTTGATCGGATGATAATGTCTTTCATACCGTTATTATCGGGTGGTGAGTCATGAACACTCGACCTTTCGAACTGTCACTTGCATTTGAGATACTTAAGGCAGTTTTTCGTCATTACGTCAATAATATATACGGACATAAAAAAAAAAGAGAGAGGAAAGAAGAAGAAAAAAAAACTCTAGAGGCTGTTATTTTTAGGAAACAACAATCATTCCATTAAAAGCACGATACTGAGCCGGCAAACAAACCGCTCGTTTTCATTCATAAAAATTACTTTGGTTACTTTCATGGAACCACGACCGACGAGGAATCTCTCTACGCCCTTTCAACAATTTTTTTTTTTCCACCGACGCAAGCTATAGACCCAAGTCAGCCCTGAAATGGTACAAAACCCCTAGACTCTTCATCAAACCGAAATTCTGATACAAAACCAACACTTTTGATCAAAAAAGAAAATTAATACTTGGTTAATGCTGAGTGTAATAAACTGCACAATTTAATTTCCCTTCCTTTATAGCAAAAAAAAAAAAAAAAGAAAGGTGAAAGATTTTTTTTTTTCAATATGATAAATTTTTGCTAACTTCCAGAGCAAATGTCCACATTGTCTTGTTTAAAATATATCATTGCAAGTACTTTGTAAGAAGGCTGATTTTGGACTTGAACTAAAAGAGGAAAAACAAATGATATACAAACAAACAAGTAGAAAAGAAGTAGAGTACTCAAATCCTTACCACTGTGCACACTTTCAAGAGTTGACGAATATCCTGGACTGTGCAGCGTACCAGACAGACTGGTGTTATTCAGTTTACTGGACTTAGGGGCACAGAAGTCATCTTGGTATGTGGTGGAATACGGTCTATCCAAACAGTTGTTGATACCCACAGGCTTGGAGATGTTGCGTATTTTACACCCATCCACTGTGTCATTGGAACTCATGTGTGCCACTACACCATTAGTTCTGTTCATTGGAGTAGTTTTGCCAGTATGGCTGAAATTGGAGCTGGAATGTGAGTTGGGCATTTCACCATAGAGACAGGATTTGCTGTCCTTTGTGTAGAGCTGATCTGAGCTAAGGCATCTCTGTTCACCCTTATAGGGACTGCTGGAATAGCCATTCCTGTATTCACTCGGTTCATTGTATTCATCTCGTCTTTTGGATATGGGTAACTTATCCGGACGAGAAGGTTGGGAGGATATTCTGTCCATAACAGGTCTCTGGGATACTGGCATTTGCCTCCCTGAGCAGGAGAAATCCTCAGTTGATTTCGAAATGCATGCTAGTGGGGAAGCAGCTAGTTTTTTGTGACGGTCTGCATCTGTAGGGCAAAGCAATATACATAATATATAAACTTGGTTTGATTCATTAATCTCATTTGAAAGTGTGCTTACCAAAATTGGTGGAATGGTCTACTGATCTTGAAGAGAAGTAAGAACTTTGAGGCATACTTTCAAATTTTGCTCTATGGGATGGTACACCATTGACAACCTTGAAGGGCAGTCTGTCTTCTCCTTTATTCTGAGAAACAAAGAGCATAATACATTAGGTTCCATATCTTTCAAAGCAATGGGAATAAAATTTACAATATTTGGAAAATATTTCTGCAAAGGACAAAAAATTTGTACCTGTATACTTTTCTGCAAGGTTTTCTTAGAAACATAGCACTGAGGAAGTATTTGATTTGCTGTTTTAATGAGGCCACTGAGAGGCAGACAGGTGAAATAATTCTTGAAACCTGAGTGCCCAGCACAATCAGGATTCACATCACCATCTTCAGGATTCTGTAAAAAACAAATGGTATAAATAACTGGATTACGTATAGGGAAAATAAAATGGACAAAATACATCTGTTAATGATAACCAAGATTGAATGCCTACAGACGCAATGACTCAGTCAAACACCAAAAACAACTCAATTATTTAAAGACAACTTTACAGGTGGTAGTTTGAATATTCCCCAAAAGACAAACACAAAACAAAATACTTTACCAAAAGTTCAAGTCCAAAAAGAATGCCTGCCGACTCTATTTCAGGAATGGGTCCCTTGTACTTAACAATTGCTGGTTTGTCAGTTAGCGAGTGCGAGTGCCCTTGGCTTGTGTTGGGCAAAACAAACACAACATCACCTTTGGCTAAGTTCTTCAATGCTTGACACAGCTCTGAATTATCAAGAAGCTCGAGACGGTCTGCGAAGGGTTGGACTGGCAACAAATACTCTTCAAAGGCTTTGTCAACTGGACGCAAGGATTGTTTCCTCAATAACCATAAGTCTTTGTCTGCCTCTGGCAAGGCATCAACACACTTTACCAGAACTAAAACATCATTCATCGACTCGACCTGGTGAAAAATTTCACCTAACCTGAACGTCTTGTCCAGCTTGTTACTGTAACCACCAGCAACGTCGTTGTACAGCAGAATATAGGCCGCCGGTTCTCCACTCATGTTTATTGGTTCCTTAAATCTAGTCCACGCAGATAGATCATGATGCGAAACGCGAACTCAAAAGCAAACAGAGGCGAACTTGCAGGAAGCAAAAACTATAAGCAAATAGTCATAACAGTAGACAACTCGACGTATCTCTAATGAGTGCGTCCGGCACAAGAAATGGCAGATTATAATAGTGGAATGTTATTTACTTTATGCTTCGTAAAAGGATCGTCTTTGAAACTAAGTTCAAATATTAGAATAACTGATTAACGTCACTAATGTCAACGATAAACAACACAAATCATCAAACACCCAGACTGTCTGCACCCACAGATCTACAGATCACGGCTATCTTGTTTCGTAATGGTTATTCGCCCGAATCAAGATGGCGGAAAGTCGTCTAAACCATACATATAATCTCTGGTCTAAACGCCGCCCAACGCATATATATAAATATAAATGTATATATATAAATATATATATATAAATATATATATATATATATATAAGGTTAAATAGAAAAGCCAGGTTAAGTC
>Ga0058701_10001475_pt1 | contig 16746 bp, 6 predicted proteins | sample AgamicOrMae_FD_97039 | JGI IMG/M metagenome (GOLD analysis project Ga0058701, IMG submission 97039) | Agave microbial communities from Guanajuato, Mexico - Or.Ma.e | ecosystem: Host-associated > Plants > Phyllosphere > Phylloplane/Leaf | place: Guanajuato, Mexico | collected 2012-06-04
TCAGCTTTGGCATATCTTTTCTTTTTAATCAGTTTCATTCATTAACCGGTTACTGTTTAATGGTTGTGCTCAAATATATATTTGGACAAAATGTCACCGGTATATCTCAAGCAGGTACCACACAAAAATTGTAGAAAAATATTTTTTTTGTTTTTTTCCCTTCGGTTTGTTTGTTTTGTTGCAGGTCAACGTGTTTTAGTTAATTCTTAAAACGATGACAAGCATCTTTTTTTTTCTGATGCGCTGAAAAGTGGTTAGCATTTGGCAGATCAAAAAAATATCAAAACATACTTTGCGTAGACTGCAATCAATTCATAATTTGATAATTGGAGATGGCTTCGTACAAAAAAGCGATAGGAGTACATTTTTAAAAGTTTATGTCTTAACGACTCACACCTATGAGTTTAATTCTTGAGATTGTTATTGAAAAGTGTTTTTAAAAAGTCGCGTGACATTTTTTAAGCTATTTTATGCTTGATTTGCATGCATAAAAAACCTGCTTAGAAGTTAAATTTTACCCTTAAAAATTAGAGCAGATACATCACAAAATATATGGCAATTAATGTGTCCCAACAGGTGCCTTTAATTTAATTTGTGGGAGAAAACAATGCGGACCAAATAATTTGACTTTCATTGTTTAACAAAAACACACCCTAAATTGTACTGAATATCCTCAAGCTTATAGTGTCAGCGGTAATATTTAATAATAATAGCGCAGAATTCACTTTTTGTGAAGAAAGTTCAACCATTGAATTACAAAATTCCATTATCTACCTCTTATAATATTTATTTTTTTAATCGGAAATCACTAATTCTAATGCTAGATATTTGCAATAAAAGATTTTTTCTTTATTTTTTTTCTCCGTAAAACAGGACAATTAGTTTAAGAAATCTATGCGCACGTGCGCCTAAATCCACTCACCAAGACCACCAATAAGATTAACTTAGTCCTCACGAGCAATTATTAAACAGTATTGAATCTGGGGAACTGACTTTAAAACGTAAATACCATCGCGGATATTGATTGCGGCTCTTCTTCACGACGCACCTAAAGGCAATGCACATTGTCATTGTTACTCACCAGAAGAGGGTCGATCCGAATATCTGGTACAGTAGACCCATGCCGGCCACATGACAGGGTCCGACGAGGGCGTCGCGGAGCCCGGGGACGTCGCCGATCCGCTCGACGCCGTCGTGCCACTCGCGGACTCCAAAGGGGACGACGCCGGGCTACGAGCTGACGGCGCCGCCAATCCCGACACTCGCGAAAGGTCTATCGGAGCGGACGCCGACGGGGAAGGGGACGCCGATGGCGCGGACCCTGGTCCTGATCGCTCATGGCGTGACTTGCGCGGGGACGTCGCCTTCCCGAACTCGGGCCGCAGAATATTCGCGATGCTAAACTTGAGGGACTCTATAGAGGCCGCCGCCACCGCCACAGCCACGGGCGCGTCGGGAGTCACGTGGTTGCTCCTCCAGTCCATGCGCGGCGGCGGGGACTCGCTGCCCACGCTCAACACCTCGTCGTCGTCCTCCTCGTCCGGCATGACCGACGACGAACAGTCCGACGGGCCTGGGGACGCTCGTTGTGGGTAGCGCGGCAGTGGCGACGTATTGACCATCAGGCAAGCCATGACGAGGACGCCGATAACGCTAGTACGGTTCCATGGCGACGCAAAACGCACTTGATCACTCAAACACTCACTACAAACACGGCACTCCACTGATGCGCATCACCTGACTATAGCCCAGCTGAACGGAACCAGCGCTGCCGAGCGCTCTCTGCCTCGCCGACTGCCGCTCCAGCGAATGGAGGGGGAAGTAGGCGGAGCGTGGATGGTGGGGGGCGTGGTCACGCCAAGCCACGCATGCCCCCCCTCCTCCGGTGCCATGCAGCTGCTTCTCCCTCCCCTCATCTGCTCCTACATCGAGCGCGGCTCTTCTTGTTGCTCGTTTTTCTTCCTTCTCTACAAAGTGGAATGCGATTCCTCAGCACTTCCGATAGTGCCTGTACATAGCTGGTTGGATCTAATGTAAGTCTCAAATTGACGCGAGTAGCTAAGCGATCATAACTTTTCACTCCCTTGTCGGCTCTTTGATAAAAACTTGCGACCCGACTGTCACTTTGCTTTGCTAAATGACAGCTATTTTGGTTTCGACGGCCTCAGCGTAGTCCGCTATTCGGCCAAGTGCTCAGATACTTCTCACGACGGCACGCGTCACACCAAATTAATTAATGAGACCTGGGAGAGCCGAACAAAGGATTCAATAGGTCAAAGGTTGCTGGGCTTTCTAGTCACCGAAGAAAGATAGACCCATTAGCGAAGCCCAAAATAGATGCATCATTTTCTTCGTAAATGAGATGCCTATTCATACAATTCCCACCAATAAAAGGCACGCCTTCCTTGATGATGACAATAAAAGAACGTCAATAGCCTATGCAAAACGGGCACAAGATATCAATTTGTAATATATTAAAATATTATATCAGCGAGAAATGGCTACAAAGTGCAAAATTACTTCCCAGGGCGTCTCAAGGATGGAAACAGCAATCCGCATAAAAGTTTCGCCCCGCTAGGGCTCATCACCTTTTACCTCCGCTCGATCAGTGTGCCCGAATTGCGGCTGCAGCCATAATTTCAAGATAGCTACTTCACATACTTTTCAAAAACTGCAATAAATTAATCGCAGAACCCAAATTCAAACGATTCAAACCTAAAAGCATAAGAAATCGGCATATTTTCTGTGTGCTAAAAATTAAATGTAGAAAAAAAGGCTGATAATTCACGGGAACCTGAAAAATCTTTTTCGTGTGACACTGCCCACGAAAAGATTGAACCTTAGAGGTTTCTTGGATACATCTTACGTCTTGATTAATTTTATTTTTTCATTTTTCTCATGCGCTTGAATAACAAAAAAAGGAGCCTTAATCTCAAAGATTAGCGTTTACGGAAATGGTGCGCGCAAGTAGACGTCCTTGGAATTTTTAGAAACCGAAACCTGAATGGTATCTCCAAGAAAGATTATTTATTTGCAAAGCCTACGTATTTCTGACCGTTTAGTCCAACGAGGACCGCTAATCTCACGAAGTGAAGGCCTCATCAATATAAACTACTTACTACGCAGGCATCTATTAGAACTTACTTCGTAATGGTCATAATGCAATGTAGGCCTATATCAAACTATCAGCCATGTACCAGGAATAATAATTAGGTAATAAGTCTCTGAGTAAATCGCTCTAATGGCTGTCTCACGATATGAAGTCGGTCCTAATGAACAAACACCATTTAAACGATGGAAAAGGTCAATCAGCGGTATGAAGCAAAGCTAAACAAGGCTCATTCCTTCGAGTAAATGTCTAAAAGCAATATATATCTCTCCTGCGTGGGCACCAAGCCCGTACTTTACATGCAATCGCAAGCACGTCGCACGCACTGAAAGCTCGATGCCCGTTGATTACTCTTTGCTAACAAATCATTTATATTTCTAATGTCCCGGAAGATATCAAATAAGTATGCCAATCGTTAGCGGTCGCAAACAAAGTGATTCTAATGAACTGTATTTCGCTGATGACGTAGTTTCTTATTGCCTCGCTGGTAATGACGCTGTGTAAGCGGAAATATTCCGATTTTCGATCATGCCACAATCAGTGATTTAAATTTTCACGAGGATAATGAAATCACAACTGAGAAGCTGAATTGCGAGGTATACGTAGCCCTAGAGATATTTTGATGGATCTGCGAAAAAAATTTCTTGGGCAGTTTTATTGAACAGTCCGACCGAGACTACGTAGTCGAAACAATGTGTGAATGTCCAACGAGTGCAGGTTTCTCGGATGTAACTAAAGTCAATAGTCACATCTTAAGGTTTTATTGGAAAGCATCGTCTAGTTTATCCTCACGTGAGTCGATAGAGGCACCTTATTTCTAAAGTCAACAGATACACTCTTAACACGACCCTGAGTTGCTGCTCAAAACGATCACCATTTTGTGGCTACATATGAAAAGTACGCATGACACTACTTTGAAGCTATTTTTTCTCAGCAGAGCAGACCGAGAGATTTTTTTTTATTTTACTATTATTATTTTATTTTATTCAGCAAAGGGACGTCCTGACACAACTTTTCATTGCATAGAGCATGGGGCAAACTGAAAAATACAAAATCTTATCTCTTTGTATTGCATTTCTCTAAATGATAGTTGCCCTGATTACAGCTTACATTCAGTGTCAAAAACAAAAATGATTTGGTAGCAAGATTAACCGAATCAAAATGTTTTAGAATGATTCTGTGTGCGAAATTAATCGAGCTCAAATGTTTCTAATCTGAATAAGTCTGCACAAAAATGTTCCGAATTCACGCTACGTGTTGTTTTATTGGCTCCTTAATGTACAGCCGTCACGCAACAGAAACACCTAAAATGTTGTCGAAAGAAACCTGGTGGTAGGAGATTTTTTTTAAAAGGGGGGGGGGATATACAGCTTACAGTGGTTTAAAATGACTATAAAAAAATGCAAGCACTATCCTGAGCAACATTTTCTGACATTTAAATCCAAGTATCATAAGCTAAATCCATTTTAACCTATGAGTTCTCTTGAACCCCCCTAAGCCACTTCTTCGACCTTTACCGTGGAATTCCTGGTCGAGGTGTTGATGGACCCCGAAAATAAATAGATATTACTCTTGATGTGAATTTTCATCTATATTTTATTTATATTTTTTTTTTTGTAAAAATGTTTATTTTAAAAAGAAAAATTTACACCAAGCGTAGTTTTCCGATCAGCTTTAAAAAAAAGTGGTCAGATCTGCTGGTCTTTTCATGCTGAAAAAGAATCTTTAATTATTTTTGAGATCTATCAACACCCCTACCAGGAATTCTTCGGTAAAAATTGAGGAAGAGGCTTAGAGGTTCCAGAAAACCCATCGGTTAAAATGAATTTCGCCAATTATATTTGGATTTAAATGGCAGAAAATGTCGCTCAAAATAGTGCTTAATAAGGTTCTTTTCATCAATGAATACAGTTAGTGATTAACTCTCAGAATATTTTGTTTTAAATAGGCATTTTAAATAACTTTAAGCTGTATATCCCCCTTAACAACGGATAACTATGCCCTCACGCTGGGAGAAGAGCTCATAAACCGCTGAGTTAAATGTTTTGAGACGAATAGCCGGTAAGACATCGACTATAATCATGCGATTGGCTGCAACTCTCCACGCAAGTATATAACAACGGTCTTTATAGATTCATAGAGCACTCTCTCCGAAACGTATCGAACAAATATTACCATGGCGGGTAACTCGATACCACATAATTGGTATCAAACAAGGGATCACAGTGAATATCGAGTTGAACACTCCACGCTCACCATGATTCTTTCATCAGATTGCAGTCGCTGTCAGCACACACTTGACGCAATTTAAAGGATCGAACCCGGTGCGGTCGGAGCGGCAAACTCCAGGTCGTTCCGAGAAAAGAAAAGGCAGCGCCGACATAGGAGGTTATGTCTCAAACGTTAGCGGCTCGCATCTGTTAAATTGACCCTGACGGTGGAAGCGAAGGGCAGAGGGGGAGGGCAGCGGCAACAGCTGGCAAGCCCAAAAACAACGAATTTCGGACCCATTACAAGACTCATCTCAGGCTCTGCCAGTCCAAGGAACTCGCACAAATGGCCGACATGTCTCCGGTTCTGGATCACATATACCGCTGATAAATTTCCCCTAGTGAACGAAAGGAGCCAGCGGTAATTGAAATGGAATCCTACTAGATTCTGGAAGATTTAGTTGAATTATCAAGCAATATGTTTTTAGGAAGGAACGCGGAAATCTATTGACAGAAGTCGTATTTTATTAAACGAGTATTGGACAAGATTAGATATACCCAGCGGTTCCGGGTCGGGAAATTTAGTTACTTTGGCTTGTACCCAGGTAAAATACAAGCAGCCTTTGTTATGAAAGTATGGAAAACTATCACGAAGTAATCATTAATTCCTCACGACTCAATACATGATGTTGTAATCGGACGGGGAATGAGTTGAAAACTTTATGTGCCTATCCTGTTACGAATCAGTATTAATGGAGGCTAACAAAAGGATGAGGAATGGTTCCAAGCGGATTATTTATATGGCAGAAGGCCGCGAAGTGAAACGAACGTTTGTTTTCCACTTCTCCGACTATGGTTTCTTCCAGTGAACGCGGCCGTTAGCACGACTCCAGCGAGCTACAAAAGAAAGCAGACGGCTAAAGCGCTTTGTTTTATTTTATCGTGTTTCACCTCTCCTCCAGCGCGGCCATTCTCCCTCCCGCGCTACCCCCTCCATCTTCCCCCACCACGCTGGCGACGCTCCCCTCCCCTCCTGCATCGCTCTCCCTCCCCCTCTTCCCCCCTGCCGCGGAGGAGAAGGCATGGCTGCGCGCTTGGGGGGAAGGAGGGAGGCAAGCGCATTGCTGCCAACTGCTAATGGATTAGCTCGTCTCATTCTCGCCGTTGTGTTTACTAAGGCGTCACCGGGGCTGGGGCTCGGTTGCGTGATCGCCCACGTTGGTCTCCCTGATCAAGATTTCACTCCAATCTGAAATGGCATTTCAGGATACGAGCCCCGATCCGCCGCGCCGCGGTCCTTGCACTACCGGTGCGACTTGAACGGAAACAAACATGTCTCCCCATCAAAATTACAACTTCTACTCACACGTCACGCACACCTCAGCATTTTGGCACGCTGGAAAATATGAGAAATACATGTATTTACTCGACACAAGACGGAATTATCCCAAGCCCTCCTCACCGCTTCTAACAACGCTGCTCTCAATGAGGTTCAATTAATAAGTGGATCATATGCATAAAAAAGGGGGGGTATAGGAACCACACAAGATACCTTCTCAACATCTCTCAAGATCACTTGAGCTACAGTAGTTCAGCTCACAATCAGTAACAATGACTGTAACGCGGTGGCAATATTGGCACGCTAGGGAGTTTCGTCGCACGTTTCGTTGACAGCAGAGTGACAATAAAGACGTGTTGCCTCGTCAACCCCTCTTCATATCCCAATAATAGAAAGTTGTGGCTATTGTTGCGTGTCAAAATGGTGTTTGACAAGTAGACCAAAGACGACATGCTAAGTGGGGCAACAATAAGAATTACATGACAATCGCGGCGGGAAAGTACCAAGACAAACATAGCTTTGCATTGCAAGACAATCGTCAAAAAGCGTGGTTTAAATTTCTCCAGTGCAGGTATTACACATGATGAGTTACTTTTAATGAAATAACGAGGAAATACTAATCATTATTCAGATCTAAGGCCCCATCAAACTCGAATGGTGAGAAAATACGAAGGGACGCTTTACCAACATGAAGGTTCACATCTTTACCGAAAGCGCAGCCATCCGGTAATTTTTCACATTGACTTCCTGTTTGACAAAATGTCGCTCATAGTGTCTGAGGCTCACGTTAATCCACATGCCCAGAAAAAGCGTAAATCGCAAACTTCGTGAGAAATCACGTATATCACAACTGTTTCTTCTGAGTATATGATAATAAAGTCTACATTTAACGATATATAGTGTATACAAGGTTTTTAATTAGTGAGATTCAAAGACTTACACAGACATACATAAAAAATAGTTTAAGGTCTAAACGTCCTGAATCTGGTAATGCGGTACCATTTTTACCACAATGTTTTTTGCTAGGCAATTCGTTGTTTATTTTTCGGCCGATTTGCTTGGGAGGGGAATAAAGAGTTCATTGAAAAAAAAAAGTTCTTACAAGCCAAAACTCAAATCGGTCAAAGATTGGACAAATGGCAAGAAGTCACCGTGACTGAATTGGTAGCACCTCGTGAGTTTAAGGATGATTGCACCTAAAATTGGTAATTTTAACTGTGCAAAACACTAATTTCCCTAATTAATTTCACAACCTTTCTTTTCCACCTCTTGCCCTCTCTTTGGTCAAATGGATCGAAGAAATAGTGGAATGAGGCAGAAGGCGCCCATAATAAGGCCTACCTCTTGTTGCCGACCCTAAAGAAACTGTCATCACCAAGGTTGAACCAAGGAGACCACACGAAATGTATAGAATGCAACCTTTCAAGCCTGGTAGACCATAGACAAACTAACAATGATTGTGATAGTAATACTTCTCTTGGATACGTGAGTCTGTACAGCGTTCGCGAGTTACACTTGTTTCACTGGACATCTACACGCTTTATGAGTTCCACCTTTGAACTGTGATTTACAATAGTTCTGCCATAGGGACGTCCGAATATAAGAAGAAACGAATCCTAAGATGCAAATGCTTTGAAATCCCCTACAATATAGGTTCCTAATCATGTTTCCTGTTCCGAAAAATGAATTATTGGTTGCGGTTAGGACATTAAAAGCGCATTGCTCTGACCCAGGAGAAGGAGGGCCTGTTAACGTAAGTAACCGCCATTTTACAGCGTCCAGCCCTCGCTGAGCAAAAGCCCATTTCGTACTCAAATAACACACTTAATCCATTAGTACATGTTGGTGCCCACGTCTGCAACGTAGCAATTTGCGTTGCAAGTGAAAAAAATTACACGTCCTACGTGTGTCAAGTGCACAGGTTGGGAGAATGCTCCCACGCATCGACGGATTACTAGGGTCCGCCTTTTTGTATACATCGCGCCGCGTCGGGGTCACAGTTCACGCATTTCCTCCGTGACAGCGATTTATTCTTCCTCAATAACGGCTCCGTATTTCAATCTCGTCCATCTTAAACAGAAATAATTTAACTCATTCCATTTCTATCAGACGAATTCAAACCTCAGGTATAATTATTATTTAAAGCCCTTTCAACAATAAGGCCAAATACGAAGCCACAGCTTATAATTTCAAATAACTCTTGAAATAACTAGTCTTACACTATACTCAAAATTAATTGTCAACATTTTTTTTTTCGTTTTCTTTTTTCTTCATTCTTCACTCTTCCCCTGAGAATCGTGCCTTACCGGCGGCAAAGGTATTGTAACAGTGGAAAGAAGAATTGTATCAAGATTTTGATATATTGCCCTTCATTCATTATTTGTAAACCATTTTAAAAAGTTATTGGAATAGGATTGTACGTACAGTCTCCTATTGTCAAAGTAAACACTTCAAAATGGACAGAACCTAATTTTCAAACAATTAAATAACGGACCTAAAGATTTTGTTCTTCTGTCTTTCTTAGCATTTGTACAGGAGAAATAAACCTTACAATTAGCCATCCTAAAATTAGAATTTTGTTTTTCAAAGGACCATTTCGTCCGTGACGGCCTTGAGGATTACGCATGAGTGTGAATGTGGATTCTTTGCGGTTTGCTAGTAATACAGACCACGCTATAATTTCGATATTTCACGCCATCACGATCACGCTAACACGGCAATAAAGCAATCTTTACAAAAAGCAAGTGACTGTTTAGCCAAACTGATGGTGGATTTTATTTTATTATTAATAGTGCACATATCAACTTAGTATAATGGAAAGTACTCAGAGGACATGCTTTCGGCACTCGAGAGTGAAGAGGGAGAGACAGGGAGAAAAGATACTTGTAGGCCTAAGTATCTTTGAGAACTGATTGATCCTCCAGGACCATTCAAGAAAAGTAATTTTCATGGGTACGCAAAATGTTTGCATCTGCAGATACAAACAAGTCGCTATCCCGCATCACTTTTGTCGTAAATTTTCGACGTGAAATTGTAAGAAGGAGAGGCTGAAGAGCGAAAGCTGACTAAAGGATGTTCCAGCGCAACTACGGAGGTAAAATTGGCGGATAAATGAAAAATCGTTATTAAAAATCTGAAAATGACTAATCGGCATCAAACTCTACAAAATAACCGTCCTCAATAATATCCGACAACCCATCAACAAATGGCTTTAATTTTTTGAAATCGTATTACGGTTGTGTTTATTTTTCGGTGCTGGGTTGTTCGTATTAGTATTTAGAATCATTGAGAAATGTTTGTAATCCTGTGTCTTATAAAAACTGGCCCGAATTTTAGAAAATGAGCCTTTTTTCGTGCTACCTCCACAGCAACATGTATATTTGGTCATTTTCGGAAGGCTGGAACTGAAAAACTGAACAGTCCAAGTTCTTCCGACTTGGCGGTATGATGGGGATACATGTTCTAAACGTAACCGTAGGATTTCAGGTCTCTGTCTTATTTTGACGATTTCGCTGGAACATCCTTTCTTAATTCTCAGTATTAAAAAGTCTTGAAAAGTTAATTCTACAATCAAAAGTCCTATATTTTGTCTAACACTCCCTAACTGTAAATATTTTAGCAGAAAGTTAATCAGTGAAGCTTCCTCGAGATAAGTCGGTAGTCGCTGATTTTCATCGGAAATTGCTCCTCTGCCTCTGACTTTCCCGAAGGAGCTGTTTGCATGGAAGATCAGTGAGATTCCACTGATTTACATCGAGCACTACCAGTTCGGTAAGTCGGTCATCAGTTTAGTGAGACTCATCATTTAATGCGTGTAATAGAAGAACTCTGGGGGCCTTTCGGAACTAGTGCATTATACACGGCAAGATAAAGTCAACATGAATTATGATCTATTTGTTGAAAGAAAACTAGACGGGCAAGTCTTCGAGTGTAATTTACGGCGACAGCAAAAATAAACGCCATTTCAAGAACTACCTACAGACTAACAAATACATTGAATTATTTAGCACCTCGTTGAAATCTGTGGACAAAATAATTACAGGCATTCCCTTTGGTAACGATTATACACTAACAGGTACTGTTTCCATCGCGTTGGAAAAGGCAGTGACGGTAAGAGAACCGGTCAATCCGGCCTCTTTGAGCACACCGAAAAGCCAATGAGCAGAGCAGAAAGGAAAGAGAAAAGAAAAAAGAGGAAGAAAAAACAGATGTACCCAACGAACAAAGGTTTGGTGTTATCATTCCAGTTTTACTGCGGATTCCAGCTAGTAAATACGACCAGTTTCTGCGGAGACGTTGTCATTTTGCTCTGCGGTTCTTGTGGGCAGAGCGCTGCCAAGAGGGACTGAAAATTAATCTTCGAAAATTTCTCGTCTTCAGACTCTGCTTGCTAGGGCTGCCTCCGTCTCCCGCGAAAACGATTTTCATTTGTTTCCGCGATTATCGTCGGCACTGCCTTCGGCTTTCATCGCATTCTCGCGACGATGCCACCGAGTCACTTCGCGTTATTTTAATATCACAATTGCCGTCGGCACTCATATTCATCCCAAGTAGCAGTCTCCACAAAATTCCTCAGGATTCCTCTGAATTTTAACAGTTGCATTCTCTACATCTTTTCAGTTCCATCTTCCATCACTTTGTTAGCCAAGCGAAAGCAATAGCATAAAGATGCAAAAGCACTTAACCGAAAATTCGCGGTCATCGGTATATCAACGGTTTCCCTGTTCGGGTGGATTCTCCACCTGTCATGCCCCCAATCAAAGAGAGTCGTGACCCAATCCAAGTGGCTGCGGACACAGCGAGGTCACGCATGACATCTCACCAACAGCTCAGTTCTGATTATGGCCAGAGAGGTCATAAAACAGACAGAAAATGACAAGTATCCCTAAACAAGCCGAAAGGCAGTTTCGGCTGGAACTGTCTTTTCGCTCTTGTCATCATAAACATGAAGTCTGCTCCAGAGGACACGTGGTGATCTCGGAAACAATCTGGATATTTTTAAGAATAATGGTAGGCAGAGACGTCTGCAAGATGTTCGACACGGAGTTTCCGTTGTGTGAACACGAATGGAGGTTACACTCACATCGATCGCACACCCAGGCGAGAAACTGTTACAAGCTTCGACGTGGAATTGACTCATTATACTGTCTAGGGTCAAAGATCTCGCCTGCCTCAACTTTGGCGTGTTTATCATTCAATTAAACCCACTTTTCCCCTCTTGATTCAAATGTTTCATTCTTCATGCTTTCAATAGTCACTGATTTCCCGACGATGACTCCGTGTGAAAGGTGAGGAGGTTTTTCTCCGAAGCGGAGGAGGGTTAGTTGGTAAGTTCTTGATTTAAGGTCAGTGCACCTGATTGTGCGCTTGGTTCGGTACTATGTTTTGGAGCACTCCAGTATTGCGAAAACATCCGAGTAGTGGATAGAATGTTGCTTTTATAAGAAGACCTCAAGTGGCTTGCATTTGAACATACGACCTCATCAAAAAAAGAAGAAAAAAGAAGAAGAGTCGGTGAAGCTTAGGCCTATCGGAGGTCCCAGCCAACGGTTGGGAGAGAAAAATCAACTCCGAAACTCGCAATGCGCAGATTCAGTGTTTCTTTATTGGTTTTGAATTCCGTGTGTGTGAATGTGCAAGAACAGGTTTCGACTCTTGATATTGCGCTATATATAAGAGCACTTTCTCATCTCACAACGTCCATCCCAATTATTAGAAGCTCTTCTTTTCAAACTGTTGGCAGGCGAAACCTAATTGCTCGTGAAAATGGCTTCCTCGTTAATTGACCGTTTTCCGTTTTATGCAAGACTAAATCATGCAATGCGTTAAAATATCCTACTAATTGCGCGCAATTAAGATGTGCGCCCGCATGTGAAACGAAAATAACGCGATTGGACCTCTTTAAACCAAGAGGACGCACAGTCTCCTCCCACCTGCCTGTGTCACTTTTTATCTCCATCTCTGGCGTAACGGTATGCAGTTCCGATGTGTTTCCTTGGGAGGCAGGTGAACATCTGGATTACGCTCCCGCGTTCGACCGGTGCAGATAAAATCGTAGAAAAACGCTCCCGTTTTGTTCGAAACACTCCCATAATCGTTGACCTCATCTAACATCTGCGATTTTGCAGGTCCAAAAATGAAAGACAAAAGCACTGGCAACACTTAAACCCTTCGGGACACAATGGAGGTGGCCAACGTTCCAAGTGTATCGGAACTCTCCTCCAACAATGTTGAGCAACTAGTCTACAACATTCTAGTGTCTACACGTAATGAATACAGGAGTCGTGGCATGTAACAATGTAGAGTACCTGTGGATAGCAATATAGCCTTGCTGGGTCGACCACGACCACTTTTCTTCTTGTCATAATTGCTTTGTGGAGAGCATCTCGGAGAACACGATGGTCGAAGTCGGGCTAAGACGCCCTGTAGAGACCCTGATGAAGCCTCGCCTCGGTTGATGAGGGCAAGATTACCAAGATGGCTCCAACACCTACATGAGCCAACGTCTGCTTTCAGTGACTTTGAAACCCGCCATTATTCAAATATGACTGCATCCCGTGATTTCTTACTTTCTGCTTATTACTGGAAAGATGATTCTGGCACAGACGAAATGCAAGTTGTTATTAAATCATTAGCGCTGGTGTCGGAACTTGTTTTACGAGTCCTCGTCAAAACTTCTCGCATGATAATTGAGGAATTTAAAATGCAAACCGACAAAAGGTGATAAGTTGGGAAGAACAGATTGCGCAGGAGTTTAGAGAATCTCCCTCCTCTTCTTGGGCGCATTCCCTTTCCCTTCTTTGATTCCGGTCACGGCGGCGCGGCATGACGATTAGGGCTCAGTTCGTGAATAAACGCTCTCAATTAACCGATTAACACTACTTTCGGGCCGTTACTACCTACCGCGAGATCCAAGTCACGACAAGATGAAACGTAAAAGTCCAATCAAGAATAACGTATTCCGTCCGGTTGTCAAATCTGTAAAGACACGACTTGAAAAAGGACGATGTTTCTGACACGGAGAGAGTCGATTATAAGAGATTTTTTGGTGAAGACAGGTAAGGTAAGAAATGGATAGGTTAGGTCACGATCGGTTGGGTGACTTAAGGCAGGCCGGGTCATGTTCCGTTGGGTCGATTGGTTTAGATGAATTTGGGTAAGACGAGTTTAGGTTGTACTTAGGTCGATAAACTTCCTGCCATTCGCGACATGCTCTCCTGTTTAACATGGACATTCAGAAACGATTATGGATATTACAGTGGACCCTTAAGAATCAGTTATAACCAATTAGCTTCATTTGCGTTACTGTGGTCTGGTTCCTCATCAGTTTAGCGATAGTATGTCCAGGAAGTTGTTGAGTGGGCGGTACGCGAACGGGTTGCCTACTCCTGAGTGCATTTTGCTAAATTTTACTCAAGGTTTTCGTTTAGAGCGAAATTGCTTAGGAAGCACAAATTATGGATTCTCATCGGACAGGCTATCCACCCGAGAAACATCGAGTAGGATGTGGTCTAATAACTTCCCTCAGGTAAAACATAATTAACTTTCGGGATGATAGTTACAGAATCACTGAGATAAACGAGTGATAAAATTTCGAGTAACTTCACGCAATGAAGTCTAAAACTCCCGTGCGCCCTTACACTCTTGTAGTTAAGGAATAATGGTCGCTACATAGTCTCTCGCCTTTATCCTCGTCTACTGAGGATTTTAACGAGCACACCTCGAACCAACCAAATCCCAGGCGCATAATATGACCGCCTCGTCTAATTGCACAGGGGTCTAATAAATTAAGAGGAACAAACAACGAAACGTGATAGTAAAACTCCAATCTATACGATCCTGCAACCGACCTCAGATGGCGGTAGCGACGGCGAGGTTAGCGAGTCGGCCACCAGACGGCAGCACGAAGCACTCAGCAGCGGAGATGGTAGGGGAAGGCAGTGGAGGGGTTAGGCGGGGCCACGCTGCCTCGGCGATGGGTGACAAGGCGAAGGCCGGCGAAGCCGCAGCCGAAGCAGGGCTCGGGTGGCTACAATCAAGTCGCTACAGGCCAATCGCACGGCTTGTTAGTGGTCGATGTGTGTGGTCCACGTCGGCACCCGTTCGTTTTCTGTCCTCCTCGCCTCGCTCCCGTACTCTTGCCTCTTTATCGGGATCGCCGTGTTATTGTTCCCGACTCACCGCCTTCCATCTTTTTACATGTTTTTCTCCCTGCGCTCCGCCTTCTAAGCAAGCAGCAGCATGAGGTTTATGTGGCCCACATAACTAATGGTTCCACAGTTGCTTGTGGAGTGTAAGCCGACAAAAATAAATTACCTATAACAATTTTCTAAGGGGCCACACACGCCGCTGAGGAAGAGAGAGGCCGAGGAAATGCAAAAAGTTCAATAGCATAAAGAGGACTAATTTTACTTCCAAGTCCCATGGAAGTGTTGGAACCCTGCAAAAAAAAATAATAATAAAATCGACTTCGACATAAGACCGGAGTTGGGGTGTACAACCTTCAAAACGTCGAGAAAAGTGGTTTTGGTCAATCCGTCAGTGTGCCTGTCTGTCCGTCTGTCTTCTGTCTACCCGTCTGTCTTGATGTTGCTTTTGTGGCGAACTCACGGGCGTAAGGGTTAACTGATGGGGTTGAAACTTTAGGGGCATGTTCCGTTATATGGGGCATTGCGTCGTATCAATATTTGTGGCGATTCGTCAACCCGTTTATAAGATGATACAGTAGTAAACGTGTTTTAGCTATCGCGTGCGAAAACTTAAGTAAATTTTATCCGATCGTAATGAAATTTTTAGGTTATCTTCAGTTATACATAAGGATGCGAGCGCTATTGATTTTGACCCGGTCCAACCTGTTGAGCGGGACACGCGCCGAAAGTGGGACACAACGAATTGGATTGCTTTGGCGTGTGTGAGTGGGACAGAAATTTTCAGAGGCGTTACCGCTACGTCTTGTTCAATAACTTGGTGTTTGCTGTTCCCAAAATGGGACAGATGTCCGAGAGTGGGACACTGCCCGAATGTCATATTTTCTTATAGTTTCGCGGTTTCGTCATCCTTGTACGTAAAAAGTAGCCCAATCATACAAATAATTGCCGGAAGAGACTGTCCCTAACGTGGGCCAGAGCCTCAAATGGGACAAAACGAAATTTGATTCTACTGGTGTTTTGTGTGGGTTTTCCCATTTATTCCTCTTGTGTTTTATTGTCCAATCATATAAAGCCGATGGGACATGGAAGTATTGGCCTGCTTCAGGCCCGGTTTTTCCATTGCGATACGTTCAAGGTGGAAAACATCGCTAGTTCGCCAGCAGCACGGGATCGCTTTGTCCTATAAAGTGAAGAGCTCTAAGTAAAAACTGATTCCGCGTGTAAGTGGATGTGTCGAAATGCGAGATAAACGAAGTGAAGCCTGCTGGTGGACAAAGACATACAACTTTGACTCATTAGGTCCTATAACCAGTGTCAACGAATAACAGACCACATGACAGCCCTGCATCCCACAACAGCAGAATAGGCACTGATGGTTAAAAACTACTATCACTTGAGGTCACTGAAAATAAGGACAGAATACTGACGTTCAGCCGCTGGTGTATTCGGCCAAGCTGGCTGAGCGTACGGGTAGCTGGCATCTTCCCCTCCACGATGATGCTCCGCCTTTGGAGTGGAAGTGAGGACGTTCGGCCTGTAATCAGTTGCTAGTTACAAAGCACTTCCCGCTGAATGTTTATTACCAACTGCGACAGCTTTAATATGGAGACTCGTTCACCTTACTTAAGTTTTTATACACAAAATTTCTTAATTTGACTTCAACACACGCCTTTAAAAACGCTTGGAAAAACACATCAAATGCAGTTTTTATCGATACACCCACATTAAAGCTGTGGGGGGAAAATCACGTTTATGATGGAGTGGTTTGAGGCGATGTACAGTACCGGTCAAAAGTATGGACTCACTTTTTTTCGTTTTTTAAAACTGCTGTAGAAATTGGACCAGTGGGTTAAAAATGTTCGATCTGAGCTTAAAATGTTTGGACAACATTCCTAAACAAAGCCCAGAAGATTTGGTTCCGATTAGATTGTTTTTGCA
>Ga0058701_10001476_pt1 | contig 16741 bp, 6 predicted proteins | sample AgamicOrMae_FD_97039 | JGI IMG/M metagenome (GOLD analysis project Ga0058701, IMG submission 97039) | Agave microbial communities from Guanajuato, Mexico - Or.Ma.e | ecosystem: Host-associated > Plants > Phyllosphere > Phylloplane/Leaf | place: Guanajuato, Mexico | collected 2012-06-04
ACTTCACGCAAAACCACGGCCCTGATCACCAAATTTGGCTGGGATAATGTCCCCCACGCCCCCTACAGCCCTGACCTGGCCCCAAGTGACTTCCACCTGTTCCCCAAACTCAAAAATCACCTAGCTGGACAGCGCTTTGCAAACGATTAGGAAGTTCAAAAGTGTATGAAAAAATTTCTCCAGGACTTCGCGGCAGAGGAATGTGCCGAAGGTTTTGCAAAGTGGATAAAACGACTGAAAAAGTGCATTGAAGTTCACGGCGATTATGTCAAAAAATTGGGTATGGAACAACGTTTCCAACGATGTATAACACTTAATCAATAAACGTCGTTTTAAGCATGAAAAAAAATCGGGAACCTTACTTTTGAACTTACCCTCGTATATCGTGGCGATATGACGAGCAATGTAACGATACGTGTCAGCAAACGATCGAGATACAATGATAGTATCGTTTGTCTCATGGTAACTATTGATAAGGCAGAACGAAAAAGCAACGATGCCTAAAAGGGACTTATGATCGGGATACGAGAAAGTCGCGTTGATCTAATAACGTGTGGCTGATTGAGAGAGCCGTGATAAAACGTAAAAAGCAACTATACTTACGACTTTTTGCTATTGATTTACACGTCGATTAGGTCGATTGGACTACGTACTGGGACTTTGTGTCTCACACCTAATCCACAACCATTTTATTTCTCGATCGCCGACGTATCTATCATTGTATCACCTCAGTGGATTAGTTCCGGTTTTCCTACGGTGGTGATACCGCGTACGTGATGTTTTGATGGGGTATGGCGGGTATGGAGGCCACGATTTGGGAAGTTTGCATCTGCACTGCGAAATCCTCTAGCTAGGTTGAATTAACGCTTGAAGTAGCTCAGGGCTGGAGCAGAACAACCACCAGGGACACCGCAGAAATCGAAGCACCGAAATCAAGAGCCATGTCGACTAGTGCCGGTACATGTAATAGCTCACATGAAATATGGCTATTCTAATTTCGGCACAAAAAAATCGGAGGGTTCTTGGGCATCTCACTTCCAGTTTGATGGAACACCAGGGTTGCTTCTAAATGCAAGTTGGGCGTCTTCGCGTAAAAGCGATTGGGGATCATTGTTGTGCTTAACGAAGACTTCTGTAAAAGCAGCGAAGACTTCTGTAAAAGGACAAATTGAGGGGAAAAGAGAAATCAAAACGCTTTTCTTTTTTTTCTATCGCCGCTTTTATATTTGTGCTGTTTAAACCTCCTTCCAGGATTAACACAGTATATAATTCAGAATATAACGACAAATAATGTTGTTTCCACTCATCTGATTTAATTTTTTTTCATGCTTCTCTTATCCAATTTGGAAAGTAACGGCACGACTCAAACCGTACCAAAAGTTCGATTCCCAGACATAATCGTAAGGTAAAAAAGGAGAATCTTGGTATTCGTAGGAAAATATGTTTACCACGATGTTACACTGATGTTTACGATATAATACAATTACTTTAAAAGATTTGGTGTATATAATTGTTACAAATAACAAGTACACAGATTAAACAACGGTGACCCTTTTGATTGGTTTATCGCAATGTTCCGAACAAGAAATTGGATTTTCCAACAACTGTTAATAACCATTATGACTACCGGTATAATACGACTTTGTCAATTAACCGATTGGTACTCGATTCTTAAATATTCGTTGTTTGTATTTTCGTCATCTACCGAATTTCAGACGCCAAAACGTAGCTTTTGGGAAACTAAAAGGAAAGAGGAGCGTTTTGCATTTCCACACTTTGTACCGTATCTGACACTGTTTTTGACCCAAGATTAAATTTAAATTGGTTTTCTTCGGCTAAATTTTTTTGTCGGGAATAAATTGATATGAATTACATATATCCGACTTGGGATTTCTACATTATAGACTAAATGAACCGAAGGCTTTGATATTCTGGTCACCTTGTTTTTCATCTGATTTTTTGTTCAACAGAAACAACCATAACCGTAAAGAATGACATGAAAAATAGTGATTGAAACTCATTTCGATTTCTAACGGAGTTAAAAATACGTTTGCGTAATTTGACACTTGCGGCTTAGGTACTTCTTTAATAAAATAGTTCGTCAAAAAACGAAAATTTTCACCCCACTTTTCAAAATTGAACGTTCTGTTCGAAGTGGTTATCTGATTTTTCCAGAGGAGTCAAACTTGGAGAAGTTTTTTTGTGAAAAGATAACTTATAAGTATAAAAATTACTTTGTTCACAAGGATCACACGAAGCCATATATAGTATTTGTCTATATGGGTGATAGGTGTTACTGTAGTGTGTAGCGCTTCAAGGTTAAGTGCGCTTTGCCATGGAGAATATTCTCCATGGCTTTACGAAGCATCTCAGACACAATAAGTCGGTGTATATGTGTATGTATAGTATAAATGTACAACAAGTGCCATTCTACATACAAAGAATATCGTTACGGTTCTTAAACAACACTGGAGCAGGACGGGAAGTAAGGTTATGGGGAAGGACCGGAATCACCGTTTCTTTGACACGAAAACGCTGCCAACGAAGACTGCTTTCAAATTACATTAAAGTAAAAAAAGGGGAAAACAAAAAACGCTGTGGTCGAAAATCGATAGATGTCCATATGGGTGCAATCACACATCCCCTCCCCCCTTACTCATAATACCAATAAGAATTTTTTTCCTTCAGTCACAAAATTTTTCTAAGAAAACTTTCCTTGGTTTAGAAGAATCAGTCTCGGTTAGGATAAAGATTTTTTGACTATCGAGAAAAAGGTCAACATTCTAGGAGAGGTTACTCGATTTGAGTGAGAATATCCGTCGCATTGGAAATAAAGTAAAAACACCTGAAAGATCTTAATCGGCCAAATCGGGCATTTATCAGAAATGTTTGGAAGTCTGATTATGTCTGATTCAAACTGATCAGGCATCATCAGGTCTAAGTCAGAACATTTCTGATCGGTGCCAGATCAGGCCCTTTCGCACGGGACTTTTCTTAGATTAATAACATTTGTGGGCAGCTCCTAAATTTCCTCCTGAGGAGACAGCAGTTGCTATTTCCTGTTGAATAGGACCAAGAGAGCTTTAAAGCTCTCTTGATACGACTGATAATGACCAAAGAACTTTTTACAGAAAGGATATCACCTATTTAGACATTGAAATGGGCGAGGAGGATGACCAAGTTACACGATTTTAAGGTTCGACCACATCGTTTCCTCATACCTTACAATACGGTCGAAAAGATAGAACTAAAAGGAAACTTGCAACCCTTTTTTCCTGAATGCGGTTAGGCATAGGTAAGTGTGCATCCGAATATCTTCATCACTATAAACAGTCGCTTCGAATGAACTCCAGTTACAGATACGATGGGAGTGCATTGTTTCAGTCACTTATTTCACGAATCAGAGTTAGAGCTGAAGGGTGCATCCAGATTTCGTTTTCACATTTATGGATACCAACGCAGTAGCCTACAATACTCTAAAATCAAACCAAAGAGAAATAAAAGGCTTGGGCTGATTATTAACACACAGTCAGTCTCTTCCATTGCCCTCAAGAGAGAGTACGAGAGCAGAGTTGAAAGCGAGGATCTTGTGGAGGATCTTGAGAGGAAAGCGAGTGCTCTTACGGAATCGAGTCTGTACGGTTTGGTACCACTAGGTTAGAATTGCACTCGACTATGAGTTTTGCGCGCTACAGTAGCTGCTTATGACTGGCGCCGGGGCATCGGTGACAGTACAGTACCGGTACCAACAACAGATCAACACAAACTTTCATCCATTTCACCAACTGCGGAGGATCAAGATCAACGCTAACAAAGCTCAGCTCTCGCACTCTTTACTCTACCTTGCAACAGCCGCATCGGTATCGCGACCTTTCCGGATCTTCATGGCAAGCAAAACAAAACTGCTCTTTAATAATAAGGCGAGAAACACAGATAAATCTGACCTCATACAAAAGCAGTGTTATCAAAATCGGAATTCAAACTATTAGACCTAAGCCATGCGAGTTCGGTCAGGTTGACAAAACGGCTGTAGACTGTAGACGACTGCTCGTGAAACTAACGGGAAGTATAATAAGATCCCGAGTTTTAAAAGCGTGTGAAAACCCACGCTCGCGCTCCTCAAAATAAGCTTCTCTGTTGTCATTTGTTGCACGTTTTGAGTACCTGTAAGTATTAGTCAGTCCATCGTCGATTAAGTTCTTTAAACACTTGAGAACGAAGCTTGGAAAACAGCGATTTAAGCATACTGTTCAGTTTGTTACCGATGAATGTATATATATAGATAGCTTTCCCCAAGCTACAACCTTTTCGGGGACTTACACAAATCACGTGACCCGGGATAAACCAACAGAAAACAGACAGGGAGATGGATTCATTCACATATAAAGAAAATAATGAAAGCAAATATACAATGTTCATTAATATGACCTTTGTGGCGTCCACCTACAATAGTCTAAAATAATTAAACGATCGCTTCGGTTAAGGAGGGAAACTACTCACAACCATCACATAAGAAACGGAGGGGACACGAGGGGTGTGGTTAAGGAAAAATAGGTTTCAAGGTATGTCACGTTCTTTGATTGCAGGCCCTCAGGTATGGAAAATACTCTAAGTGCTCTCAGTTTGCTAGAGATAAATCGATGTGAGATGTTGAATAAGTATTCACTTTGACGCGGGTTTACAGGCGCGAACTTTAAACATAGCATCTTTTTGCAGTCCATTTGGATAGCCCAACCCCTTCAACATCGGCTCAGTGCAGCATCCTACAATGCAACGAAAACAGTCTAGCATAAATCTAGCTCAAAAAGATACACTTAAGAGTTCTCTCTATCTTTTTTTTCTTTTTTTGATTCAAAGATAACTTTCGTCTGTAGAACCATCCAGCGATTCCTGCACGGATATGTCAATTACCAATCCTTACTTTTGCATTAAAGCTGTTCGGGAGTCTTAAAGTAACTCGCTCCTAGCAGGACACTTTACAAGTGCACCGGAAATTTCGTAGTCATTTTAACTTCATTTCGATGTCAAAATGACTGATGTATTCTGCTTGGGCACGTCAACTTTTTGTGTTTACAACCGACAGTGTTGATAAGATATCGGACCTTCGAATAGGGCGGTGCCCTGCCGTCTGTTTTGGGTCAATAATAGCAGCGGCGTTCATAAGAAAAGAAGAACCAGTACATGAGCTCTTACGCCGCTCTAAATCTAAGCACTACTTCCTGGGTAATCGGTAATTTACCTTACTACTTCTTCATCTTGGGTAATGCCTGTTTCAAGAGCAAAGCGTACCTGCGCCTATTCCATAACAAAATATTTAGCAGCGGCCTTTTATATCAAGAAGACGAAGCATAGTGGGTGAGGTGATCACCCCAGCGTCGAAGGAATAGTTACTGACCCTCGCTCTTTCAAGTAGCTGTAATACGTACACAGAGCAAGGCTACGAAATATTATCAACTCGGATCCAAAACCAATGTGCTTTACACTAGCGCGCATTCAAGTGTTTCTCCTTGACAATGACAACCATTCTGTCTGCCAATAGCCGCTCTCTCTAAAGACTTGCAACCAAGATGGCTATTTAGCAACAGGTTCGTAATTTTTGACCACCCTCGCCTGGGATGTTGTCCTGCACGCACGGTACCCATTTGAAACCCGAGAAAAACACTTTGTATACGTTGCGTATACGCAACGCTTTACACACCGTATACAAAGTATTTTCATCGGGAAAAGTAATTCTCTCCGCGATAGGAAATCTTTGTATATGGCAAACCCGTACACTGCTCATATCGCTTTGGAAAGACCGGACGTGTTTTCGGGAATCTTACACAAAACTTTCTGTGCCTCGAAAAAATATGTGCACATAATCAACAATATATAGCAATTACTGCTAAAATTGCTCACTTTATTAGCCCCGAATCATATTTTTACTTGTTCCAGGATTAACCTACTCATTTAATAAATCTAAAACTGCAAGACGAAGTTAACGAATCCTTGAAAGGTACCGGTGGGAGGAACTCAAGATCCCAGACAGAATGTAATAAACACTTTCCACGGATGTTTCTCATTGGTGAACGTCCATATATGCTCACTCTCAGCAGAACACAGAGGTCATCTCGTCTACTTCCGAAGTGCTCCACAACGCCATCTACTCACTAATACAGGAAGAAAGGGGCTTCATAGCTGTTACATAACTTTTAACGATCCTCGTATCGTTGGTAAGCCTGCGAGCGACAAATCGCAGGGTTCCAACAGGAGGATCATCACATGAACGGATCGGGATTAAAGATCCGTCCGCTGGGATATTTAGGTCCCTCCTTTTCTTGCTTTTTAACAGAGTGAAATCATATACGCAAGTGCGACAGGCACAAAACCCAAGTGACTTTCAGCAACCAAAATTGAATATCAAGCAAACCTATAAATTTCCGATCTATCTACGCACTTACTGGTCGCTTAAGATCAGCCTGCTAAGAAGTCATTTGCGTGGGAAAAAAGTAGTGAAAGCAATCTAGAGGACGCGATTATAGAACAACTGCACATACGAAAACCGCAGTATTAGTAGTACAGACAGCGAATAATAAACCCACTATAACCTTGGCCTCGCCAAAAAAATGATACCACGTAGAAAAAACATGACGGTTAGAAAGGTCTGCTGTGAGATCCTTGTCCCTGTGGTCATCCTAACAGAGACCCGCAATGTAAATTTCTAATGCTGCACTAGCTTTGCTGTTAAGCAAGATTAGGTTACGGATCTTCCTCGCTATTCATTCGACTTGACTATCAGTGTTGGGATCTAGATACAGGTATCTAGATACTGTATCTAGATACTTTTTCCAGTATTTTTTTTTATCTTATCTAGATGGTACTTTTGAAACATAGCATCTAGTATCTTATCTACTGTAGATACAACTTTTAGTATCTAATATCTGAAATATCAGATACCGCGTGAGGCGCAGTGAACTGACAACAGAACACGCTTTGCCTGATCCGGGGGGTGAGGGGGAAATTTGAGCTTGATTTATTCTTCCTTGACATAAAAGGTTACAATAGCCACTCCTTTTCTAGCTTACAGGATAGACCAATCATTTATAAATTTTGGGTAATAGACGTCTTTTTACGTTACGACAAATCGATCTAAGCTGTAAGGATGCCGAGTATCTGAAAAGTAGCTCGAGGCATCTCAGATACTTTTGAAAAGTAGCTTATCTTGTATCTCGAAACTTCACTTGCAGAATATCTAAAGTCATTTTCTCGATAAAAATATTGAACGAGTATTTTACCTGTATCTAGATATAAAAAGCAGTATTTTGCCCAACACTGTTGACGATAGGCAGTAAACCATTGTCAAGACTGCGCAACCTTAAAATTTACAGCGTAAGCGACATCGTTGTAGACCTTCACCACTAAAACCAGCTGCAACAAGCTTACCTCTCTACTTTAAACCTAAGCATGGTGCAACATTTTCTCAAAGGCTGAGGTTGTGACTTCGAAATAGCGCGGAGCGCCGGCTGATACGGAGAATCACGGTAATCCTTGGGTCTACATCGACAACACAGAATAAGCAGCAACACGGATGGATGGTGAGACGGGGCTGGGCAAGGAATGGACTAAAGACGCCTGTTTGCGGACCGAGGCCTGGCTGCATGGGGAAGGGCGTGTCGACGGAGCACTGCCATGCTATGATGGCCCAGACTTTCTACTCCCTCAGTTTGTGCCACTCCGCAATCTGCCTCCTGGGGGAGTTGCACACTTCGCGCCAGTGATGCTGGGCGGATTCGTGGCATTTGCTTCCTCCCAGTTCGAGTCTTCCGATTACCTGGAACAAAACACCTTGTTAAAAAACTTGAAAGCCCGTGTTCGACGGATTCGTTATTGATGAGCGAACTTTTCCGATGGATCTTTCCACGGCCCTTTTTTATGTACAAGGACTGCTTCTCTCAAGATTTCAGAGATTGTGTACCTTCCGTCAGCGACAAGTGAAGGGATCGAGGGATCCTGCCACGGGGCACCTCAGATGACTCAACTTATCGTCGCTACACTAAGCGGTAAAGAAGCGAGTCACAAGGCATTGAACCTCGTCTAAGGGCAATATTTTGTTATCCATTTAACGTTATGACAAATACATATTTTACGGGATTTCGTAACATCTTGTGAGATCCCCTGAAACATAAGAGGATCGCCTATGATCGAAAAGAATCCTCGCATGGATACGGATTTAGTTACCCGATCCCCAAAGCGCTGGGGATACCCAGAGTGGTTCATTGTCAGATCCCGTGAGCAGGTACCTACCGGAACCCTAAATCAAAATAGATTTTGGGGGCCGTACAGAGGAGGCAAATCAGATTTCGATCGGAAACTCGTATCCTAGGTCTCTGTGGTGCCTCTATGGATTCGTTCTTGTCGGACTGTCAGGATCATAAAAATTAAGCTAGTCTTTGGGAGGATTCCGTAAGCTACCGGTACTTTCACTCCTCCTGCACCCCTGTTAGAAGAATGAACTTACTTCATTTTTCGTTACGCGGTCCCAGTCCAAGAGAAGGAATTCCAGACTAACGTTGGTCAGTTCTTGGGTACCGGTTGGTAGCTCCAGAACGAACGACTCGTTGAATACCGGGTTTAGCGTCCGCCTCTTGACGTGAGTTTTCTTCTTGGAGACGCGCTGCCCGCCAACCAACAGGTACATCTTTACGTACGGATCTGAAACAAACATCCAATCATGATGCACCGGTATTCTCTCTTTCAATATCTAATATCTGCTTTCCCCCCCACACAAAATGGTCATACCAAGATGGAATGGGACGGAATATCTACCGCGCAAAGCTACAGGTATGGCAACGGACTAGATTTCGGAAGGCGCCGAGGTTCGTATTGCTCAACAGGTGGCGTATCTCCAGAGGTACTGCGAAGACAAAATTCTAGTTTGCGTCATAAAGCTAGTTTACTCCGGCACGGTGTGCAGTACCACACTTTCAGTTTTAAAGGTCGAATTCCGCACCAGCATAATCCACCTCTCGCCACCAATCCGAGTGAAGAGTCTGCGAAGCGAGGCAACAGGCATTCAATTGAACCCAATTTAAGTATTCCTAACCGGATGGTCACCCAACCCGATGCTCACTTCGCGGCAACAGCCGAGACGAGAGGCACTGGGACGAAGCACTAGGCACTTCTGAGCGGAGCGAAAGTGGAGCGAGATACATAGCATTTCACGTCTTTGCGGTCGAATACCGTTGATTCACATGATTCAATGAAGATTTGAACATGGAATAGGATTACCCAAGGATGGAAAATCCAATCTTTACAATTATTGAGGGTGAGGGTGCCCTCCTGGAAATAATTCCGTCTCACAACTGCAGGTTAAGCTAGCCATGGAATTGCATAACGGGGGTCGCGTAGTTACAGACTTCCAGACCGGCGGCGTGAGGTGGTTGGGGAGTTTTGAACCCACTACTGTCACTTACAGTCAAGAATTTAGAAGCAAGCAATATTTAGGTTTTATTGAAATTTATGACGCGTAAACTTCTGGTTATTTTGTTGTATCTAAGGGGCTGCTGACGAAGGTCAACAGTATTTTATAAGAAAACATTATTTTATTTTCATCGAGAAAGAAACTTTAAACCAAACAGGGTAAAAACATTTACAATTAGAAACATGAAAATATATCGGAAAACACGACGAGAAGTAGGCTATTCCTGATCTTACCGCGGAAGTTTGGTAAAGTCCCAACATGCGGCACTCTACTTTGGTACTCGTCCCAACAATTTTTTTTATCCAGGTAATCGTTCTTACCCAGGATAGTCACAAGTAGATTTGCGTAGAAAACTCAGGAGGAATGTTATCTTTTTTTCTGCGTGAAGCATTATTAACCGTTGATTAAAGAATCGGGGCAGAGCTGTTTTTCTTAAAGGAGAAATGATTTTGATTCTTGAGTGGTTGAACTGAAGTTTGTAGATGACTTACCTGCTAATCCTGTTACGTCCATCTTTGGTAAATTTCGTGCTTTAAGAATCACGACAGTCAGTCTGTTTGCCGCCGGCTGCCAGCAAAGAGACACCAGAATCTCGCCGCGGCCCTGCGCCCGAATCTGAAAACACAAACAGAACAGGTTAATCACAAGCACAACGTAGGCCACATCGAAAGTAGCGCACAATATTCGTTAAGCAATCCACATCGGCAAGGATGATTTTGAAATGTCTTTATATGTTGTGTCACTTGGGCAACCGAACATGCCCGGAGTTTCAGAGTCACAACACCCTACACAATTACGCTTACAATGCAAAAGATGCTGCTAATGTCGTAATTTATCGCGCAATGCGGGAAAGCTTAGCGATCAATCTCGCGACTCGAATCACAGAGAAATGAATGGTAAATCTGAATCAAATGCAGAGTTACAGTTTGGAAGCGACGGAGAGGTAATACACGACCCACGGGCTTGTTGGCCTATCGAGATCCGAAGAGGGATTTCTCTGCGGCTCTGAATGGCCTCTCGCACCGCGTTGTCATGACAAGCGAAGAGACAAAAGAAAAAGTGTATCAGGGCAAAAAACGGCGGATAAAGAACTTTTTTCCTCGGGCAGAAAGTAATCCATCTATAGGGCGATAAGAAGTACTTGAGGATTGAGGGGGGGGGGTGAATAGCCAAAAGGTCATAGTTGAGGGGGGAAGGAGAGGAGGGGAGCATCATCAAAAGTCAACGAAACGCGTACATCGTGCACTTCTTATGCCGTCGTTAGACCTCAAGGGCTGTTGAGGTCCACGAGTAGACCAAGTTGGGCCTCACCGGAAAAGCGGCAGGAAAAGCGCCCGAAAAGTCGAGGGAAAATCTTCGTAATGACGCAAAAAGAAAAATGCAAAGACGAAAGCAGCAAACTTGAGTCTCACAAAAGTTACGTAACCCAAGGATTACGGAGCCGTCGCACTAATTCTTTCAATAGAAATATTGTTTGTGAAGAAGAATCTCGATGTGTTACCAGAAATGTGGCTATCCAAAAGAACCCTAGGAGGATATTACGATAAGGTAAGAAACTTGGTCAGGTTTGTAGTTTTTACGTTTAGTTAGGTCATACCAATTAACCTATGTTACGGTGGGTAAAGCTATATTAGATTACGTTAGTTAGATTAAGAATAAGGTTCCGAATTGGCATCGGAATAAAACTCTTTGAGAGTAAGACAACTCCCTCCACGAAGGAATGGGCACTACCGAAATACGCATTAGACTAGACCGCAAAAACAGACCTCTATGGTTACAGCGTTTGACATGCGTGCGTTCATTCGTTTCATCACAAATTAGACCCTACGGGTGTAAAACTCGGAATAAGGTTATCCGTTAGAATGGCTTTTTTTATCTTTTAATATCCGCGCAGCAATGAAATCGCGCGGTCTCGGACAGATTCCTCAAATCGAATGCCGATTGTCTATGAACTACACACTAATGAGAGTGAATATTCACTAAAACATACTGTACGAGGCCAAAAATTAGTTTGGTCTTTATTACTTCGCAAAATTGCGTCTGGCCTTGTGAACGGTTGAAAACGTCGTCGTAATAAACAATGTACAGACATGGTTTGGAGTTTTATGGTTTTTGATTTCACAGGTGGTGAACTTATGAGACGAACGGAGCCAACGTTTGGTACCGCACATAAGTCTGATCACTTTTGCGTTTTTAAAGGGGTTCAGCGTTACCTCACGCTGTCATCTCTGTTCATAATTTAAAAATCTCTATTTTAGAATTAGGCCTACGAAGAATTTTTTTCTTAGGACTTTTTCAACTTGTGTCAAGAACGTTACGTATTTTTGACCCTTCCTAATGGAAATCCACCAACTGCTACGTGCTTGTTCCAATAACCCACCAACTGCTCAGTGCTTGATCCGAAAACCCACCAATTATGATGTGAATGGATTGCAGTTGGTGGATTTTTAGAAAAAGCATTTCGCCGTTGGTGGAGCTTCTGAGGAAGCACTTTTCGCAGTTGGTGGATTTTCCGGAAAAGCACTTCGCACTTGGTTGATTTTTATCGGTTTAGAAGGGATCGTTTTGATCCTAAGTTTTAATCCAAGATAATTTTATTTGTAAGTAAAAGCTGCCAATTAAAATTCCATGTTTGTTTTCGATAAAACTTTCCTATTTTCAAGTGTCGTCCGCGCCCGAAAGTGTAAAATACACTTTCGTTTGACTGAAATGCAATCGTCCTCAAGTGAAATTCGAGTTGACTAAGATTTCTGTATTTTCGTCATGTTTCAGGTTTTTCACTAGTAATAACCCAAACCGGTTGATTAGACACTCTGGAGGCTTTGAAATAGAGCGTAACCGGCAGAGCTAGCCTATGGGACCGTCCATAAACAACTTGCCGTAGAGTAAGCCATTGTTTGAAATACTCCCTTGCAAGCTTTTTTTAGACCATGCCTTGACCTTGAGCCCCCGCCCCTTTAGGGCACGTAGTACCTGGACGGTTCTTAATATAAAGGAGGTTGGATGCTTGCCGTTCAAACTGCCGAAGACGCAGAAGATGGCAGAGAAAATGGAGAGGAATTGGAGAAGGCTGTGAGCTGGACTGCATTTAAAAACTTCTCTCAAAAACTCAATATGTATGGAGGGGCCTAGAGACGGAAACAGGCCCAGAAGCTCTTTTTAAAATAGCGAGAAGCTGGAGACACAGAAAAGCGACCGAAGAAAAAAACAACTCATTGTCAGACAAGCTTTCAACAACTTGTCATACGATACATTTATATCCACTGATTGACGAGAACAAAGCGTTGCTTTAAAGTAAAAAAAAACAAGGTTCTCCTTGCTTCATTATATGCCAGACAAAGCTTCAAGATTCACGAAAGTGTTGAGGCCGTAAAAGGAATAGCTGCGACAAGAATTGGTCTGTTAGACGTCTGGTACAAGTGTCCCTGCTTCGTCGTAACATCAAACTGTTCTGTTCTCACAACCTAGACTTGAAGAGTTCCTCAGGACGAGCGAACTTTAGATTTTAGTTTGCTTTTAACATAGTTTTATATTTACGTTGTCACAATGAAACTAGAGAAGTAACGTCTCCTCTCCTTTCACAGCAAATTCTTTCTCTTTGTGACTCTCAAAAATAATTCTATATTTTAGATTACGATTCGGAAAAGTAACCTCCCACTGAAATCATTTCAAACCAATATAAAAATGTCTTTGAATTCATCTTTAGTATAAGCCTCAACAACCTCGAAACCTTCGCACGGTTTTCACTCCTACGTAGTCTTGAGCATGCACGACATAACCGGAAAAGTACCGCCGTTGGGCTACGTTTCTCCACGGGCAACGCGACGGGGAGACGGGTTCCTGGCCTACTCGGCATATGTTGACCAAGCCGGCAGATGGTGACCGGCCGGGCGCGTATTTAACCCATAGCAGCCCTAAGTTTTTAGTGAGAAATTTAGCCTAAGAGAAATTGAAAAGACTTTTTCCATTGAAATACGCAATATTAAACTTCGGGAAATGGCTACATAATTAAAATTCAGGTTTCCAGGGGGGTGTATTTTTTAATAAACGACTTGCGCGAGTTTATTTTGACGCTCCTGGATACGAAACTCAAACGGACGGACGTCATTTCCGGTTGGAATCCGAGTCTGGTCGGGCCAGGCCGAGCGGAGCCGAGAGGGACCGAGTGGGGTCGAATGGAGCCGACGGAGAGACTGGCGTGGGGGATGAGAGGGCGATATTTCCGCTTGGACGCCATGTTCCAACCGGCGGAAGAAACTCGCGCAGGTCGTCCATTGTGACAATACTGCACCGAAAAGATCCTCTAAAATATTTTTTTTCTGTTTCCGAGCTGCATCGCCGGGCGGTAGTGGGTTAATGCACACGGCGCATATTAGGATGCCCAGCGGATATTCGGAACCCTGGGGGACATAGGCAAACCCGGCGGGTTGGAGAACAGGCAGCAACCGGCGCAGAACCGCGGATGTGAACCCAAATGATGTTTCGCTACCCGGTCCGACTTTTCAAATCCGGCCGGACGGTGGGGCGGAACCCACTTTGGTCCATCTACGGTTCAAACCCAAGGCCTGCTACTTTATTAACGAGCGGGCATCCTAGGGCGGCAAGTGACTGCGAAACGTATAATAAATACGTAACGGTTGAAAGGCCGCTTCAAATAATACATACTCTTGTGCGAATGGCCGGTCTGGAAACCTTGAATGAACTTTGGAGGTCTTCAACAAAGTCTCATTCATCTTCCAGTGGATATAAAGGTATATTTTTAGAGAGTGATTAAGTTGTCTCACCTTGAGACTCCTTGGCTGAATCTCTCTGGTGAGTGTGAGCTGGTGATTGTCCGCTTGCGACAAGTCCACGCTTCCCAGCGAACAGAAAACCTCTCCGATGATGTCATCCCTCGAGTACCGATCGAAGCTCAGGACCACGAAGTGAAGCGTAATGCTCTGCAACAAGGGGAAACGAGATCGATCGATAAACTTCCGGTGTTAAAAAGCTTTATTGAAAAACAAGGCGAGGCAGAAAAAAATAGCAGGGGTAACAACACAAATACATAAGAAGTACTAGTCACTATGTTCGCAAGATTCGGTCCTCTGGTAATAGAGAAACCTGCAACACCCTACCTCCCTAACCCCCTCTTTCCGCTGCCGTCCCTGCTCGTCGCCAGGTCGCCACAAAAAGACTGCCACATGTCGCCAACAATGATCCGCTGTTGCTCCGCTCGGCTCTTCGACAGAACGTGATTCACAAAGCAGGTCCACCTTTCAAATTTACCCGTCACTGCTACTTTTTTACTGCCAGACGCGCGATTTTGACGTTCTGATGAACATCAATTCAAACTTAAACCTTGTTGTCTTATTTTATTAGATGTCGAATGCAATTGTTTAATGTCTAATACAATTGACAGAGTGAAACTTTTGGTTAGTGCTTTTGGAAAGGTCGCATTCGCGCGATTCGCTTTGCCGTTCTGGCCTCGTGGTCGAAAGTGGCAGTAGAGTAGCGGAGGCAGAGACGATGCGGCTTTTTTGCACCGAGGGATCGTTGTAATTTTTAGCTTTCGTTGAGCAGCTGAGCAGAGGAAGGAACATGGCATGTACCCCTCGTGGTTGTTGTCGTTGACCATTATAATGTAATGAAAGGTATAACCAGGATAAAACAAAGATGGTAAAGAACCAATGGCTGCAATTATTGGCAGAGACGATTTTTTTTAACCGAAAGAAAAACAATAAACCTACATCCCACTTGGAGAAGAGGTAAAGTAATGATTTTTGACAAATACGAGATATTCGTCTATTAAGCGAAATGTAAGTGAGTCACAATAGAGAGGAATTACATGCCCATTTATGAATCTCGTTGAGTACGAAAAGGTCAAAGTCGAACGCGTAGTTCTCCAGCTGATAGTCCCTGATTTGAATGAAAATTCTTGCAGCTCTGGTTGATGCATCCGAAAGTCAGAAACTAAACCAAAGCGGTCCAAATTCAATGGGAACTTCACAATCCAGCTTTAAAATGTGCCTTTCGATCGCCACTGCAGCGGCGTGCGATCGTGGTCGGGGAAGCTTAGGTGGACGTTGTTGATTAGTCGAAATTGCATAGCTAGAGTAGAGTTGAATCACAATGAATATAGTCGGCAGCTGTAGGTATTAAGATACCTGTCGTAATTGTGATTTATCGAACTTTCCGACGACTTTTATTCTAGCTGGACACTGCACAGGTTCATCGGCGGCCGTTGGGAGTTTTTGTGATGATAAACAATTTCTACGGTTAACCTCTCAATATTGCGTGAGAGATCTTGTACAGAAACATTATCTGTTTACTCTACCTTTACTTCGAATTATTCTGACAAGGGTTCTTTGGAATCATTATACACAGGATTCTATTCTCCTATTATTTAGTTGCAACAGTTCAGGAGGTACTCCAAGAAAATAAAAACATGTTACCGTAATTCCGACCGGCTCGACGAGGTAAATGTTTTGTAGTAAAAATTAAGTTGAGAGAGATTATTTTTAAAAGAATAATTAAGTTAACAACCACAGAATTGAGCGATTTTCTTCAACAAGATCATCTTATCACAAGTTCTGTCCGGTTTACCAAATCAAGCTGGTACTTTAAGAAATAGTTGAGTACAAACTATTATACAGGGAATGGAAAAAAATATTCCACCAAAAGAAAATCGGTATTGAGGATAGTTCTTTCCTACACGAGAAACTTCTGAAACTGAAAATTCCTTTTCTAGGGTCATTACGTTAACCCCCAAAAGTTCCACAATTGACTTTTTATTTATGAGAGACTTTCTTGTTTTAAACTTTTCCTTAGGTGGAAGGTTTTTGTTTCAATCTTTTTGATTCCTTCAAGGTTTTTGCTATTTGATAACATCCTTTTGCATTTTGCCATTTGCATCGTTGTTTCATCCTGGTACATTTATATCCACAGATGGACGAGAACAAAGCGTTGCTTTAAAGTAAAACAAGGTTTTCCTAGCTTCATTATATGCCAGACAAAGCTTCAAGATTCACGAAAGTGTTGAGGCCGTAAAAGGAATAGCTGCGACACATTCCACTGCATCGCGCATAAACTTTCTACAGGTCCACGGCGCACAGTGGTCTGAGAAGGGGGTGCTAGCGCGAACTAGGGCGGAAAACCAAGGTTTTAGAAACCGGATTTTGACCATTGCATATTGTTTTTAGGTACCTAGACAACATATATCCAAGGTTGGTTTCCTAATTTCCTTTGAATGCTCAACACCAGACGTGGAAAGAATGATAACTTTTTCTAAGCTTAAGTTTG
>Ga0058701_10001477_pt1 | contig 16740 bp, 12 predicted proteins | sample AgamicOrMae_FD_97039 | JGI IMG/M metagenome (GOLD analysis project Ga0058701, IMG submission 97039) | Agave microbial communities from Guanajuato, Mexico - Or.Ma.e | ecosystem: Host-associated > Plants > Phyllosphere > Phylloplane/Leaf | place: Guanajuato, Mexico | collected 2012-06-04
GTGGGGACCAATGAACCAGAGCCATTTTTTCAGATAACATACAAAATTACGAAATTATGTCCTCTACATTTTGTTTTGCAATGCTTGCCAATAATACTGCACAAAGAAACCGTGAGATTCTTTGAAAATTGTAGCCTACAGGTTGAAAATAAAAAAGTGGTTCAATGGACCCCACTCTCCCCTACTACAGGTCGATACCGCTTCTCCAACGAAAAGGTGACGTATCTTCAACCATGCTGGTCTCAACAAGTTGAAAGATCAGAGAATGTTTTGAGTCAAAGTCAATAATTCCTTCCGGGAAGTTTCATTCCGATAATTATATGCATGCTTCTTGTTTTGGGCATTGCTCGCAAATGAGTTACTATTACCGTGCTCGAAAGATAGTCCGCCTGAAACTTTGTTATTTTTGTTTTAAGGGCACTCAAACAAACCAAACACTTATGTTAGCTCTTAGGTTATATTTTGCGAAAGCGGATGAGTAAGTTGTGACTACGAAAATGAAAGAGAAATAAAACTAGACTAAAATAAAAAAGACGGCATTTTTCTTTGGCCAATATTCTAAGTTGTTCTGGTCGGCTACCGCATCGTCTTCCTTAGTCGCTCCGACAGGACTGCTCTATTAGCCTTCTTTGTCATCAGCCCAAAATCGTGATACCGCTTTTCAAGTCCAACGCTTTAGGAAACGTCGACCGAAACACGGTCAGCGATCGATCACTAACATTTTGAAAGAAAGGCGCCAAATTCGCACCTATGCCATTCGACTTTGCACGCGTTGCCGCACAAGGAAAAGCCATTTGACTACGAATATCTGACATCGACGAGACGTAAGGCGTTGAAAAAGCAATCCATCGATAAACTTTCGTTTCCACGCGACCATGCGTCTCACCGTAAGTGATAAGCATTAGATAATAGCCCGATAAATACAAATTTAACGCTACAAAATCAATTTTAAAATTTCTTACTTTTTTCAACTTCTTGTATTTTACCATTCGTCGCGGAGCGAGACACAGTGTACCTAATACACCTTTGCAATGATTAGTGTTACTGCTTAAGTAGCTGGAAAATCATGAAAAATTGGAAACTTTGTGTTAGGCAGTTTTAATTATACCCCTACAGAAATTTCTTCCGTCTGTATGATCCCCAATTCGACGTAATAGTGAACGGCAATCCTAAGGGAGAATAGTACACGAGACACATTCTCAATCGATAAACTGATATGAACGGAACAAGATGGAAATCGGGCTGGGGGAATTTTGCTGATACCCTCTAAATGAACCTGTTGCTCAATATTACGGCTATTTTGCTCCTATAATTGAATAGGATTGCTCCTGGATTTAAATCCGAGCTATGTCCATAGAACGAACGAGTAGGAGCTTGCGTAATAGTTTACACCCGAAGCCGTGATAATGACGTGATAGAGTAGAGCTTCTACAATCGTTCCATACCAGTAATAGCGAATTTGTAATAGCGCGGTACATGACTTAAAGTGACATGGTAGCGTAATAACCATAATAATCTTGATAACGAATAGCCAACGTAATAATGACATAATAAGTCAAAATAGTGGCGTAATAGCAAAAAAGTAGTATTAAAAGTCGCGTAATAGATCGAGAGCCTCATTTTCCTAGGCAGTAAAGCTCCTATCAGGCGCGTTAGGCTCTTCGAAACTCATTGGAAAATCCCCAAAGGAACAACCCCCCCCTCACCTTAATTGATAACGAAAAAAAAAACGCGCCCTCGACTTTGTAGAGACGAAAATGATTGTCACAAAGATCTATCTTACAACATTTCATGTCCGAACGTTTGCAGTGAGATACTGTCTTTCAATCCCCAGCAATAAGCGACCTTGACTTCAAGTGCTTTGAAAGTTCCTACGAATAAAGTCTTTTCTTTCTTTTTTTAAAAATCTACATGGGAGCACGACTTCTCGGAAAAGAAATCAAACCAAAACTGATTTGCATCCGATACTAAAATTTAATAGATCAGACAAAAATATGAAGCCGCTAATAAGTGAAGGTATTGAAGCTGATAACAAGTGAGCCGTATAATTATTACAGGCGCCTATGCTCGGATTGCCGGCTCCCCGGCAACGACCAAGCGATCTGTTGAATCAACACGGTTTTCAAAGATCTCAACTCGTCCGCGTATTTCAGAAACTTGCGTTAGATGGCGTTACCTTGCTGCGTAATAATTAAGCAATGGCCGTAATTAAGCGTGAAATATCGTAACGGAGGACGTTAAATTGCTTTAAATATCTGCCGAATGAACGAATATGACTTCAATAAGAAAACACACAAACTGTGAGCTTAATTCTTATGAGGCGATTTTGGCTGTTTTTTCAAAACCTTGGCTGCTTACTTGAAACACTGTTTTGGCCCATCTAAACACATTAAAACATAGCCCCGTTTTAGGTACTATCATACCTGTTTTGGTTATGAAAGTAAAACGGAAAAAAGCGTCTTTTTATCATTTTTTAAGATACCCTATGAATATCGATGGAGATCTTTCGACAAGACCTCACTGATTATACTTTTATCCCCAAAACAAGCATGGGACTACCTTTAATGAGTTTACATCTACTGATAAAGTAATGGTCCCTGGAATAAGTCAAAACCACTACAGGCTTTTAGATTTATCTTGAATATCTGTGTTTTTTGAACCTCAAATAAATGGTTTTAAGTGACAACCCTTTTCACAATTGCGTATAGGTTTAAGAAATCTGCTCGACCTGGCAAAAAGTATGTTTATGAGCGTAATAAAACTATTCTTAGAGATAAATATTCATTGCCAAGTACAGAGAAACCGGTTTTTAAAGAAGATAATACTCCCAGAAATACACTTGTCTCCTGTCTTAAAATTGATTCAAGGTCAAAACATTTTTCAGTTGTAGAAAAACAAGTCACCTACTGGACGTGAAAGCAAAAATTGGTCACAATTATAAAAACGAGAAAATTTCCGAGCCAGATCTATTTCTAATTGAACACGTGTATGAATAAAACTGCTTATTAATGATCAACTGAGATAGAGTCTGAGATAACTGATAAAGAGGTCAAGTTTGACTGACAGTCGCCAGAAAAATTACTAATGAGACTGACTTATCAACCGCGCCCAAATAAAACAAACGTTTTACGACCAGCTGTATATTTTGAGTGATTCGTGGTACAGTAATAGCCGAGCGATGCGTTCTCCTAGTTCATGATACAATTTTACCGGTTCAGATTCAGTTTGAGGGATCGATAATAAGACTCTCAAATTCAATGGAGATCACTTGCGTGAAATTTATTATTTATCTTGCTTGGAAGCAAAAAAAAAGTCAATTTTACTATACATAAATATTTATAACAAACGTACAACGATTATACTTTGTAATTTATTTATATTTTATATATATAATATTTATATATATTCGATTGGAGAGAAAAAGCGGTAGCATGATTTTCGCACAGGAACAATATCATTTGTTACAATATGTTTCGTTCTATTGCAATTTCCAATAAGTTGGCAAGACTGGAAAAATGGAAAGGAGAGGGGGTTGGTTTTGAAGACAAGTTGCTCAGCTTGACAAAGTGATATATCAGTCTTAAGTGGTAGCAGCGTTGAATATGTTTAAGCTTACCAAGCCAAACAGTTTCTGACATAGAAATATATGCACGGTACATAAATGCGATGGACAACTATCTCAACAACCAGATTACACATTCAATGACTACAAGAATCGCATGCTACGCTTTAAGTACACACATTTCCCAGTACTTCACGCATACGGTACAAATTCCCGCATGAATACAAAAGGAGGTTTTAAGTACAGTGGCGGGTCATTTAAGCTTAAGTTGAATACCTAATTATATACAGCAACCCTTTGGGTTCAACAGCCAAAACACCGCTAACCTAACTGAGAAATACAATCGCATCATTTTTGGCTATCAACCACGCCAATTGAAAAGGTACAAAGAGTTTATTTTTCCTGAATTAGAAAGAAAAAATAAACGTAAATTACTCCCGAAACAGAGTACAATTTCCGAACGGGTCTCCGTTGGTACAGTCACACCCAAATCGTTTTTGCGCCGTTTCATTTCCGGAAACCATTATCACATACTTCCTGAGACTAAATCCGTAGCCGTGCATTAAAAGATCTCCATCCCCCCGTTGAATAAAATAAGAATAAAACTGAAGAGGTAAAATTTAACAACCGAATGGCGTGCACTCGAATTAACGATTAGGTAGAAATAAATGGATATATTTCTTAGGTTCGGCAGCGATATAGCTAAAAATCGACGTAGTTCGCTAGAAGTATTTACAACACTCGATAATTTAAAAGGGTCTCATCACTAAGTCTACATTCGTATACAAAGCGTCGTGTGGTCTGGTGAAGTCGACGCCGGAAGGTACAAGAAGGGGGTAAGGACGGGACGGGAGTTGACTACTTGCACGACGAAAGTTGCCGACAACACGGATCGGGCGACGCCGCACCTCCGCCTCCGCAGCGCACTGGCGTTCACCACCAGAGCGGCAAGGCAGGGTGGGGAAGTCGCACGGCCTGTGCTGGAACGCTGTGTCACGACGTCGTCGGAGCCCGGGAGCTCTCCAGAGAGGTCGCCAGGCTGCCGGGGTCGCTCTTGCTCCGCGCCGGGCTCGTGGCCGACTCCTTGGGGAGCCTGCTCAGCTCCTCGTCCAGGGAGCGCGGCGACGTCGGCGAGGCGGACCCTGCGCGCCCGTTGGCCGTCAGCGGCAAGTGGGACGGGAAGGCGCCCAGCCCGGGGAACGCCAGCGGCGGCATCAGCAGATGGGGCTCGGTGCCCGGCAGCGGCAGGCCGGCCATGGGCAGCGCGGCCGAGTCCGCGTACAGGCGGGCCAGGAACTCGCTGTGCAGTTGCGGGTTGCCAGCCATTGAGAAGGAAGCGCTGTCGAAGAGGAGGCCGCCTTTGTCTGTGGACGAGGTGGACAGCAGCTTCCGATGGAGGTTGAGATTGGCGCTGTGCCTATCTCGGCTCCTCTTGGACGGGAAGGCGGCATTGCATCCATCCACGGTACACTTATGCATAAGTTTCAGGTGGACGTTTTGGAAGTGCGTCTTGACACCAAAATGGTTTTGGAACACTTTCCCACAAACGGTGCACCTGCGAGGATTGTCCTTATCAATGGGCACGTCCGCGTTGCCGAGGTAGAGGCCGTCGCTGAAGTAGCTGCCTTCGTCCGAGTCCTGCGACGAGCCGTGGTAAGAGTCGTGCGAGTGCGCCGGACTAGGAGGATCGCGATCACCGTTCTGTTCCGGGTTCTCTTCGTGCTCTTCAGCGTCTTGACGGGCGGACTCTGCGTCGGGGCTGGGGCTATCCTTCACAGCAGCCTCGTCCTTTATCACAGCCAGTTTCGAGTCTTCCGCTGCGTGGGAACTCCACGCCGGCGAACTACTGTCTTCCCTTTTAGGATCTAAATGTCGTTTTGTTTCTTCTTTGGTAAGCCGAAAAACCTGCTCTTCTTCCTGGGGCTTTTCATTGGAGTGCGGCGGCTGGTCGCGGTCCTGCCGCGAAGCCGCGTCGTCGTGAGCGGGCCGAGGGGATTCCTTGCGGACGATGAGGTCGAGCGACGCCTCTTGGGCTCCGTCGCTCGACGAATCGTCCTCCATGGCAGTGGGCTGCGTGCAGCGCGTAGGGTTCTGGCTCTTGCGCTTTCGACCAGCGCGCGCCGCCGCCTGACCCATAGCGAGGTCCGTAGCCTGCTCCATGCCGTTCTCTGACCTGTTGCTAGCTGCCTCTCCGACGCCGTTTATGGAATCGTCGTCGCGATCGACGCTGTTTTCCTCGGCGTCCGAGACGGACAGCTTAGGCCGCTTCGCCTGCAGATCTTCTGGACAATCATCCTCGTCGTCCGCTCCCCCAACCACAACGATGCCCTCTTCATCCTCGTCGTCGTCGTCATCCTCCTCCTGGCCTTGGTGCGTGCTGTATGCGTTGTCACGCTCCCGCTCTCGTTCCCGCTCGCGATCACGATCGTAGCGCTGCACGCTCAGATCTAGGCTATGTTTCAGGTTGAGATCCAGCGCAGAGGGCGGCACTTGGCTGGGTACTCGTAACTGGTCTCGATAATCCCGCTGATCGCGAGGCTCTGGGGGAGGAGTGAGCAAAGGGAAAGCCCCGAACGGCAGGGAGTTGAGAGCGCCGAGCGGCGCGCCAGGCGGAGGCAGGAGCAGCGGATGAGCTTGAGCGGAGCGCCCGTCGTGCGGTGAGATCTTCCGCCGCAGGTGCGGCGAATGGAGCTTAGGATTAGGATTCGCCGAATGCCGGTTCCGCGATCGTCTTGACGAGAACATCATACTGCAGCCCTCCACCGTGCAGCGATGCATCTCACGGAGATGGACCGCAGAGAAGTGAATTTTGAGCGCACCTTTGTCGCAAAAAGTCTTGAGACAAACATTGCACTGAACACGTTTCTTCCCCGTAGCAGGGTTGATGAGTTGAGTGCCCAGGTTCAGGGGCATCGCGGCACTCGGGGCGCCCCACTGCCTCTTCATCGGAGAGAAGGCTTTGCGCTGCGCCGACGCGGCCGCCGCCGCTGCCGCAGCCGCCGCCGAAGCTGCCGACGATGTCGCCGAGCTGGCTGGAGCTTTGGAACGGTTGTCCGACTCGGCACGATCGCGACTCAAGTTGAGAGCTGACCCGGAATTTTCGTCATCTTCGTCGTCTTCAGAACTGCCTGTCATTGAGTTCAGATCCGTGCCGGGAGATTTGCTGCCCGCCATGGCTGATGAGATTAGACCCGGAAAAGATGACGCAACGAGGTTCGCGGCGTTCAGAGGAACTGAGCCTAGTGCCGAGTGGCTGAATGGAAGAGGCAGCGAGGTCGGCACCGGTGCGGCTTGGCTCGAGGGCGGGGGCGGGGGCGGCGGAGGCGGCGGTCTCAGGTTCAGAAGTCCTGGGGAGGTGATGGGGTCTGGGCTGGAGCGAACAGCCGCCGATGCCATCTTGCGGAAGTCGAATGGCTGCATGTTCTGCAGGCGGTTCAGAGGCGTCGATCCACTGGGAGGCGAATGCGCTTGCTGGGAGAGCTTGAGGAAGTTGCTTCCTGGCGGAGAGGCCGCCGGTGATGTGGCCGCCGATCCGGGCGGAGGCCGGGCTGAGAGAGGCAGGCTGAAGTTGAGGGGGTGCGCCATGTGCGGAGAAGGTCGTCGCGGAGGCGTCATCTCTCGATCGCGCATCTCAGGCGACGGCAACCTCTGCTGAGGCGACGCCGCGGCCCTCGTTTGCGCTGGTGATTTGGGTGCCGGGGTGGTGACCGCCGCCGCCGACGGCACCGTCGCTGACGTGGACGTCGGCGGCGGTTGCGCCGGCGGCGGAGCCCCCGCTAATTGCCCGCACGCTCGAAGGATTTGTTCGGTTATAGCACGAGTCTCCCCAAATCGCAGGAACTGCTGGAACGCCAGCGGCTCCTCTTCGGGATTGCCAATGTTCCACCGGTCCAGGTTCCCGCCGCCGTTGGGATCCTACAACAAACGAGTCACACCATAAAGAAAAATAAAGAAGGAAGAGTTTGAGACTAAAATAATCAAGCGATACCTTTGGGAACCACGACACCGCAAACGCCAAATTTCTTAAGAATGTCATTATGTGTAGCTTCGGAAGCAGGAGTACTTGTGTCTTGAATGGATTCAAATCAAAACATGAGCTAATGCAATTTGCAAATAATATTTCCTTTCATCCACTTTCATTAAAATTTTTAAAGGAACACAGTAAATAACTTTATAGAATGATATTTTTTCATCAATGGTACCGAAACCAAGCGGAAATACTCTCCGGTACCAAAACTTCTGGAAAAATAAATTTATAAACGACTTAAGACGACCGGAAAAAAACTCCGTTTCCCTATGTGTTCAGCAACAAAAAATAAAAATTAAATAAAAAAAAACACTTGGTAGCCGAATTAATAAGAGCAAGGCTTGGAAAACTAATTAAAAATAAAAACCTGTACGGCTATGAAAAAACAAAAACAAAAAACAACGGAAAACATTTAAAAGCTGGCCCGAGTTACCAGTTAAAATATATCTCGAGCATTTCCTCCGCGTTTTTTTGGGGCGTACTTCGTCTAATATTTACCCGGCGCGGCGACCGCGCCACACCACGTCCAATGTCCGGCCTTTGTTCTTTCAGGGCAATACACACACCTCCGGAACTAAGTAAAGAGGGTGGTCCCATACAAAGCTCGTAAAAACAAAAGGGTTGCAAGCTTGCTAAAAGACGAATCAGGCTTGCCTGAAAATAAAGCCGCTCTAATGTGGATTAGCCGCAGGCACGGCGAACGCGGGCACGGCCACCTACATTTCCCCTGGACCGAGCTAATATAAGACCGTTCCCTGGCGAAAAAATTCACGTTCTCCGAGCAAGCTATCGATCAAGAATAGGTTGGAAGTTATCGGAATAAAGACAGCAAGTAATTAATCCGTTTTGGATGAAGCGTTAAAAATGATAGAGAAAGAGACAGTCGGCTCAATTACGCATAATCGGCTCGAATCGTTTGTTTTCGGCGCCGGCGTCACAAACAATGGAAGCCGACCCCATCCAAAACAATGGCAGCCGGCAATGGGAGCGGATGTTTTTCTTGCCATGTATCACACATAAAAGTAAGCGATTGTTCCGCCAAGTTCCGGTCCGCTCCGGTCACAGTTCTGCAAAGCGAGGGTGCAGAACCTTCTTATTGAATTACCATTATTGGCCACAGCGGTCACGTCTTGGCAAACAAAAGAGAGAGAAAGCCAATTAAAGACAGGCTAGCCGGACGTCATAAACGAGTCTGAAAAGTCCCGTTCGCGGGCGATCAGACCAGGCTCCTCCACATCCACAGGTCACCGTCGATAAACCCACCGGGTGACATTTGGAGCGAGTCAATCTTGACGGTGTCAACCGGGGCCGCGCGTCGTAAACGGTTTCAGGTGAAAGTCGTGTAAAATGGACATGAACCATCGGGCTGACCACGAATTGGCCGTTAATCTTTTTAAGGCTACATCCGAGAGGTTAAGTAACCCAAAAGCAGTGTTATAAACAATACAAGCATTCGGCCGGCCGCGTCATATCAGCCTCATCATAAAACAAACCGTGTAAAATAAAAAAGCAGTCGTCTTGTCTTGCGAGTTGAGTAACAAGATTGCCAGTCGAGGCGGCCGGCCGGCCGATGGATATTAGGGGGCCTCGGGCAGCGCGGCGCAGCTAAGCTCGGCGCGGAACACCCATTTATTGGGGCAATCTCGGCGACAGTGTCCGGCGCGGCGCGGAGGGGCGCGGCGGGGCCAGAGGGACCAGGAGAGGTCCCACTGGTTGGCCCCTAGGACGGGACGGGCCTGGGACCACGGAGGTCGGCGACAGCGGTTCAGGAATGTCAGCCTCAAGCACCATCGGTGACATGTCATTATACACTCATTATGGACCACGGAGCTGGTTTACAGCCGCAGGCTCGCTCGCTCGTTTCTCGGAACAATTTTGTCGCACCAACTCGGCTTCTATTTTCAAAAATGATGGCCACTTTGGCCAGGGAACCTTTTACGAATGCGTTTATGCGTTGGATCCCATCGCGAAACGGGCCCTTTTTCGAAACGAATTCGAATCGACGAGGCAAAAACGCGGAGGCGAAAAAGCCACCCAGGTGCGCGGCACTCACGGACACGAATAACGGAGGCATGTTATATTAGCGCACGGCCCAAAGGTCACTTGATGGATGGCTAAGGCAAGGCGATTTGTGGCTGCAGCCAAATTTGTCCTCTCGCGTCCTCACCTGCAAAATGTAGCCGCGGGCGTAGTCCTCCTGAGTCCAGCCGAAGCCGCGGAGGACCTGGAGCACCTGCTCAGGCCGCAGCACGGAGAATAAGCGATCCAGCAGAATTTTGAGGCGGACGGGGAGCGCCTGGCATCCATACAGGACCAAGGACGCGATGTCCAGCAGAGGAACTGCTTCCGCCGGCTCAGCCGGCGACTGCCCGAACTGCTGGCGGCAGCCCAGTTTGTCCAGAGCTGTGCAATCGAGCAAGGAAGGAATCAGTCAGGGCCTAGCCTCCCATGGCCCCGCAGGGCTCCCTCGAAGGGCTCCCTTACAAATTAAGGGAAGGCCTTGATGCGCTCTACTAACGTGAATATTACATGAGAACATTCTACCCTAAAATACATTATGGAAACACACCCCGACCACGACATATGTCTCTTCTCTACGACGCAACCCTTCCTTCCATTCACGGATATACTAATCAAGTGGACTGGGAGGATAAACAAGGACGAGGCAGCCAGGGGTAGGGCTGTGCTATCCTCGGCTCGGCCATGTTTTCACACCACTCGACGACGTTCTTTTTCTTATTATCACGGAAATGTCAACTATGCGACCGGCGCGACGCCTATCCCTCAATGTGTCATAGTCAAGGTTAGACGAAAAACGCAAAAACGAAGGTGATCCGCCTGAAGGCGACTCCGTTTCTAGGCCACTCTACTTTTCATTTGAACGCTTAAAAGGCAATTTGAGACTTCAGTGATCAAGTGCGACGAACCTGTTCCGTTCAAAAGTGATCGCTAACTAAATTAAGGATTCCGACGGCTCGAATCTACAATTCGCAACGGAGATTTAATCACTATAACCTTTTACCCTCCTAAAGGCACCCAAAGTCAACTCATGCTGATAACCTTTTCTTAATAAATGAACTCTCCTTAGTTCAACATGTCTAACGTTAAATTGATTGGTTCTTAGAATAAATAAAGGTACCGGGTCGGAAAAACATATTCTCTAACCTCTGTCAAGTAATGAGTTGCAAATGTGTACAGAGACGCAAGACAGTGATAAAAAAGGAACAGACCAATTTACTGTTAAGAACACAGAGACCCATTTAACGACACTTGGCGGCTGTCATTCTTTTTCCGAACAAAGAGTTGCTTTTAATGGCCAGTGTACAGAACAGAACTTGTCATTTATGGACGTCCCCTAAACATCTGGAACAGCGACCACTTGATGTGGACATAAAGTGACTTCAAGCCACCTTGTAATCAGTTTAATGAATTACGAACAGAGGGTGTGTCTGGAACACTTGACGCGCTCTTTTCAAACATCACTACTTGCACTAAAGTTTGCTTAATCCAAAACAATCCTACGCTAATTAAGTGACTGGCCAATGATTTCGAAAAGAATCCTGGCAAAAAAAAACCTAACCAAAGAAGAAAAGAAAAAAAAGCATGGACATTGAAGACAGAGCAACATAGGATCTGATTCAATTTTCGTAATTTAAGAAATACATTGGGGCCTGGTTATACGGGGAGATTCACCAAAACATCATACATTCATTTTAAAAACCAATAAAATGTCACTTTTGATTTTTTAAAGTTCGGAATATGCAAGAGGACGATCCGCTGACCATGACCGAAGATCAGTGATATTAAACCTCGAAAACATCGTAGAAACAATTTTGGGAAATGATTAACTTCCGGTAATTAAAGTTTACTAACATAATAGGAATCGTTACGAGTCAGAGAAACAAAATCAATTGGACAAAGTTGTATTGGCGATTTTAATTGATAATTAAAACTATGGAGTACTTTTCAACAGTTGACGCAAAGCGATTTTTCCGAATCTCGATGTTTGACTGATCGTAGAGTTGTATGTGAATCAGATCTTTAACAAAGCGCAAACCACTAAAAGCCTCAGTACATTTCAATTACTGTTCTGTAGCTTTCCCTTCCCCCGGAAAACTTTCCCGATCTTTCACCCTCCTATTCGTTTTTTCTCCTTTTTTTCGTAAGTTGTCAGGTCGAGCGAAAGAAAAAACGTAAAAAGGGCATGTTTGACACTCCCGCAAACTGGTTCCTGACTGCCCTTATCGATAGCTCCGATACCGTTTTAGTACACACCATAATGCCTGTCGATAAGTGAAGCATTTTAATAAAACCGGAATAATTCTATTATTACACTGAAATAAAAACAATAAAAGACTATATTAGCTACATTATCGATATTTTGAACACCTCCATTATTTTAGTATACGACAGAAACGTTCAACCTTTATAGGTTTAGGAAATCTACTGATACCTAAAAAGGGATATGCGCAGTTAGAGCCGAAATGTTTCTCCGGGAAAAAATTGAAAAGCATTTCACTCCGACGAAAACAACTAAGTCTATCATGCCGGAGGTATTTAAATTATTAAAATTGAACATCACTGCATAATTAAGAATTTATTTGCGATGAATTATTTACTACGTGCATGTTGAATTAACAAAAAAAGAAAAAGTTCTGAAAGAGGTGGCTAGAATTTCATTACAGTAAAAAGAGGTTGTAGAATATAACTGCGTCATGTTACGTTTCAGAATCTTCCCCGTTCTAATTTAAATCAATAAAACTCAAACGACTGGGTAAAATTGCGAGTTCAATGCAAAATAGTAAACAATAAATCCATTTCCACATTTTTTACTTCCTCGATAGGGAAAGTATTTGGTGTGGCATTTGGCACATTTTGCATAGCATATTTGTAAGTTTTGTTTTAGTATACGAGCTTTATTTTGGGCTTGAACATAACGTGATGATAGATTTCGTTAAGCCGTGGGTTAGATCATAACGAAATACAAATGAGACAATGTCAGAACCGAGTAACTCTTGCCAAAATATCACTTTAAATGAGAAACTCTTTAAAAACGTTCAGATCACTATGCCTCAATTCAAATAAAAAGTAATTAACATACGTCCGGGTTTTCATGACAGCCTGAAGAATTGTTTTTACTTTTTGTTTTTGCTCTCGAATGCGAGTAGCCAGACGGGTTTGATAAATTACGAAGAAGACACGTAAAATATGAATCCGAATCCACTTGATGCACATTAATCGTAGAATCAGAATAAAAACTATAAACTATGATCAAGCGCTAGTGGAGGTTTTGTAATCAGAACACGCATCTCCGATCATTTGAATTTCACCCTAAATAATAGAAAATGGAAGTTCTTTTAAAATTACGAGCTGAAAATTTGCTGTAAACCTAGAAACGAAAAACTAGCGATGTTACGAGTGTTTGTACTTTTAACCTTGCCATATCATTCCGGAGAAATTGTCAAAAAAGAGACTTATTTTAAGAAGTCGCAGTTCGCCACTCATTTCACACAAGATGGCTAAGTTCGATTGATAATAAGTTGAAAATGTAAAACGAAATTTCCAAAAGCGAGTGGCTCGAGCGTTGCTATTATCACTGTCATGCGTTGCTTGATGTACCTCGGATACAACTTTACCGAGGCAACCAGTTCCTAACATCACTGACACGACGTATCCTTTGTATTGAAAATGAATATGTAATAAAGAGCGCTAAATGGGTATCTAAGGCGGAGCTTCGTTCTACAGCAGGAAGAAAGTTGCGTGAAAACAGGCTAGATGAGTTCCCGTTTATGAAAATCGATGTACAGACGCCTGTATGTTAATCACAAGAATGATCCACACTTGATAATGTAATTGCTGAACACGCAATAAAATAGAAGCTGATATGAATCCAAACAACTTCTACTGAGATGAGTAATACAACTTCACTTCATTTTTTTTAATCTGATAAAACGATACGAAAGAAAAAGCGGGAATCTGAAAAATACTTCGGAAGAGCCGCTATGTCTGGAACTTTTCTTCGAATCTTTCGCCGATGCGGCTTAAAATAACGGCGACCTCGTCAAAACGAGAATATTTCCGTTTGATCATATTGCGCTCAAGTTCAGTAGGAATTGGCGGTGCTGTTCTGTTTTGTCCGTGGAGAAAACGGTTCCAAGGAAACCGCATCACTCATAATCTGATGATTAAAATAGAAGCTAAAGTACCAAAACAGATGAAGGCTGGTACGCAGGGAGAATTCCGTGATCAATTTTGATCACCACTAATTGTCGATGCACTCCTCTCGTCGTCACTTCACAAAACACAGCACTTTTTCAGCACGCAACACGCACGCACGTATTCAGTGGTGTCCTCTTGAGATGCTCATGGGAGCCTCACTTGCTACACAAATCACTATGACACACACACAAACTGAGCCGTAAGGCCTATACTAGCACAAGCGCCACTGTCAAATAGTTTTGCCATTACGTCGTCCAAGTCGTCGGTGCGAATTCTATGCCATTAAAACATTTGCCACGGCTGGCTAAGTTGCTCCCACCGCCCCCCTCCCTATGGCTCCCACTCTCGCTCCCATCGCCCCACCACCGTGGACACGAAGCCACTCCCCTTACCCCCACCCAAACCGCTAGTTGAACAATCACCCGCTGTACAGCGCTATTATGGATTAATACACATCACCTGCTTATAATCACAATGATGACACCTAATTTTATCGAAACAATTGTCACTTGACCAAAATATCATTTTTTTTATTTTTCTTTCTCTAAAATTGGAAAAGTACCTGGCAGAAAGCGAAGGACGGTGGGTACCCTCCCTTTTCCAAGAAACGTAGGAAAAATTTTGATACTAAAACCAGACGAAATAGAGAAAAATCGACGCGCGAAATTTAAGGTAGACAACACCGAAAAAATAGACACGGTCCCCCAACAAAATCACTGGTCAACATTTCGAACAAAATCACCATCATTACCTTCTTCCAGCTCCATTGTCTTGAAGCTTTCCATCACAAAAGTGTTCTATCCAAATCCACCATTTAACCTATTTCACTTGCACACACGGTTTCACTGAACGCACTAACACTGTATACGGCATGCCTCCCAAACACAAGCACGAATGGGTCGGGTCACACACAGCGGAGCAGAGCGGGACGGCACGGTACGTCCTCCTCCCCTGCAGGTTTGACGAAGACTGCTCTGTCACACAAGAGGACCTGTCCTCTCCGTCCCCCAGCCAGCTTTGTCCGAGTCGCCCGCCGCCAACGGCGCGGCGCTGCTGCCGCTGCTACCGCCGCACTTTTCATGCTGTCGCTACCACAGCAGCAACCGCAGCGACACAGCACAGTCCCTCTCTTCAACTTCGGCTTAGTTCGGGACTCCGGGCGCCGGTCGCTCGGGCGTTGTCGCCACTCGTCGCCTTCCGAGCTGTTAGGTGCTGCCCTCTGGCGGTGCGGCGACGCCGTGGCGCGGCTCGCTCGATCCGATGCCGCCACCGCCGTGCCGAGTGCGCCGTCGAAGCGACAGCTGAGTCCCTTCTAACGACCTCGCCCCACCTCACCCCGCCCCTCGCCGCATCGCCACTTGCCCCTCCACACCCGCCCGAAATTTTCTCCAAACAGGACTTTACGGGTTCGAGCGCACAAAAAATCCACATTAACTAGAACAATCACTGCGCAAACAATCGTCAGCAAGTTATGTTCGGAGCGCTAAGACAGCCATGGATGCTCTTTTAAACGCGGGCCACCAGGTTCTGAAACGCGCCTTTTCATTGAGGCATGTGGCGCCATGTGGTTGACGTTCATGAAAAATACCGGGTGCCATTTTTCTTGAACTCCAGCCGGGACAATACACATCGCACATCGATCGTCTCTTTAGATGAAAGATAATTTATCAAGTTCCATCATTTCCGGTTCGAATCTGGAAAGGTCGAACAACTTGCACTTTCCTTCAATACATCCCAGCGCATCAATTTATTTCTCCTCATTCTCTACAAACCCTTGCAGCTCTTTGAAGCATGATCTTTATTCAATCACAGCCGGTGCCAGGGTGCTAGCCGCTGATCAGTCAATTTATTCCAATGACGAAATGTTCAAGATCTCTTAGAGGACATCAGTGACGGTAGCTCCTCTCGAACACCATAAAAAGGCAGACTTTTATCAAATTCTTAACGTCCAGAGGGTCGGAGCAAAGCCACGGTTGCGAACAACCAGACAAAATGTTCTTTTGTTCCGGGATTAAGACTTTGCGAGCTATCGCTCAAACTATTCCGAAAGACTCTTACTCACACGGACATCGCACCACCGAGGAGCGAAGAACATCTTTGATTGAAATACATAAAAGCAAACGGAACTCGGCTCAAAACTGCATTTCTTCACCACAAAAATGATTTGATCTTCTCAAGTGGTAAAATATAGACCCCTTCAAACCACGATCTGGCTCAAAGGACCGAGTCATCCAAAAGTCAACCCCAGTCAAGTGGCAAAACTTCACCCTCCGATCCGTCAATTAGTGCTCCGCAATTCTTCTCTTCCAATCCAATATTGTCAATACTTCCAAAACAACCAATACTTGAGAAAGCTTAAGCCAATATTAGTGAATGATGTTTCATTCCGAGATTATGTATCCCTATTTTGCATTGTTCTCTGTTCCCAGCGACGGCTCCCGTGTTTCCCTTCGATCCGCACATCCGTTGCGTTCGCTTGTTGACGATGTGAGCTTGTGTCAATTGTGCTCATTGAAAAATCAATTTCCCTCCACAAACATATTTCTCCAAAACTGGGGTATAAATTATTTGATTTCACACTAGTGAATGTTACTGCGTTGAATGCCTGTTAAGCAAAATTGTCACTTCGCTAAGTTACTTCTAAAACATCTTCACCATCGGGCGTATTGGGCACATGCCCATAGCACCTGGATCAATCTGAGGAACCGTCAAAATAAAGCAGGAAAAAAATACACAATGTAAGACCCTTTGCTGGCCTGGCCAATACAGGGCCCATGATGTGGTCCAGCAGGGCTCCATAAGCCGAAGCAGGTCTAAAGGCGGCCTATTATAGAACTTTTCCATCCAAAAATCGAAAGCACCTCCCATCTAACATTACCTATCCCTATGAGTGACTACGATGCTCTGCTCAAACGCTCTAACGACGAAAATA
>Ga0058701_10001478_pt1 | contig 16736 bp, 12 predicted proteins | sample AgamicOrMae_FD_97039 | JGI IMG/M metagenome (GOLD analysis project Ga0058701, IMG submission 97039) | Agave microbial communities from Guanajuato, Mexico - Or.Ma.e | ecosystem: Host-associated > Plants > Phyllosphere > Phylloplane/Leaf | place: Guanajuato, Mexico | collected 2012-06-04
AACCTATCACAGGCCTGGATTCAGCTCACGTATCTTTTGGTATCTTTAGTACAGCCACCGGTCGAGAAGGAAGATAACCTCTTTCAGACAAACTAGACCTTCTTAACCCACTACCGCCCAGCGATGCCGATCGGAAACAAAAATATTTATTTTAGAGGATCTTTTTTGTTCAGTATTGTCACAATTTAAAAAATGTCACCACTCTGGAAACCTAAATTTAAGTAATTAAAGCATTTTCCAAAGCTTAAAATTGCGTAATTTAATGAAGAAAAACCCTTCGGATTTCTCTTTGGCTAAATTTCACTCCAAATACTTTGGGCTGTTATGGGTTAATAGAGGATAAAGTGTTGTTTCATATGACGTATCAAATTGAAGTAAGAATGGGTACAATTTTTGTAGTGAAATAATTCAAAGAAGTTGCTTTTAAAATCAAAACGTGGGCAATTCAGTTTTAGATTATCTATTCCGCGAATGAAAGAGTGCTTAGCATGTCTCCGGAAAATTGAATTCTACTTTGGCGGCGGGGGTAGTTTGTGTATCCGCCGCTAGGGGACGTTCTTACCGTGCACCCTGGCGGTTTCTTCAGGTTGATTAATTCTGGGTTGGGGAAAGCGTTGCCAATTGGTAGTTTCTTGTTGGGGGGGTGCTCCAAAACGCACGGAGCTGCCTCATCTCGAGAATGCCGCCCGAGGCGCTTTTTTCAGCTTCCTCTGTGTTGACGATATAATCATGCATCTAGTGAGCGAACACAAAACATACTATAATCATGCGGGTTTTCGCAGTTCTCGGCTGAGTCTGTTGGTTTGAGGAAAGTACTAGCGAAGAACCCACAGCTAATTTTACAGGTTCCTTCGACTGGAGTTTACCTTTCGTTAGAGAATAGGCACAAAGCGACAAGCCTAAAATCTCATCAAGCGCACCTTAAATTCTTGGCAGCATTACGCAAGAATAAGCAGCATCAGGCATGGCGACCGTGTGATCCAAGAAAGCTAAACTATACGGTACTGTATTGTAGGTTCAATCTAAGGTTGACCTAGTGTAGGGCACGTGTATATCTTTAAAAAGGTTTGGATTTAAGTGAGGTGGGTTTGTTTCGCGTTATCTTGTGTAAAGTTCTAACCTCTGGTATCCGAATATGGCTTCGATGCACGATCAAAATCGCCCTACAATCGAAGAATTCGCATTTAGCAAACTCAAATCCTCTCGAAGAGAAAAAAAATCTGTCTTTGAAGGCGGTTTCTCGACCCTTAGTCCTTGCATTCCCTCGTATAACGACCCAAAAAGCGAAACAAACAAAGAAGAATCGTAGAATACTTCCGGGGCAGCGTAAAGTAACAACTCTCTTAATTAATGCCAACTGTGAATAGCTGGTGTCTGGCTGACCTATGAAAAATGTCGCATGGCATCCCAACCAAAATAATAAATGTTTGCCGAGAATTTCGTCAGAGACCTCCCTTAAAACTTCTCTCCCGCAGACAGCATCCTGTGTGTTGGCACGTTTTATGGAATGGTCAAAGGGAACAATAATGCGGGGCTAATATTAGGCCATTTTTTTCTTTCAACCATTTACGCTTAAATCTTTTAACTTTCATTCATCTTTAACAGCTTTTGCGTTGCCTCGGCATTTTTGCACAGGGAGGAAAGTCACCTCCGGCAATCTTTTTATTATATTTTTATTTCTTTAGGGGAAAACGTTAGCAGAATGTCCGACTTTAGAGAAGGGTTAAATGATTTTTCTTCCTGTTCCTTTAAAATTTCCTCTTTCAATAAATCGCAAATAAAAAATAAGATAATTGACTGGAGGCAATGATACAACCTATCCAGGGTGGACGAACTTCCGTATGGACAAACTTCCGCGTCAAAAAGAACTTCCGAATCGACGAACTTCCGAGTTATCGAACTTCCAAGTAAAAGACCTTCCGTGTCAAAGAACCTCCGGGTCAAAGCTCTTTCGTAAAGAACTTCCGAGTCACAAAACTTTTCTAAGAACTTCCATAACTAGGGAATTCCTCGTCAAAAACCTTCCGTACCAACAAACTGTTAATTGGACAGACTTCCGTGTCGGGAAACTTCCGTGTCGAGAGTGGAGGTACTTTTTTGCAAACGCCCCTTGTCTAACACTTTTGTATTGAAGAAATTCCATATTGCACAGATTCCAATACCAAAGTAATGCAGAAGAGGTTAAGTTAGATGAGGAAATAATTAGGTTTAAGGCTCCACAGCATTTTTTCAAATCTCGGCTAAAACACACCGTGAATTAAGTATCAAGTATTGGAAATTCCCGATGAAAAAACTACACGGCCTCCATTCCAGGAACAAAAATAAAAATATATCGCTAGGCTTGCAATAGCGCTTGGTTAGTTTAGCCTACGTTGCTGGCGGGCTTCACTGTTTTTAATTAATTTTCGTGCACACGACCCGCCGACCTAGTAAATTGCTTATGATAGGTTGACAAACCAAACTTTATTTCGTATTCAGTTGGCGACCTGTGGAACTTTTAGCCCGTTCAAGTTTTAGATTCGGCCACTGCAAAATGAACAACACAATTTCACGCTACATCGGCGCGGCTCAAATTGTTTTCGTAGCTCGCAGCTCGAAATACCGCCTGGCCACAATAGAATTTTGACAGATTCAATTTTCATCTCTTATGTTCGATTTTTCGTCGCAGCAAGAGTAGAGCGCGGGACAAGGTATGTCAACTGGCCTTATGAAACTAAACAAACAGTTTCGAAGCCAAATGCCGCCTACTTCTCGGTGGAGGGAACTGCTCCCGAGAAATAAGCGGTACTAAGCTTGATGAGAGCCGAGCAGGGAGGTAGCGGACCACAGTGCGAAGTTATTCCTGTTTCACGAAGTCCCATGCCTGTTTTGAGACGGTAAAACAGGAGAAGAGCGCGAAATAGTTATTTTCAAGGTTATACCTAAAAACAACTATATCAATGAAAAGGTCTTGTCCAGAGCTCTCCATTGATATGGTTGTTCATAAGGATATCTTCCAAAATGAAAAAAAATACGCTCTTCCCTTGCTTTACCTTCAAAGGTACGAGACTTCTTAAAACAAAGGATAGTTCCTACTGAGAGGATTCATGAAACCCAATCAAAGGGTATCTCAGTTAATTAACATCACTGTAAAAAGAGAATCTCATTTCAGATGCAACAAAAGAAAAATTACGGGTCAGAAAAAATTCCATGTAAAATATTCACTGAATTTCAGCAATTAAAATAAAAGTACATACAAATTTAAAATGATGTCTGAAATTCAGTGTATCAATGGACTGATAATTTCTTTCGAGATCAGTAATTTGATTTTTGTTGCATTTGAATTTGAAATTATCTTTGTATATTGTAAGCACCAGTATGTCGTTCATTTTGTAATAATGAGGAATATTGGGTGAAACAGAGCTGAATGGAACTAAAAATGTGTGTAGGCCTACTTTATAGATCCAGGTCGCGTGATTCAGATACGGTTCCTCACTGTTTACATCGACTCACATAGTGAGTTATTCAGGAGTGCCGTTGCCGGTGAGGGGGCGGTGCGAAAAGTACGTGATCTTTGGGAGCCAAACTTTACCACGTCAGGGCCCTCTCACAGAGAAAGGGCGCGCAAGGGTTACTCTTTCAAAAATCTTTTGTTGCCCATTACATCTTTTCAAAGACTCAAATCTACGCCTTTAGAAAACATTTGTGAATCTGCTTACACAAAATGCCTAAAAAGTTTGTTTTGCCCAAAACTTTACAAACGCGATCTGGCTAGGCTCATGGACGGGTTGGAGGGAGGTAATTAGGGTTGGGCTAACACGTATAAGGGGGGTCATTTTTTTAATTTATTTTTTTATTTTATTTTTGCTATGTAAATGGATGGCGCAACGATTTTTTTTTTAAATCTGATCCGAAAAAAGATGCCTTAAACCGTCTACAAGAACTAATAACGCCTCAGTCAAAAAATCTCACATTAAAAAAGGAGGGAAATACAAAAAAGGGAAGGGGGAAAAGAGGATAGAAAAGAAGAGTAAGGAGAGGATAAGAAGACAACGACGATGAGAAGTAAGGGCTCATGCAGCGAAAGCCAAGTTCAGGAGATCGTTGGTGAATATTGCCGTTGCCACTCTAGGTTTTAAGGAAGGATTTGAGTGTGGTCAACGCGGGTGTCTACCGGCAGATGCTTTGGGAGTTGTCGAAATTAATGAGACCCAGTTGACTCCAGGGGAATCAGTGGAGCACCAACGCCAGCAGCTGTGCGGCATCTGAAGAAGGGTGGCATACGGAGGAAAGCATGATGCCCCCGACCCGGCCCGGCGGCTCGGCAGTAGCCTGTTCCAGCGGCATGACGGCCGGATAAGGCAAACTTTCCAAGCGATCACCTCGTTCATCTTCTCAATCGTATCCCTTCATTTCAATCTTGGAGAGTGTCAAGAAAGTCTTATCGACACTTGGTTAGGTTTGGGATAGGGGGTGGGAAAACTGTAAAATCCCAAACCCTTACCTTGGTGCCATCTAACGGCGGCAGCCAGAACTGAAGATTTTGCCGGATGGAGGGAGTGGGCAGTTTGGGTTGCTGCCGCTAGATGGCGCTAAGGATAGGGTTTGGAAATTCTGTGCTTCTTCCAAGAACTGTAGAAACCTATAGGACATATTTTTCCACACCCTCTGCTCATACTGTAATTAATTAAAGATTAAACCTTGATGGCACACGCTATTTAGATGCTATCCTTCAAATTGTATAGGGTACGCTTGAGTAGTAATAATATCGTTGGCCGGAGAAAAATCAGCAGATGACGCTGGTATCAATAGCACACTTTTTTTTCTCTTTCTTTTCATTTTGGCGATCTTATCATGAGAATGACCTAGTTAAACCTTACAACCATTAGTTTAATCACGACAACCTGGCCTTTATTAAGCCAATTTAATAAGCTCACTGATCTTGATAAACCTGAATTTACAAAATCTACCAACATAACTTGGACTAACCTTCATCAAAGTACATAAACCGTTTCATTAATCAAACCTAAGCTTTTTAGACCTTAGCTAACAAAACCTAATTCAATCGACGATAACCCAGCTTACGAAAATCTAAGCTAACTGGGAAAAGTTATGTCAAAGAGACTGAAGATAACCCAGACAAAGGCAAGGAACAAACTCAACCTGAGGTACCCCATCCTTTGCTGAAGTCATCTACGTCCACAATAAGCCAGGATAAACTATGCCAACGCAATATCTCTGATATAACCTAATTTATTCCACAATATTGGTATAACGTTGAACAGCAACTTCTGACATTCCGCGCGTCGAACAATCACAGTTTTAATGAAAAGATTTTAAATCTCTGGTGGCTTGCTGTGCGAAGCTGTAGATAATGAATTTGGGGTGTTCGTCTTAGAGTAATAAACAAAGTGTATTATGCGGCTCCCGAAGGAAAGACGATATAATTCATGTCTTTTTTTATGTCCTGACAATTCTAAATTTCTTTGCAGAGGGTCTTCCGACGAAGTGAAGCAATGCCAGACTCCAAGCGACATCATTCCACTCTAGTTGTTCCGCCAAAACAGGAAATCATTTTGGGTCGCGATTTATTCGCAGGTCAAATTATATTACTAACGTCTCGAGGTCACTCAGCTTATTAGGATTTTTTACAGCTATGCAAGGATTTTCCTCAATCTGCCTTACCCAATAAAAAAGATTTTGACTGTCACAATAGGTTGACATAAAATTTGTCTCCTTGTTATACTATTGTTTCACTGTTGCGAACTGTGTCTTAAAATTATCGGAGATATAAACATCGCAATCCCTGCACCCTGTGCTAACTTCTACTCTTATGATACAAGCTCAAATAGATGTTCCTCTCCTAGTTGCTACTAGCAATGCCCCCTCCAATTTCAATGTATCAAGTTTGCTACTTCCCACGCCACTGACCCAACACCACTGTAGATTTTAAGTGAGGTACTCCATTAGCTACTCCCTGGTCTCAAATCGCTACTAGCTTTTTCCCCAACCTCGGTGACCCTTGCCTGAGACTTCCTCTCTATTGTCAGTGCGTTTTCTACTTGCTGTCCTTACCCCCACTTCAGCGAAAGCCGTTGGTAACAGATTCCCCACCACTCTCACTGCTAGTCGTCTCTTTCAGCGATGCCGCGATTGGCCCTTCCCCCACTCACTCACTTGCAGCTAGCTTCGCGCACCCTCGATATGCCTGAGAGCGACTTCCCCCACCACTGCGCTTGCTACTAACGTCTTTCCCTCCCACCCCGGTTACCTCCACAATCACATACCCAACACCTCATCAGTCTGGGTGCTCGCCACTGTATCGGATATCTTTGTCTAATGTGTTTAAAGATATCTTCTAATTTGGACCAAATGGAAAGTCGGTGTGAACGCAAAGAGGTTCTCTTCGTATGTCATAATCCGCATCCATTTTTCACTGCGAAAAAAGGCAATGCCAATGAGCTACTGAGAGTCGGAGGTATCAGAGAACACCTCAAAAAGAGGGGGACACCTAGAAAAGCGCCCAGGAGAGTGTACGGTACATAGCTGAAAATCCACACGGCAGCATAGTAGCCGTGGGCCAGGCGACCCAGTCTTGTACACATAACTAATTAATGGGTAGAGTTCGCAAGAATGGAGGGAGGGGAGTGCGAGCAAATAAAGAGGGAGGGAGAGGAAAGAGGGATTAAAGGATTCGGAGCACAGCGGACAGACGGTGTTTAGGAGGAAGATGACGGAAGATGAAATACCTCGATGGGTGAGAGGAGAGGAGGTCGGATGAGCTTTTGTTTTCCGAGGAAGCACTATTTCCGGTTTAGCTGGCGAATCACTGCTCCAGCGAAGGGGAACGCTTTTGTGATGAAGAATGAGCCTCTTGTTCGGCATGTTATCACTTTTGTTATTTTACAGGATGTTTGCGCAGGAGTCGTTTAATGGGGCGCTGCTTGTTAGTGAGAGAAGGGGTTACCTTGCCGTCAGGTGGAATAACAACTCGCGTTAAGGACATGAGAGGTTGAAGTCCATGAGTAAGGACATGCGCCCCACCTGACCAACTAAAGATCCTAAAATATTTTTTTCTGCGTTATTATTCATAACGACAGCTTTAAAAACAGGGGATATTCTGTAACCCTGTACGCTTATTTCATTCTTAATCTCCTTTACTCAATCGACTTAGTCCGATATCTCAAGGTTACCAGTGCAGATTAAAGATTCAAGGAGCACCAACGGTGACACGGTTTCGGAACAAGGCCACAACGCGAGAAGTCAAGATGAGGGACTCATTAGTGGATGGGATTGGGTGGTCGAAGGCGGGGCAGGGAATCGACAGTGATAGTCTCACAGGTCCAGCGAGCAAAGATTCCTGATGACAGCACTCTTACGGGACCTTTGAGAATGCAGTCGTTTTGGGGCAACAGCATCCGTCAGAAGTTCCCCGGGGAGATGAACGTGCTATCGAATACGGCAAAAACCACATGCCTCTTGGAAACGACCATTTGCTTCATTCCCTTCCCTCACCTCGCAGACACTAATGGACCTGTCATAGCCTTGGAAGGAAAAAAAATGAAGAAACATTAATTTGAAGGAAACGTGGTAAAGTGTAGCGGCGAGGCGGGCGAAAGGCCCCTGCTATTTGATCCCCGTACCACGGGGGATAGAGATGGGGGTAACCTTCGGGGATAACCCTGCGCTCGCTTATTTTGCTAAGGCGAGGAGACCAACAAGATTCCGACAGGCTAATGATAGCAGCGACTGCGCTAATAGGCAAAGAGCTTTGACTTCGGAGTCTAGCGAATGGGGATCATTTTTCACAATTTCCGAACGCGGGAATAGAATGAGTATTAGCCGATTTGTGCGAAATAATTAGTGCGAATCAATTCCGCTGGCACGAAGCGCTCTATGTCCTGGATTTGTGAGTCAAGCTGACCCGAGGTGCTGTTGTTGCAAAACGGTTCATGCGGGCCTGGATTTGTTTCTCTTTATAGCTAACCCCATCACTTTACATATTCGTTTGCAAAAGCGAACTCGGACCGGACATTGCGAATAATTTGTTCATCAAACAGTACAATCTGTCCGCTGACAGAATGGCTGTCCGCTACGCTGAATGTTGTAGTTCGACATTCGGAACTATTTCAATGTCCCACATACCTCGAAGATAATTTAATACGGGGGTAGAAGAGTCCAAGTCGCAAAGCTAACGGATCGTGCCAAAACTATACGACCCCGGAAGGGAGGAGCGGGAGTCTCAAGAAACACTACGGAAGGACTCAAAGGGGAAGAGTAGGTTAGAGCCGGGGTACGGGATATATTTAATTAATTTGCTTTTTTTCTGCAGTTTGGCGGCTCTATACAGAGTTTGCGTATCCGAACCAGACGCTAACAAAAGGAGATTTTAACCCGCCTGTACCCGACCAAGTCTGAAAAGTCGGGCCGGGTAACGGAAGGTCGGGCGGGTTCACCTAGTTGGCGGTACTGCGTCGGTTTCTGCCCGCCGGTTACCAGATACCGAACGGGTTTCTGAATACCCCGGGTATCGTAATACCCATCGGAACCTTTGCACTGCACGGCATAGGCAACCTATTAGTTCTATTGCCGTGAGAGTTTCGTGGGGCAGATTCCACTTGAAATATGAAATCCGGAAATTTTTCAAACTTGGTGGGTTACAAATTGAGCAAAATCTCGAAGAATGATATTTATGGCAGTGAAAACGCATCAAGAATCGCGTCTGCAAAACATGACAAAGACAGACGTTGAGGCAAAGAGTTGGGCGTTATGAAGTTGATTACACCTCGGCTAGTTCTTCAGTTGATAACCCGCATCGCAGCACATTAAAATGACAGTGACGTACACGCAAGTACAGTACACGCAATTGCTTCAACCCTAAGTACCTCCCGTCCCGTTTTCAGGGCCTCTGACGCTATTCTCTTATGGGACCATTTAAGAATTCCGTGCGATGTTAGACTGGTGGGAGCTAGGATAGCAATACGAAGTATACGTTAGAATAGGCCAGGGAGAAACTCAAGGTTTATGATTCCACGTCACGCAGGTCAGGAAGATCTCTTAATAATACGGGGAGATGTGACAGCGCGAGGGAATAAAGCCTATGCCGTAAATGAGCTAAGCTTGCTTTTCAAAGATAGACTCGGACTAGCTCGGCAAAGGATGTTATCACAGGGCAGACACTTAAGGTCTCCATGAGCCAAGTGTAGGTAAAGCAACGAAACACAGTCGCGACCCCGTCTTTTTGAATACCCAATACCTGATTGACCAGAGTTTCCCAGTGTCCATACCCCGCTTGTATCAAGGTCAAGAACACCGGACCGTAAACATCCCTCACTCTGAACGTCTCTACTTTACTGTCTAGATCCTCTCAGTGTCTAGATTTCTCCACATCCTCTCATTGCCCAAATTTCCCCCAATTTTTAGAATACCCTACTGTGCGGATTACCCCAGTCCTGATTACCTTACTGCTCTGATAACCCCACAGCCCCAATTCTCCCACAGTCCATTTTCTCTACTGTTGTCCAGCTCTCCTACTACAAAGATTCCCCACAGTTTCTAGATATCTGCACTACATTCCAACACTTCTTTCATTAGAGGAAACCCATAATATTTTGCTCCATGGTAGCGTTTGTAAATTCTAAACTAGGAACACCAGGTATATCTCCGCAAATCGTCAGTTACTCTGACAAACGGTATGACATAGTTGTGTAAACCAAATGAATGTTCACAACTACGTGACCTAACCTAACCCAACTAAAAACAATGTTACTCCAAACCCCAACCAAACCATTACTAAACTCCACGAAACATCTCTTATGGTGTATGAGATGCGCACTGGTTAGATACTAGGAAATTTGCTGAGGATCAGAGAGGTTAAGTAGAAGACAAGCAGAATCAAATCATTTATACTTTCCACTTGGATCAAACATTCTAGAAAGAAAGAATTATTACCCGCGGAAAAAGTGCCAACGCTTCGTCTTATTTTACGGAACTCCAACCTAGGCAAAGACTTTTTGCATTTAAAAAAAGGGGGAGGGGTATTTGAACGATTATGATCATTGTTCAAAGACACTGGCAAAACACTTAGATTGCTCCCATTAATTTTTATCTCGGATGCTGTTGTGATCTTTCCAGCAGTTTAAAATAATAAAAATAAAACACAACAAAGGACTTTTTATCATTCTATCCGACCCTAACCTTTGCGGAGCTATGCCGTATCACGTTCCAGCACCCTCATTTTCATCTGAGAAAATTCCGGGCGAAATATGAGGCCGCCCCTGGAAACACAGCCCAGTTTCACTACATTACCGTAACGACACTAAACTCCTCTATCTCTTTCTGAGGATCCGAACGGTGATTCCAGTAGAGTAAATTTATCGATATTATCTGGATCGAGATATTTTTACGATAACATGACGTGGGGAGTCAATGTTTCAATCTAACGATGTTATTAACTGGTCGACGTCAATTTAGTATCAGACTGTGACAACAGGAAAAGTTATGATGTTGGCTATGGGAGTAGAAATTGATGACCATATGCAGAGGGGCTCTACTGTATCTCGTAATCTTGGACCTCTCCTCATAGATTCCAAGCCCCAGAATGCTGTATTGGTGTCAAGTCAGTATGCAGTGTCATGCGAGCTGATCCCAAATAGGGTTTTGAATCCAGTGGATTCAGCCACACCTCTTGGCCCTAATGATTGTTGATGTTTATAACTGATGCCATACGAGCTGGCCCTGAATGCAACACGGGCCGCAAACGTTTGGGTTGACAAACTAACTGTTGGCTTCTGTTCGAGAGAAAACCACACGAGCTAATACCAAACATCTGCAAACCTTAAGGCGGATCTAGCGATGCCATCTTATTGCTCACTTCCAGGCTGCGATATCAAAAATCGGCCGCCGTCGATTTGTAATCATAATCATTAGCTATTTGAATATCAGAAAATGACCTAACACCTCACGACCAGGAACTTTAAAACGTTCGTTTTTTTTCATATTTCAATCTGTTTAAAATGTCTATGTTGAAAAATTACCGAACTACATACCATCTCCGTTTAAGTTTACTCCCAAAACAGGTAGGGCATTCCCCAAAACGAGTATTTTGCTTTTACTGTGATGATAGGTGGAGCACAAAAGATATGGGAAGATAGAAGTTCTCATGAACGCAACTGGAGGAAATGTTCACAATCCCGGTTATCGCCACTTCGGTGTCTTTGCCAGCTCAAGCACATTTCACTCGATTTCCATTCGTAAAATATGGAAATCAAGTGTGCCCTTTCGCTGATTCCAAAGTCAGCACGATTCCCAGCTCTGCCTTTAATTTCTTACCTTACATGAAAGCTCTTAGCACTTCCTACAAACTTTTGTTCCGGTCGTTTCATTCCGAAAATAACCTGACCTACTTTTATTTCTTTTTCTCTAAGGCTTGAAACAAAACACGGAGAGAGCTGTTAACACGGGACTTCCTTGTCCTACCCTTTACCCCTCCCACGTAATTTCTTTCCGAAAATTACTTCGCCAAACTCTACGCAAAGAGCGCTAAAGTCTAGCTGACTCTCCTTCATTCATGAATTACGACAAGCTTTCACAGTTTTAAGTGTAGCCATATCTTTGCATTCCGGTTGGGCTTATCCCTACGCCGATACAGTACCCTAGGTGGGTAGCTGTCATAAGCGCCAAAAAACACAAGCGCCAACGCCGCAAGCACCAATCCGTAACCGCCAAACGAGAAAAGTCGCCAACGCCAAAGGTCTTAACCGCAATACTAACCTTACCTAGCCTAACTTAACCTAACTTCACCTAATCTAAACTTGACCTATACGAACTTTGGCGTTTGCGACTTTTCTCGTTTGGCGGTTACGCGGACTGACGCTTGCGGCGTTGGCGCTTGTGGTTTTTGGCGCTATCGAATGCCCCCAACCTAGGTCACAGAAGGCGGCTCCCATGATTTTCACCATACCTTAAATAAGAAAAAAAAGTGGAAACGGTACCATTGTTAAGGCCAAAGTCACGTCCAAGGTGGAAATTCAAGTATCACGTACGAGTAACGCCGGCATAATCAAAACTTCAATGATTGTATTTTTCATTAGTACTTTATTTTTGTCGATTACATGATTTTAGTTAGATTTAGTCAAATAAGGAACTAGAACGATACATCCCAAATCGTTTTGGCGAGTATTGGACTCGGTCGTAACTGTGTATACTGGCATGTGACTAAATTAACAACTTCATAAATTAAAAAAATGAACTGGTCATTCTTTTGATATGAGGAAACGAAAGGTTAACAATAAATCAGTGAGAATGCGTGTTTTTTCAAACGCGAGTTGTGAAATATCTTCTCCAAATTATTCCACACTTTGACATGACGGACGAATGTTATACAGTACAAGAGACTTAAAAATAGTTTTCAATCACATTTTCCCGTCAGTAAAGCTACTTATACCATGATAACACGTTTTTTTTTGTTTTTGTTTTTTTGCGATATTTTGGTAAAGGCTCCGAAAATGAGGCAGGTGATCTGTATCTTTCAAGCCGATGTCGTTACTTTAAGATAAGGACCTCCCCTTATCCCTGCCGATACTCCGTTCTGTCAATATTCCTCGAAAGGCAGCAAAGCGCCTGGGGCAGGAGTATCGGAGCTCCGCGACGGCGTATGGGAAGGAAAGTATACTCGGAAGAGTCCTTTGAAGTGGGAACAGGTAAAGGACATAGTGCAAAGTCTACAGCGCTGACAATAGGAATAAGGCAGAAAAATAATGTGAAATAAAATAATAAGAATAGAGAAAGAAACAAAAATATATAGATATATAAAATAAAAAAGATAGATATATAAAAATAGAGAGAAATAAAAACAGAGAAAAAATAAAAATAGAGAGAGAGAAGTGCGAATAAAAGACACCACAAGCAGATAATAGTCCGTGGAATTACAGATGTAGGGCGAAACGACGGGTTTTTGCCTAAGTTATCTTCCAAACCCGCCACTCACTTTCCCCTCACATTTCACATTATTTATCTCCGTGTTGGAAAAATGAACAAAGCCATCGAGATATCGTTAAAAATCGCGATTGATTTTATTACATTCAAAATCCAATAATACTACCGAATACCCTTTATGTCCTGAGGTAGAAAAAAAACAAGGGTGTTGCTTTTAATTAGACGACATGCATTAATATAAACTAATGCAGGTAACCAACCTAATGCATTTTGAATGACAGGTGACTTGAACGCATGGAACCCGACCCAACACATTTTAAATGAGGCAGTCGGGTCAATAGACACTCCCAAAAGACAACTCGTTTTTTTAAGAGTAACGGAGTCGCGAATAATATCTAGCAAGACTGATGGACCAATACGCTCCGAAGTAATATAAAATTCGGGATTGATTTTATTAAATTGATAATCCAATGCTTCTACCACGTTGGCTTGCCGTAATTTCCCGCATAGTAGAAAAGGGTAGACCGGTGTTCTAAAGCACTCTTCAGAAGCATGGAGAAAGCCCTTTTCCATGCTAAAAGTTGTTTCCTACGGCAATTCATTGTCGTACACGGAAAAAAATGGTTTTGTTACGGCAACAAAATTAGGTACAACAAATGAATTTTTTGTTGCTTCAACCAAAAATTTTGCTGCAGCAACTAAACGTTTGTTGATAGAACTAAGCATTTTGTTGTTGCAACAAAATATTTTTGTTACCTTTATTTTAACAGATGACTTTGCTGGTATAACAAAACCTTTTTTCCGTGTCACATACGCAGAGTAGGAAAAAATCCCTAATCCACATGAGCTCCTAACCTATCTCGCACTAGCTGCATCACATACACTGGAACCTTCTTTAAACGACGTTCAGGGAAACGATTAAAAACGTCGTATAACAGAGGTCGTCGTATGACTGAGGTTCAAAATGAATTGTTCAGTTTTAGCTAGGAACAAAAAAAAATTGTGTAGAGATCTTCATTTAATGGAGGTTGGTATAATAGAGATTCCATGAACATCTGCAGTTGGAGGAAAAGCAGTTATGAGAGTGCATCTTGGGAAAGAAATTGAGAGGGAATCCCACAAAATAAAATTGGCAAGCGAGGATATGCATGCAGTCAACAACCCTGACGCCCACGAGCTTAAAATACACTAGCGCTCATTCCATATGTAGAGGAGCGGCCAGGGAACATTTGTTGTACGACGATTCATAAGCATGTACTTAGGTTGGGAAAAATATTCAAGGGTATCACGCAAGCCTGACTGATAACAATTCTTCTCCTTATTTGTTTCCAAATACATGAAAATGAAACGGCTAAACGCAGTTTGAAGCGGACAACCATTTCATGGAAATGGAAAAGCAAAAAGTAGCACACAAATCGCATCTAAAAAATAAAATTTAAAAAAAATATGGAATGTTGTAGCTAAATATGAAAAAAATGGAGTGTTGTAGCTAAAAATATAAAAAAAACGACTTTGTAAATTTTAACGTTTAACTCGAGAACTACAGGGAATTACTTGAAATGTTGGGTATATTTTCGATCGCTATTGTCATAAGCAATTACAACACGTGTTTGATCAATGGTTTAGCTTTACCAATTGAAGAGTTGGTTGCTTTTGAATGTAATAGAGCTGTGAAATATACAGCAACACTAGTTGTAACAATATGATGCGATAAGGCTGAAAAATGATTCATATTTTTAACTACGAGACAGAACAATGGAGTGTCATGTCTTTCCAGCTAAACCCAGATGTAATACCGTTATATGAAGGATCACTAAGTCTCGAACATGACGGCGAAAAAGTATATTAACTGGGACGGGAATTTTTACAATGGGACATCAAATATTTGTTTGAATATGAATCGTTTTTCTTATTGATAACACATGAACACCTGTGGGTAACATTTATTTAACGATTTAAAAAATCACTTCGTAAAATTTGCTATTTGCTGCTTTGAGAGCTTCCATATAGACTACATACAGACTACTTCCATATAGACTACTACACAGTGCAGTTCTGGTCTCAATCAAGTAGAAAATTGAGGCATTAACCTCAACGCAAAAAAATGAGAATCAAAATTACAGTTTTTAGACGATAATTTTTATTCGGTTACAGAAAAAATGTAAAAGTGTCAAGAAAACAGTAAAGGCGACGAAAAATGATTATTTCAACAGATGCGGTTGTAGTCTGTATAGGAACACCAAGCGCGATTGTAAGTGTCGCAGATATTTGTTATTGTGACAAAATCATATTTTTGCGTGTGTCAAAAGCATCTGATTCTCCCCGCAAGGCAGATTTTTAATCATTCTAAAATAAAAATTTGGAAGAAAAAGGAAGAGTTTAGCGGTATTTCCAGATCTGATTCACTCACTTCCACTACGCTGGCAAAAGTATGGCCAGACAAGTGGGTTTTCGCTTTCCCGAGTGAACAATGAATGTCAAGCGAAGAAGTACCGGGTACGAAGTGGGAACCCTGAGAGGTACCCGAAGCGGGGCACGGCGGTGCAACTGCTACCAACGTCGTAAAGACATCGGCAGAGAAAATGTTCTCCAGAGGAGACCACCCGGTCAAAGAGCTCATCATGACGTGCTTTTGCACTTCCCGACGCAGCGCTCAAGACGGAAATACTACTTGAATGTACTCGAGTGCTCAGTCCACTTTTTTCTGCGAGCAAAAGTAATGTAAAGGCACGCTTTTAATTCTGAAATAGCGGTATTGCAATTTTAATCAGATGCTGGTTTTTACGAGATATGAAACTGATATACAGACATTGTTCCTGTTTGCTATGAAAGGATGGTCTTTTTATTCTGACTAAGGGGTTGAGATATACTCATTAGGATTGCGTTAATTGTACTTATTCAACATCATAGGAACGTACTTTTAGAATTTTACTGACTCTTCCAATTATTTTAGGGGCGCAATGCCAAATTCGTGCACTTTGTATTAGTGATTTCTACGAGGGTATTGTAACGCGAAACTTGTGTACCGTCCATAACTAGTGCTGACAATAATTAGGTGGTATCGATATGTTCATGACATTCGTCTCTGGTAATATTCTCCAGTTAAAATCCATGTTTCACAGTCGAATTTAACGTTGAGCAGTTTGAAAAGAAAACAAACCTGGAAGGAAGATTGTTCTTTAAAGTCTTTTCTTTAAGATGCTCGAGTTTACAACCAGAATAAAAATTACTAATATAGAGAGGAATAATAACTGGAGAAGAATTTCGCTTCGCAGGTTAATCCATTTCGAGTAATCCTATCGAATCATACATCCAATCCAGAGAACGAGAAACGCGGGAATAAAATTCCGTTCCACGGAAATCAGCGGTAAAAATCCAAAAACAAACGTATTGAAATCCAATTAACGTATGGGAACCACATCCGAACAGAGGCGGGTCGCGGTGGACCGTACCCCAAATCCGGTCCAGTTCGGTCAAGTCCGGTCGCTGTCGGAAACAATCGTACGTCAGGCCAGGAAGGCAGGGCCTCTCCAAGATGCCAGACCCGGCCCGTCGGATCCTCCGGATCTCCGCTTCGATTCCCGGGGGAAGGCGGGTGGAGGGGATTCGTCTCCCCGGCCCCGGAGTCGCTCGGCCATCTTCGGGAGAATTCGGCGGGATCCGAAGGAGTACCGGGTAAGCAAGCGGCGCCCGCCCGCCACGGCCACGGCCACGATGTTAGTTCCAAACCGGCATTTGAATCAAGGAGTACCTCCACAGCCGGTGTTAGTTGGTGTTTTTTCGTAGTGTTTTTAAGTGACATAAAGAGTGGTGTTTTCAGT
>Ga0058701_10001479_pt1 | contig 16733 bp, 6 predicted proteins | sample AgamicOrMae_FD_97039 | JGI IMG/M metagenome (GOLD analysis project Ga0058701, IMG submission 97039) | Agave microbial communities from Guanajuato, Mexico - Or.Ma.e | ecosystem: Host-associated > Plants > Phyllosphere > Phylloplane/Leaf | place: Guanajuato, Mexico | collected 2012-06-04
AACAAAAAAAAAACGAAGAGAGATCAAATTTAAAATCCAGCCAAGTTTCTTTTATGTGCCTTTTACGACCATTTCTGGGAAAGACTTCAACAAAATGGAAGGTAAGCTTGGCTAGCGACTTTAACAACCCCCGACAAAGGATCTACGATTAGATATCCGTAAGGATCGGATACGCAGATACCAATAATAGATCTACGTCCTATCTCTCACCAAAGAATCTCTCATCAGAGAGTTATTACGGATATCCATAAGGACGTTGTTATGCATGGATATTCGTAGAATGAGAATTGGACAAAGCTATATGTTACGATATTTGGATATTCATAGAAAGCATAGACGTGGACATTGATATCCATACAAATCCTTCCAAAAGCCGAAGTTTGTAAGCCTTTACATATCCATCTTTTTTCGATAGATGTAAGCATCAAATGTCTGGTTTGGACTTACTGTCTCCAAAACCGTTCGGTTCGAAACAATACCGTAGATGGATGCTTTTAGCCTTCGACTCGACTCTTACTTTTTTTATCCTATAAATACATTACAAATACTGAGGATATTCCTCAAATGGAAAGCTCGTCGAATCAACTCGAGAGAAAAATTCTCCGAGGAAAAACTCTCCGAAGGAAAGAGTCTCCTAAACGTTGATAATAATTTGTACTGAATGTTGGCTGTGCCTTTTTTTACAGTGGCGACTGGAAGCTAGCGCTATATCGTGACTGTTTCGAGAAACGCCAAAGTGCTGCTGATTCGAAGTATTTACCTTCGCAGAATCTTTCCGTTGGGTTTATTCGATGTTCTTTCTATTCACATTCACGGCAATCTTACAGTAAGAAAGTTTTATCGCTGGTATGCTTTTCTTAGCGCATACAGGAACTTGAACGCAGCCCACGTGCTGTTGATATCTTTTCTTAGAAATCCCAACCGCGATTTCTCGCTTTTTGCAGACACACACACGAATCGAGAGATTACCAGTTCCACAAAGAACTAAACCAAGTCTATAATTTCCTATAAGCTTGGATTTTCTAAAACGCTGGTTATGTCCTTATTTTGCGGCAAGGAAGTTGAGCCCTTTTCACTCTGTAATTAGTGGAATTCGGCAGAAGGATGTAGTTTCCGCGGTGCCAAATATCTGTGATCGCCTTGTGTTTACATGCCTTTCTTCTCACAGGGTGTTCGTCTCCCAGGCTGCCTTCTTCCACTTGGAACCAACACTGCATTAACTGGACCATAACACACATCCCGACGCGGTGTGTCGCGGCGGGGGGCCAAATGTCCCCAAAAATAAAATTGCCAGAACTTACTGCAATGCGTTTAGCCAAAGAAGCGCTTTCGCCCGGCTTTCGCCAGATATCGTAAACCTCCAAATGGTGAGCGCAGTAGGCAGTGTAGAGATATGTAGACCGTTACAAACCAGACATACAAAGGAAATAACTTCGGAGAAAAGAAACTGCTCTTTCAATAAGGTGCTCCTACGATATACGTAAGTTCAAGTGATGCCACGGCTTTTCAACACTAGATCTCTTTGTTTGTCCGATGAAAGCTTTGCTTCTCTGTACAGTAAGCGTCTCATTTAGTTGCTCAAAACTCTCACAGAACAGAGAGCGAAATCTATTTAAATAAACTAAATAAAAAGAGACACAGCATAAACGGGCGAGCTTCAAGAAAGCGATGGTGGGTTACATTGCTGGAGGGGTTGGTAAAACTGCCTACATGTGCCCAGTGCGATAATTATACTGTACGTACAAACCGAAAATCCTGCTCTTCAAGGGTATTACTTTCTGAGTTGCCAAGGAAAAGTCGTAATGAGTTGTTTTCCAAGTAATGCTTGTTTTATACTGTCCCAAAAATCTATTCAGAGCGACGTATTAGGAATGAGGATCAGCGAATGTAAGGTATTAACGACGCTCAAGTCTTTACTCGTCCCCGCCCCCTGTTAGCGAGTCTTAAGTTAGCCTCAAAAACGTCTTTGTTAGAGCTGGAACATTAATGGCGGCACACTTTTTCAGCATGCCTTGAAAATAATTATTCTCTCTAAACATTTTTAGGTGATTTATGTACTAAAACCTCAGATACCAATTGGGAACTCAAATTTTTTCATTAAAAAACATACCTGGAAAACGTGATTTCAATGTACTACGTATAAAACAACCAGGTTTACAAGATTTTGTAACATTTTCGCAAAAAAAGGCTTTTCTAAATTTTTATTTTACGTTAAGGCTATTATTGGTTAACTATCGCTCTCCTTGTTTTTTTAATACTTCTGGTACACCTTCGAATATTATAATACTTTTTGGATCTGTTTCCCAGGATCTTTTGTTCACAACTATCAACTTATCACAAACTCTCTGAATTTTAATCAGTGAGATTCTCGGATATTCACAGAAAATTCACTGAAACTGTCAATACAGCAACAATGAAATTTTTCAGTCGTGCTTTATTGACTGAATTCAGTGATTTGTCAAAGAATCTTAAAGACTTGTACTGATTCAAATTTAGAGTGGCAAAAAGGCAAATCACTGTTTGACAGAAGTAAGGACAAATACTATTTACTCCTCATAATTAATTTTGCAAGCAGAGTTTTGAATCTATTTCGTTATTGTTTTCTCTAAACACATGCCGCTTTTATACGTGAACAGGGTCCGACGTAACAGCCGCGTTCAGCAGTTACTGTGTATGCATGCCAAGAGGCGTCCATAGAAGTGCAATGCATTCTCTCAGACGTTCGATTTGGCGTCTTTCCTTTTGACAAGGAGTAGGTGTTGAAAAGGCGACTTTTTTTTAACAAAACAAGTTTATGATTTACGTAATAGTGAAGAGGAGTGGCTACGTAATGTTCTATGCTGGTAGGGGAAGGTACGTTGCGCAATGTTCCTATGCAAGTTCTCAAGACCTTCAACGAGTCTTGCAAAAAATTCGATGTTTCATTGAGCAGATGCAGTCTGCTCCGATTCCTATAATTTAAAAATCAATAGGAATTTATTCTCACGTGTTAATATGTTTAATACTATGGAAAATCTACCGGTTTCCATCACAGATCTGTTTCCATTCGGAAAGTTTCAATCCCTCGTAATGAAAATCCACCACCTGCGAAATGCTTTTTTTCTTCTAAAAATCCACCGACTACAATCCATTCACAAAATAGTTGGACGTTTTTCGGATCAAGCTCTTTGCAGTTGGTCGGTTACCGGAACAAGCACTTTGCAGTTGGTGATTTTTCCAAACAAGCACTCTGCAGTTGGTTGGTTTTTCGAATTAAAGCACTTTGCAGCGGGTGGATTTTCATTGGGAGGGATAATCCACCGATTTAAAATGAACATCTTAAAATCTCTTCGCAAACTGTTTTTCCAACGGAGATGACTCACTATTATCAATTCATTTGTCACGATAGCGGATCTGCCAATATCTGATTGCAGTGTATCGAACTAACGCCGTCCACAAACTCAATATTAGAGCATTTTTATAAGGAACCTAATAAAATAATTAATGAAAAATAATAATTGCGAAAAGAGAAAGAACCATGATTCAAATAAAGCTTGACATCAGACATCGCGTCACCATTTAATATCAAAACGTAATCGTTTAAGAGTAGCATTTGAATGAGATTACGCAGCTAACCTTTGATGCTTTCTAAAGAGCTACTTTTTAAAGAGTTGCCTAGGGAAAGTTCCATTCATCATGATGACGTATCTTAAAAACTGTGCCGAGTTTTATCACAAAGCCGACAAAAACCGCCAAGAACAAATTGTCGACGAAAGGGAAGATTTCAACAGAAGGACTAAAACCTTTTAACACGGACTAATTTATTTCCTTTTCGTTCCAACCAGTTTACGCAAAACCTTCATAAAAGCAAAAAATCGTTTCAACCACTTAGAAAGATTATTGCTTTGTACTTCTGTAAATGAAAAGGAAAAAAATAGACGAAACTTCTTACCGCGACCTATTATTACGGTTTTGATTAAATTTAGGGGGACACGGGGAAAAGAGGAAATACTGCAGGAAGTTCTCTGACGAGGAAGAACTACGATCAAAATGCACTGAAAAACCCTGATTTCTTAATCAAACGTATGCAGCCTTGATAACTACATTTAAAAGACAGAAACTTTTACTTTCAGTCCAAAAGGTATTGTCCGGCTCTGGTCGCGTAGAAAGGCTCCGCCTTATGGGGAAATACATTGACCACCACCTTGTTGCACTACCAGAACTGGACACCTTTTGGACTGATAGTACCGACCAGAGCCTTCCGCTAATCTAGAAGAATTCTGCCCATTTCGTCCCTGTTTTTTAGACCCTTACAAGTCAAATTCTGACCTAACCAAATATGTATAACCTTTACCAATCGATTCTGACCTTTCAGAACGTACGCGGGAGAAACTTGGGTTGGTGCGGTGTCGCTCAGCCCAGTGATCAAAGGTGGATCGCAACATGTTCTGAATTCAACTCTTTAACTTCTCAGCCAAGGCCTAGCTTGCTGCATGGTCGCAAACGTTTGCTGGAATTTTATTTCTAAATCTCTTTCCTCATGAGGAATTCCGTGTTGAGACTCGCCTTGGAGAAATATTGTATTGCAATAAAGTTCAATCGGTGAGCAGATGCGGATATTCCACGTGGAATATTTCAGGTTAAGAGTGTTCCCAAGTACACGCCGAGTTTCGGAATGCGAAACTCATGTAGACTTATGCTTCAGCGATGTCGAGCCCTAAGAATTCTCTCCCGTGGGATTTCCCCTGGGAGTTGCATGTTCACACGTCACTCGTTGATTCTCGAATTTCTTCGCCGAGCAATACTTTGTACTGTTCGACGGCGAACGCCGAATGGATAAGAAGGACAGATCCAAGTCCAAAGCGAAAGCTTGATCGGAAGAACGAGACGGGGATTTCAAACCACGGCATAAATCTCTTAGTAATGGAATACTTCTTAGTTTTCTGGAGTTGTGAGAGAATTCAGGACACTTTGCTAGGCTTTAATCCTTTTAAACAGACGAAACTCCTTCCCCTACCACTCAAAAAACCCTCTCGAAATTTGAGGATCAAACTCTTACGAATCCTTTAACGCAAGTTTCGACAAAAGCAGAACTACCCTCCACTTTGAGAGGATTAATTTTTCACTAACACCCTCTTTTTCATGCGCTTAGTCCATTATGGAGAAAATCGTCATGAAAGAGCATTAGGAAAAAAGAGGCTCTGTTTCGGATTCTTTTAATTACGTATTGTCTAACATTTCACGAAACACGTTCGCTATTTTCAACAAAAAAGCAACTTTCCACACAAAAAAGGGAAAAAATGTGTTCATCTCTTTTTAGTGAATATGTAATTTTATCTGGTTGGAATTTTTATCGGAATTTTTTTGGCCTCATATTAACGTGGGGCTTTAACGTATTGACCTCCGAGCCGATATGTTTTAAAGCGGATATGCCAGTCGCATACACGCCCTAATTACGGCGTGGCCTTTAAGGCAGGGCCGCTCTAAATAAACCGTGGGCATTATTGGATGAAGGGAACGGGGAAGCAGTATTGACGAACCTTAGATAGCGAAACAAAGTGGCAGGGCCTGCGTCTTGAAAGACAGCTTACAAAATATGCCAGAGGCAAACTAATTTTCAAACTAATTACTTTTCAGTATTACCACCTAATAGTTCGTATATTTGATTAGGGGATATTCTCTTCTCCAGGACCTCACTCCATGTTTCGCTGAAGAAAACTGGGTTATCAAAGTTCACTAAAAATGAGTAAAAATAACTAAAAAGTGTGACAGCCAAACTTGGCTGGTAAACGCTAACGGGTTTGTTAGAAAACGTTGATGTTGCACATTAGTGTTAATAATAACATTTATGTTAATATTTACTAGCAGGGTTGGCTGTCACTTTTTTTAAAAAATTATTTTTTAGTAAATTACACCAGTTTTTTTTTCCGTGGTCGCTTCAACTCAGTGACCGTACAAAACAAAAGAAAGAAATAGTTGACCTTTAAAATTTTTGAAAGAGTAATGTGAGGCATAGATCCAAGGCTTATATAAACTTGAAAAACTGTTATAAATAGGGACCATTCCAGAATCCATAATAGACCAAAACAATCGCGTGGAAAAGGCGTCGCACATGTTTGAAACATCCCTTTTAAAAGAAGGGTAAGATTTATCCGACGATAAAGAAGCAGAGTAGGCTTCGTAGATTTACGAGAAAGAGACCGATTGCGTGCTGCGGTCCGTCCGATTTAGGGACGGGCCCCTCGCGGACCGGAAACGTCGCTTGTTTGTGATCGGAATGTGGAAGTACTGGGCCAGCCGTGCAACAACACGCCAGAGGCCACGTCGATCATTTCAGCAAAGTCTGCTAAAATCACGCACTAAACGGATTGCAACATTTATTAATTACTTTTTTTTTGATTATGTAATAAAAGATACTTCCAAAAGACCTTTTTCACTATTCACTCGGTGGGTACGTAATGTTCTTTCAAAGCATAAAGTTCATTTGATGTTGAGTGCTTTATTTCTGAGAGCTGATAAAGATCTATAGAAACTGACTTTGTATGAGACGATAAGACGGATGAAAACTTTTAAATGATGTATTTTGCATATTCACTTACCAAATTTAAAAGTTACGGCATGGAACTCTGAGTCGAACTCACCTGTAACAAAAGAAAACCAAATTAATCCACAAGTGAGTTTTTTTAAATAAAACGTTATGAATATGTGACCACAAATTGAAAGAGTTGACCATGAAAGGAGGGCCCTCCTCTCATGTGTTGACAAATGGAAATTGGACTCAAGATGTTAGGTTTAATGTTCATACCGCTACCATAACGGGAGCTACACCACAAATAAACCGTATATTTAAAAACTGGATAATTCTAACTCTAACTCTGGTTACATCTGTCAATACGTCACAAGATATCAACAATCCTATAAAGTAAGCTTAACCTCGATATGGTTACTTCGCCAAAGTAAAGTCACATGCTTTATATCTTTTCACTATTGATCCAATCGGTTTGGAGACAAAAGGAGAGCAATCTACTCATCGTACATCAAACAAATATAGTCATATCAGTCAATACACATCATACTAAAAGGACAATAATCTACTTTCTCAGGTTGACGATATTCTTAGTTATTTCAAACTTAGAAACCTGAAAAATCCTTCAAACACGTGCGAGCAGTGTTGTGGTATTTTAACGTCTTACGCAGTGACTACGGCAGGGCTTCTTTAAACCTTGGGACAAAAAACACGTGCGGGACACGTGTGGGACACGTGTGGGACACACACGACTGGTCACCCAAGCGGGACAAAGTGTTTGGGGGTGACCGGGTGAGGCGACGCGGCGCCAAGTTCCTCGGTTCTAAAGAGAGCTTTTCGGCGGTCAGTGGAGCGGATGGCTGGCGACTCTCGCGATAGCCGATGTCCCGCTCGCGCGACCGTATCCCACTCCGATCACCCGAATTATGCGTCTCTGTCTCCATGCCTCCCATTCGTTTGGCCCGTCCCAGTCGAGCCGCAACTTTCCGTATTACGATTAGAGAACAGATGTTGGGTAAATTTAGCACCTTTAGCTATGTTTTCGTTTGCGGCCTGAGAGATTATGCCAATGATCCGTACCAGGCTTAGAGATTGAGTTGGACTGAGCCCAGGGCTTCTTGTGGAATTTCCATCTACCGGTTTGATTGATAGGCAACACAGTGTGCTTTGGTTACACACATTCAAATACTGTATTTTTTAAAGTTTTTTTTGCTATTTTCTTTTTTTTGGTTTTCTTAATTTTTTTACTATTTTTGAGTATTTTGTTTATTGTCTTTCCCTTTTTGACCTTTTTTACTCCCTACTAATTTTTATTTTTTAACTATTTTTTTTAATTTGTTTTACTATTTTCTTAATTCTTTCACCATTTTTTTAGAATACGTCTTTTTTCCGGACCAACATTTTTCCGCTCTAAACGCGATAACTTTTTGACCAATAGGAAAATATAAATATTTCAGAAACGAAAGGACTTATTACTGAACCTCTCTGAATAAATAAGACATTCAAAAAAATGTACGTTTAATATACATGCGACGCAAGCGCGAAACTATTCAATTATTCCATTTTTTTACCTACCAACACAAAACTTTTTGTAATAAAATCGAAAAAAACACTGAGTAAATGCGTGAATAAAAACACACTTACCGAACACGCACACACCTGTTGCCGGATATTTCTTCCAAAGTTTCTGTGCGGCCTATCCTAAATGAAACAAATGTTTGGTGCAGCGATCTGTCAGCAAGATCCCACGAGTCGCCTATTTTTGGCGGGAAAGCGTAGCCCCGCATCGCTTTCCCGCACAACATATCAGGGGCGGGGGTGGAAATCGCCACAGCACAAACTTTGATTTATATTCACGTCACACCACATTAGGGTTACAATGGAGGGACCGTTCATTAGCAGGGACATACTTTATCAAGTATGTCATGGATTCAGGACTCAAGACGATGTCGCTGTTGACCCAACTAGGAAAACGATGCCATACATATATCTTGGACTTTTCGAAGCACAAAGGACGAAACTAGATGCTCTAAATATCTGAGGAAACACGCGTAAACGACAATAAGTAGAACACAAGATATATACCTTAATCTTACAAGTCGAGGCAGTCAACGAAAACAGACGGGTCTTCCTGAGCGTCGTCTACATCCTCATCAAAGTAAATCTCTATTGTTCCCTTTTTCAGGACGTTTGGTCGATTCAAAGAAAATTTTAGTTGGATAAACAGATAAAACGTTCATGTTTTTATGTTTTTCGAAGCACACCACATACTGTGACATTCGAAACCAAAATATGAGTACCGGATGTGACGTACTTTCAAGACGCATTTCCCAACAGTAAAACTTTTTCAATGCTTTGGTACACCATCCTGTACTTGATCTTTGCTACGGCGTTCGTGTATGCTACTCCATGTTATCCAATCTGTGCTGTTTAAGAAACAGTAAGGGTTCCATGAAAAAATTAAAAGACAGAAACAAATTTTAAGAAGAACCAGTCATTCACTCTAGTCTTTGACCCGAGGAGAGGTAATCAACTTAAGAAAGGAGAAGCGAGTGAGTGCGAGGAGAAGATAGCCAAGGAGGCTAACCTGATAATAGATTTCACGGAGCAGAAATAAATAGCAGTTCCATGACTGTCATTCAAACGTGATTGATTCAAGTGCCATGAAATTTCTGTTGTAGATAGCTAAAAGGACTGAGCTAACGAGCAGGGTTTGTTCCAGGCAATCTTCATCGATTTCACATGAGAATCAATGGCACCAAGTTCTCAGGGCAAACGCTTAGCAGTTTCATTGCAACACTGAATTTTTTTAGAGGCCCGGTTTTGACATTTTTTTCCGATTTAATGCAATTTTTTATTATTTGAATTTTCAAGATAAAATGATTGATATATATCAAGGTATACTAAAAAAAACCTACTTAAAAACGTGGCCCGTTGCTTCATACTCTTCAAATTAGAACCACAGTAGTATCAGGAGTCGTCATATGAAAGGAAAAACATCCGCCGTGTAATGCCAATGCCACCAATCTACAAATAAAGCAGAAATCTATGGTTCGAACCAATTTTCATATCATGATATTAATACTAACAGTAAAAAAAATCAATTCCGAAAAAAAAATTCGCCCGAAATTGAAAAAAAAAGCTAGGGGTAACCCTAGCTTTTTGTCAAATTTTGGGGCATTTTTATTTATTTATTTATTTTTTTTGATCAGAATTTTTAAGATTTAACGATCGATGCATACCAAGGCATACTTTTACTTAAAAACGTTGCCTGTTGCTTCATAATGAGATTAAACGCTCCAAAAACGCGAATGAAAAGGACGATTTTCGCCGAATGAGCTGAGCAAGCTTTCCTTACGAGCTACCAGTAGCACATGTCACTGAAATTACTCGAAAGGCACGAGAGTGCTGACGCATCGCTCGATTCTGCTTGTTGCGCGATGTTGCCAATTAAACTCGTAATTTCAATTGCTCACAGAGGTGTAACAGTTGGGCTCCGCCCCCAGCTTTACCGTCTCCAATCGCTCGTCAAGCCCATCCTTATACGTGGTTTCATTATCTACATACCGCTAATTTCCCGTCATCCTGTATATTTCTCAGAAGTTCGGTAATAAAATGTTAATACGAAGCACACCTTCTCTTCCTACCGCGCAACTCTTAGCATGTGTAAACCCAATGAGGAAACATTCTTCGTCAAACAATCTAAAATGTACTCCAAAAAAGGTCACGCTATAAATACTCATCTGGAAAACTCATCTGGAAACACTCATCAAGAGGACACTCTGTAAACAATCATCTGCAAACAACCTCTTGAATTCCTGTCTCCAAAAGACATTAAAAAGACGATCAGTACCTTTAAAACAAACTCCCTTTATTGAAAGTACAGGGCAGCCACGTGAAAAATCCATACTCAAAATTACAAAATTCGTCACAATTCACAAAGTGACATCATAATTTCGTTCAAGAAATTAATAACCCAAAATAGCATCAGTCATGGAAACGACAAAATAGAATTAGAAAAATTTATTGACCTAATTCAACAAAACTGAATTGAAATACCCCTTAATGAAATATCCACAATCTTATTTATACTACACAATATCTCTATTTTTGGTGCGGCACCTTTACCCTGACATAACATAAAAGAACTCTAGAAATAAGCTTGGGTCAATAGACATAAATTTTTTGTCTTCTTTCGGAAGGTTAGTTTTTTCTCTCCTCCAAAATGAAGAGTAAATTTGCACACTTACAAGCAAGCTTAACTTGCATCTTTATCACAAAGGACTACTCTCCTCTTCGCACAACGGGACTAAACCATAAATACAAAAAGGACAGACATAAGGTCCGCTGAGCGATGGATATCGTGCGAGAGCATACGAAATGCAAACTATCCGCGAGCTGTCATTGTTTTCAAGTTGAACGGGAAACTGCGCAGTTGCATCAGAATCAACAAAGTCCAATCAGACCATTCAATCAACAACACTCACAGTTTAACAGCAAATAAAAGAAGTGATAACAGGATCTAGCAGAAACATCTACCATGTGATTACAATCACGCAAACACATCCATCAGAAACACTCGAACCACAATAAATACTTCTGCATCGTAGCTCGTATCGTACAAAACCTTACAAACCACAGTTTCAATAATCTCTGAAAGCATTTCTTTCAAGGTATGGAGGTGGAAAATCTTTGCTGCCTTTTCCCACATTTTTCTTTCAACAATAACCCAGACTTACAAGCAAGTTCGTCGATGTATAAAAGATTTTTGTACAACAATAATTCTGCAAAAAAATCATAAGGAAACTGTAATGTTTAACTTATTGCTTTTACTAGATATTTAGCGGCAGACTGATGGTCCAAATGCCATCTAGGAAAATGCCAGAATGTCATAATTTAGAAGATATCGCGTTCCGGAGAGAAAAACAGATAAAAACATCCGACATGCAAAACAACCATTTTGATGACACTGGCCGATGTAGGACAGCAGTATCCTGCTTGGCCAACGCAAATAATCAATACTAATAGTGACTTCCAAGTATCAAAAATACCATTTTGAATACCACTTTAGGGGCAGTTATTCATCTGAAACTGCCTTGGCGAACAGAGCCCAAAACTATAAGACTAAGACTTATAATTATGAGACTTATAATTCTTGGTTTCCTTTGTCTATTAGTCCACGCTAAACGACGTCCTCGGGTAAGTACCTCTTCGTCACTGACTTCAATCTCAATATGTTTCAGTCTCATATGTTTCGTTTTATCGACGGTAGAAGAACGCTTCAACGTTTAGAGAAAAGTATCGTCGATGCTTCTCGTTTCTATTTTTTTCCTCGCTTTTTAAAAAAATGAGTTGCGAGGTTAATGAAATTATAACGAATTTAAGTTGCAAGATGTATCAAGACTAGCAATACTCCAGAGATGCTTGGTGCCGAAAAGGGGGAGTAAGGACTCGATAGACGAGTGTGTGTCGGTTTATGAGTGCTACAATCTCTTTAGTCTTGAGATGAGCTATATTATGTTAATTTCGACAGCTTCCTAGCCCACGTCCTTTATACCTACGGACCAGTTATGTACGACTTTGTGACGACTGCGTGTACGACGTCCGATTGAAAAACTTAAGTCTCTCTTACGAAGGCACGAAAGTTTTCGTCAATGCGCTCTTGTCTCTAGAGAGAGATATCAGACGAATTGAAAAGGTTTACAAAAATTTTGTACTATTTCATTGCGAGTATCATTGAGTTATTAGTAACATCCTCGATCTCTAGGTCCTTGTTAAAATTTGGAAATGCGATAGTCCTGGGAGAGATAATCACTGTGAATATTTACAAACTTTGCGCTTCGGACAAGAGACATGCCTCATGATTCAACAAAAGTACCCTTTTTGGGCTTCAATAACTCAAGCAACCACACCCCCCCTGAAATGCCCGTTGCATAAGGTAAGACTATTCAACAGTTTGTAAACGCGCAAGGCTGACAATTAGAGAGAGTCTACACAACTTTTCACTAACACTTGACGAGCTATATCAAGTTATTTAACTATTCCAACAAAATGTGAACAATATGAGATGCTAAAAGTTTGTAGATTTCGCGTTGGTGGGAGTGCACTCAAAACGTGTTCATCTGACTTTACCAGACCTGTAACTTAGTTACCACTATAGCTTTCTGTTCACTAGATAGCTCTTTTTTTTCTGTGATTTCAGCGCCCATTTTGGTCTTTTTTTCTTCCAGGGAGATTACCGGGTAAACAATGGGACGATTGATACAAAACTTATTCTACAATTTTTTAGCACTGTTCCGGTGGATAATCAATTTTGGAGAAGTTATGTTGAATTTTACGACCACAAGATATTTGCTTGTTTCGATAGCCTTGTGATGTACGTTCGTGGGGGATCAAAGTAAAAATCGACATGCTGATTAAAATCCTGTGTCCTGCTTTGTAACTTCTGAAGCAGTAACTACGCCTAAAGCGTAAGTAAATATTTCTTTGTCGTTATCAGAAAGTACTTTCCGTGCGTATTAAGAACGCCTGCTGTCCAATAAGTCCACCCGAGGTCACGCAAAAAAGATCATAAGTACTCAATAAAAGAGACTCGAACGAGTAATTTAGTATCAAATAATTTGTATTTTCATACAATTCACGGTTTCAATGGTGAGCGTTTGACAATGCCCCTGGACGCATATTTGAGAGTGATGATCTGATCATTGGACTACTCAAATCGCCTTCCACAATTCTTCGTGATATATGCGCAAGAAGCACTTCCGGTCGGTCCCTCTCCTCGGCGAGTTCGAGACAGAATAAAGGAAGTCAAAGTTAATACCTTTTCCATAACTGTGACTGACGTTCTTGACTGAGTGTTTGTTCACCCATTTGACATAGCCACTTCAAAGAGACGATGAATTTAATGATAAAATGCTTTGTTGAGGTGAGTTAACGAAGATGGTGAAAGATCCGCAATGTCCCTGAGGGTAAGACTATCATGGGTTACATCACTATTCAATCCAAAAAGATACTCGCATGGAGATTTAAGTCCACCCTTTTCGAAGAAAGCTATACTTGGAAGCCACAAGTAGCAGAAGTTACATCCAACATCTGCCACGGAATCACTTCACTTTGTGAACCCATATGATACTTCTTGGAAGAACTATGAAAGTATCTCCTGACATCGTGTTGGATACCGCAGATAAAGTAACAACGAGACGATTTTAGCTTCGATTTCAACAACAACTTGCGGCTCCTACGAAGAGTTGTTGTCGATTAAATTGATTCTGAGACAAACGAATAACAGTTTTAAACGGCTTGTGGGTTCAACCAAACCATTCGAACTCCATGGTGATGAAGTGTTAGTAAGTTCGATTCACTGATGAAATCAGTTAAATTTTATGATATGATAACATTTTATGAATGTAGACATGACGGTCGCGAGTAAATATCTCTTTTTTTAATTCTAAACTTCGCGTAGGAGCTCGTTAGTGATAGAGCCATGATGAAACGCGTCCTCATACAGAAAATAATGGACACAAAACGGCGCTGATGGAAGTTAACGTAAATCTTATGAGAAATGGCCGAATAAATTCCTAGCAAAAGTAAAAGTGCCTCGCTTCTCCTACTAAACGATTTACGCGCCAACAACCGCCAACTCAAATTAAACGGATTCGGAGCCATTGACAGGAGGAAAAACACGTTCCATTAATCTTGCAGCAGTCATTTTCGCCGAGTTTTCGAGGAACAGACAACATAGTGAACATGTTACTGCAGGGGTGGTATTCTTTAACGTCGTTTCGAATTACGAGACTATTGAGCGCGAAGTAGATATTCATGGAGAAGAGGAGGTCACGGAGATGTTTTTTATTTACTCTTTTATTGCGGAAACAAAATTTTCAATGAGCCTATGACCCACAGGAAAGGCAAACTTTTTATACAGAGCGAGCGAAGTTGTTTTTTTCATAACCAAGCGGACGGGAGTCTAAGTGAATCTTACTTTGATATCGACCCTCCGAAACAAAGGACGGCTTTATGAAAGGTGAAAGCAGCTGCCAGAAATCGACGAAGGTGAGACTTTGGTGCCTTTTAAGCGCCCAAAACCCGCCTGTTAGGCCAATCACTGCCACCTTCAATACATCGTTTTGCTTCCATGCATAGTGAATATACCAAGTGATCGCGTTTCCTATTTACCAAAAGATTAACCCATAACGGCCTAAAGTATTTAAAGAGAAATTTAGCTTAAGAGAAACTCGAAGGATTTTTTCCCATTGAATTACCCAATTTTAAGATTTGGAAAATTCATAAATTTTTTAATTTTAGGTCTCCATAGGGGTGATATTTTTTAAATTGTGGCAATACTGACCTTAAAAGATCCTCTAAAATATTTTTTTTTTCCGAACGGCATCGCTGGGCGGAAGTGGGTTAAACGAATGGCGGGCGACAGTTCCATGCAGACACGGCAAGCACAGATGGACTCAAGGCAGGTAAAAGTTGAACCAAGCGAATACTCCGGGCTGGTGGGCTTGTGATCATGGCAGGTAAAACAAGGTTCAAGGGAGGAGGAGGTTCTTTAAATAAGCGATTCGGTAAATACCTTAATCGGTTGGTCGCGCTGGCCGGGGCTTAGCCGGGGCCAGTGTGATCTGAAACAAAGATAAAACAGGATTAAGCTCTCCGTGTTGAATCCGCTTCCTTCTCGGTGATTTACTAAGAATACTGGAACCAACCGACGGATCAGAAATATCCTACTGGACAGATATTGCATTTCCGCAGGTATAATCAATGTTATAAAAATCGATATTAATTTTAGTGAAAATGATCTGCAACCCATTTTCACAGCACTAAAAGTCCCTTTCAGTAATTTCCATTTATTAATTTCCACGCAAATGCGGCAAAAATAAATGAAGAAATCATGTAGGGATTCAGCACACAACTTAAAAATTCCTCAAAGTCTATCAAAACCTTGTCTTCACCATGTAACCTGTCTCTTAAAGAGGACTCAAAGACTTCAACGATCAGTTTGTATGATGAACAGCATCGGTTTAAAGCGTTGTTGTTTTTCGATTCTCAGTTTCACAAGTATAGTCAGCGATTGTAAAGATGATTTTGAATATGTAAATATTCACGACGTTTCTTCATAGAGAAAAAACTGACACAATAGTCACACGGTTAAGTGGTAAATATCAACAAACAGTTCGATACATAACAAGTGGTAAGGAGTACCCGAATGTCACATCATCGGCTGAGTGAACACAAAACAGATACCAACAACACGAGTACGCCATTTGGGGTGACTTTTCATTGAGGGGGCGGGGGGAGGGGGATTGATCAAGGTCCATGTTTGTTGCCAGGACGTGATACTGCGTCACTGTTACAAAGTCCGTACTGTTCAAGAAGTTAGTGAGTTTCCGTTCTACTAGCAATGGATTGAGTAAATTATTTATGGTAGTTTTACTATGCAAACTCGCATGTAACGAGTTTCCCCTAAGGTTGACGTTCGTGGTCGTAAAAAATAAAATAAAATAATAAATGAATTTTCTTTGTTAGGTCTTCCGCGCTACCTTCGGCCGACTTCCCATAAGACCCAATGTATTTTTGGCATTCCGGATTCCGGTTTTCTATTCCATCCCTTTTTCAAATTGATTTTTCGTATGGTTCCGAATAAACTAGCGCAATACAACTTTCAGGTGTTATGAACGAGGTATTGGACCACCATTTTTGGGGTACAGCGAAAGTTAGTAACCACGTGGTAACCCCATGCAGGGGTTGAAACTTGTGCAATATAGGGGTTGTGATTTTGGAAAAAATCGATTTTTTAATAGAAGGGGTGGTTTTTAGTGTCTGAAAGTGTCAGAATCGTTTCTAGCATGACCGAAAATAGTAGGAATAAATATTTTGAACCATAGCCACCCTTAAATGTGCATATTTTATGGGAGTAGCGATAAGGGTTGAAAAGTTAGGAAAAAATGCACCCCTGGTAGTGATAGGAGTTCGGATGAAGTTCAGGGTAGAGCGACATGACTATATACACCACCTCACAGCCATCCGAGCATATAAGTCATTTGTACCCTTACCCTAGGGGTCGAATTCACGTTGGGGGTGGAACCCGATTTTCCAGGTTCAGGGTGTTGCAATGATTTGTGCGGTACATATGGTACTGGGAAGTAGTGCAGGGGTTACCGGAACACATTAAGTGTGGTTTTCAACATCATCCCACCCTCCACCCCTCTCCTAGGGGTGTAAA
>Ga0058701_10001480_pt1 | contig 16731 bp, 15 predicted proteins | sample AgamicOrMae_FD_97039 | JGI IMG/M metagenome (GOLD analysis project Ga0058701, IMG submission 97039) | Agave microbial communities from Guanajuato, Mexico - Or.Ma.e | ecosystem: Host-associated > Plants > Phyllosphere > Phylloplane/Leaf | place: Guanajuato, Mexico | collected 2012-06-04
ATGTACAAGAATACGAGATGAAGTGGATTGTTTTTGAAAGACGTATAAAAATATGTTCTGCTAAACTTAAAAAGACGTTATGTTCTGCTAAACTTAAGAAGAGGATAGGTTAGGTTCAAGTTTTTGCGGAGTTCATGGGAAAGCTTAGCGATTGGTAAATCCAATTGGTACGTTGGTTTCGGCGTATTTTCATCGTAAAATTCAATAGGCTATTGACACTAAAAAATATGATATCTCGCAAAAAATAAACCTTTTAAATTTTTTTTTTGTTTCTAGTTGTGAACTAAAATTACAAAACAGAAAATTATCATTTTTCATTCAATCTACGTATTTTGAACCGAAGTAACAAAATTGATTTTGACAAATACTAAAAAAAATAAAAAATGGTGATTTCCGGAAGTTTCTACTCCTCTGCAAATACAATGCGAAGTACGCAGTTTTCTTTGTGAGTCTAGCGTGACCTACGGCAGGCCTTGGGGGGGGGGAATTCAGGGGGAAATTGAAACGCACTACGCAGCAGAAATGATTCCAGGGGGGCGCTTAAGGGCGGAGCCAGGCCCGAGCGACTGCCTTCTCGATATCTTAAAACCTCTAAATCCACTCGAATCCAAGTGCCAATAGTCGAAATTTCAAGAAAAATGTCCTGGTAATTTTTGAAATAGAAATTTTTGCAGCACCTTCGAAGCTGGTTTGCCAGTGTAACCTTTGCCCAGGAACGGCGTCAATTTTTTTTTTTAAAAAAAAGATCATTAAATGGCTCTAAATTTTACTAAATGGTATTTTAGAATTAGTAGAATTTTTTTATTAATGCGAAATCGAGGTCATTTTTAAAACCTAATTAGAGAGTTCGTCGTTGAGTGAATATTTGATAGGACAGGCGAATGGGATGAATTGGGTTGATTGAAGAATTAGCGGAGGCTCAGAAAATATAGATTAAAAAACAAACAGCTTTGTTTATGAACAACTTCCCACGTGATGGCAGAGTGGGCGCTCGGGTGTGCTCGGGCCTCGTGAATTCGGGTTTTCCACGGCGTCTCGTAAACATCGACGGATTCTCCTGCGTCGCCGGGACGTTGCGAGCAAACCCCCTGCGGTCCAAGCGAGCCGATGCGAACCGAGCGCAGCCGAGCCTTGCCGAAGCGCAGGACGGCTCGAGCCGAGTCGCAAACAACACGCCTACAGTGGGGGTACGTCGAGGCCTTCTTATATACGCTTTGGCCGCGGCCACGATCAGCATTGTATGAATACCCACTATGATACGTGCACCCAGTCTTGGCTACTTGAGTATTTCCCAAGTTGAGTTGAGGATTTAGTGAGACGTACCGTGTTTTTTTGTGCTGACTAAGTTCGTCGCAACTGTCTTACGTTGTGCTTGCCATTCTCTGGTGCCATTCAACGCAGAACGAGTGTTTCTTCGTTTGTGTCAGTTAATTCAGTGATTCACCATGCCTGTCGAAGTGGACGCACCCCAACCACACAGTTTCAAACATCGTTACAGGTTCGTTGCAACAACAACAAAAACTAAAGACTGCAGTGCGCAAATTCCCCCACCAACCCTTTGTTTACCTCAACCTTTTCCGCCTGAACTTGTCAACTTGCAGTTTTAAAAGTCTAGTCTTGCTCGTTAACTCTTAAAGGCTGCTTTTTCTTCGTCTTGAATTCCACATTTATTTGAACTTACGTTATATCAGGAATATAAAGAACCTCAGGTTATGTCTACGTAAGGTTGGTACCTTGTGCCTCGCTTCGCTGTTGTCTAGCCTGATACCGCTTAACTTACCGACAACAATCTACTTCCGCTTCGGTTTAAGCACCAATAGGCTCGCTGACCAGAAATGTTTTTCTTGCGCCCAGTTACCAATGTAGCGATGGAACGCAAGACATCCTTAATGCCCTAGCTTAATGGACTCAGCCATTGAGTATCACCGCGTGGTTGAGTCCATTTGAACGGAAGCGGAAATGCTCTCCGTTTCGAAGGAAGCCGTTCCGTACTTTCTATTCGAAAAACAATCGACAGATTCTTCGGGACGTTGCGAAAGCAATTTTTTGCTGTGTGCCTGGATACAGCCGCAAAGGAAGTGACGTTCCCGCAGTAAAAACTTACGTAAAGGGATACCGGTACTGTAGCGAAACGGGGGTTCCCAACGACGCATCCGCTGTGGCAGACGCGTTGGCGCCGTGGCGAATTTCCAATCTCTTTTTTTGACCTCATATTGGCGGGATCGCGCCGCTATCTAATAATTGTGTGACCTCTCGTAATTAGGATGTGATTGCTCATTGGGAATCGCTTTTGTTTACAGTGAGCCCAACGTTTCTCCTAGGAGGCCGCTCGCCATGAGTAAGCTGTGCCGCCAAGTGTCAATCGAGAGTCCTGGACCAATCGTCAAGGACTGCGTCTTCAGCTTCGAGGTTCCGGTGCCCGATGTCCCCCCAAATGGAGCTCGGATAAGGGTGAGTTATACTATCAACTTGGGCATTGCCTTCATCGGAAACCGCCCCCTAAGTCATTATTTCCTCCCCGTTTTCCACCTTTCGTCTCCAGAGCCGAGCGGAGCATGGAACCTAACCTATCTTAACCGACGCTAACCTAACAGTCGCCAAGCCTGATGCCGCTTCTTGGCGGCAGTTCGGGAAGTAAGCCTGGGTGACTATGACCTATCCTCACCTGAATCGTTTTTATGTTGTTAATCCTCGTGATAATTAAACCAGGGTGGAACAGAAGAGGTGGAAAATTCTACAGCTGAAATTTACAGTTTATATTTTTCGTTTTCTTGAGAGCAGCTCAAGGTGTAAGAAATGAAAGCACACGTGGAGACTCTTTTAGAGCGTAGCTCAGGGGTTATTGCCTCGATTTCTTCCCATAGTCGGAACTTTGAACCAGTGGAAAGTCTGAACCGTTAAATACTCGTGACTACTTCAAGCTACGCATTTTAACTAATAGGACTCCTGCTGTTTTTTTAATAAAGAAAGCGTACATTTTAGGCTTTTAAAACTTGAAACAGTTAATTTTAGTTGACGACTTTTTTCTATTCTTATCTAAAAGCGTGCCAATTATCTTCAGTTATTATCTGGAGGGAAAAAAAGTAGCTGACGCAAATGCGGTTATTATCTCGAAGAGGAGTAAAATGAATCGCATCCTTTTTTACCTTTATTTTTTTAGTAAGTGGGGTAGTAAATACTGCTTTTGCTACTAGTTTCACTTCTTTTAAGGTTTTTGGGGCAAGTTTTATTGTGTAATGTAATGAAATCCCCAGTTGAATCATACACGGTGACGCAGGTGTCCCCCAAATAACCTTTCCGACCTTCTCCAATACTTTCTTCCGGAAATAAATGTAGAATATGGTTAAGTTTTTGAGCTCATTTCGATGAGCTAGCGACTTCGGGTGTACCGCCGGGTCCCCTTGCGACCCATGAATATGACTACAAATCGTGATGGCAAAAAACTTCACGTATTCAGGACTTTCTAAATCTAGTTGGTATGTCGTGAGAAGGAAAACGGTAATTTTGAATACCGGTTTCGGAAAAAGCTTCAAGCTGAGAAATTAGGGGGGGGGGGGCGGTCGATCATGAGTCAAAAAACGGTTAGTACATAAAATTGGGTAGCTGTCATAAGCGCCAAAAACCACAAGCGCCAACGCCGCAAGCGCCAATCCGTAACCGTCAAACGAGAAAAGTCGCAAACGCCAAAGGTCTTAACCGCAATACTTACCTAACTTAGCCTAACCTAACCTAACTTAACCTAACTTGACCTATACGAGCTTTGGCGTTTGCGACTTTTCTCGTTTGGCGGTTATGGACTGGCGCTTGCGGCGTTGGCGCTTGTGGTTTTTGGAGCTATCGAATGCCCCCCATGAAATTCAGTTTTTTTTTTTCTTATAGGAGTACTAGCTTAATATAAATTTAGCGGGGGTGGCATTGTACCGCGTAGTCAAAATGGGTCAGTCTCCCTGGAGGGACGCTCGAGGCTCGAGGCCCTGCTCGGTCACGGCGCTGCGGCCGCGCGCTCGGCTCCTTCGCTTGGCAAAGCCAACTGCTGTCAGCTGATGTACACGTGAACAGCGGGCCCCGATCAATACCAGCCCAGCTGATCACTCGGTGTTCACGTGGACAGTTGGCGGAGTGCGCCGGCGCAGCGCGCCGTGGCCCCTTTGCGTTACGCGGGGGGAGGGGGGCAGGGGGGGAGCTGGCCCGCGCAGCGCGCTCTCTCACTCCGAGCACACCTCTCTTCTCTTTGTGACGATCGCGTTCCCTGCGACTGCCAGCAGCCTCAAAAACAAAGCCCCGCAATCTCCTTAATTACCTCCATATTTGAAAAACGCGTGAAATCGCATGAATAACACCTAAAATTCCAACTTGAAAAACATTAAAAATAGACACAAAAATCGTTCAATTTTTTTCTTTGTACACGAAAGCAATTTGAAATTCTCGTCATCGAGTAAAATCATTACTTGCAGTATAGTTTCTTGCCGTAAAAAAAAATCGAGTGAGCAAATTCAATTTTTTAAAATATTTTTTTTTAATTATTTTTTTATTGAAGGGTACTTTTGATTACTGGAAGATTTCTTTACTATAAATAATCATCGAGAAAGATGCCTCGCGCTGAATACGATCTTGATATTGTTTTGACGAGCCTCTCCATTCGCCACGTTAAATTAAAATTTAGAATATCGGTAGCGTCTTTGTAGTGGTGTAATTTTGATGGGTTGTAACTCGGAGCTTCAAATTAATTCGTTTTACTGCACTACTGCACCCTTAAGTTTTTTTTCCGTTCTTCTTTTCTGGTTGCAGTTTTAGCTGGGTATTTTATCGTTACAGTCCCAAGCATCATAGCAATAACAGCGGATGGTTCGTTTTTTCTGAGGCAAATTTGATATGACCTAATTCCTGCGATGATCACCTTGGTGGACGATCGCGGAAGACAAGGCGAGCAAGCTGAACTCCTTCCTTTTCCGCTCAACTAATATCTTTCTGAAAGAAATTTTTTCTTCGAAATATGAAAATTTACGAAATATGAAATACGAAATATGAAAATAAGCCTCGGCGCGAGTAGAACACAGGACTTAAAAAATGCAACTTTTGAATGCAAATAGCTTCCGACTTTGAGTGTTATGATTGATAATAAGAAAAATTGTTTCACGCAGCAGGTGCTGCGTTCGTGTATTTGCATTCGAAGTGTGTATTTTGAGACACGTTAAGGAAGGGGAATGGAGCTTCCGCTGTTGTTTGCATTCGCATTCGAGACTCGAGAAGTTTCCTGTAGATTTTCAATGTCATTTGAGGCGCATTTTCCTATTTTTAACGGCGGGACTCGCAAAGCGACGCCCCGGTCTCCTTTGAGAGACAAAGGTCTGCCAAATCGCCACCTTTGTATTCCGGTTAAAAATATCGCATCTAATAGTTTGCGGTTCATCCTCAAGATTTGCTTCAAGGTCATAGACTTGCGACAATGTTGCAGTTTGCTCGATGTAAACCAATTTCCCCTGCGGACATTTAAGACTATCCTGTTTCGATCCCTCTCCATGTTTAGATAACTATGAATTTTATTTCGGCCAGTTAACGCTTCCCAGACAGCAAATAGACATCTATACTAGACGATCTATAAAGTGGCCGCAAATCTGGTCTATTCGACGTCTAGTTCGTAGACTTTTACCAGTCGTAGACATCTGACAGATGTCTAATAGACGTCTATACATGTCTAATAGACGTCTAATAGATATCAGATTTGCGGTCACTTAGCCCGTCTATAGATCGTCTAGTACGTCTATTTCTGTCTGGGTAAATACTGCGAAATCACGCATGAGTTTGGTTTTCTATGTGTTTTAAACGGTCTCCCAACTCTGGATTTTCTGTGGGTAATTGATACCTTAAAGTGGAACAAGGGCGATATTTCGTTGCCAACCTCGCCAACATCATCGCCCAATTAAGCGTTCCGAAACTAGAAATTTCACCTCAGGTTTCGTCTTTTATGATTTTCTTTAGTAATTTCGCTGGAGTCCTTAAATTTAATCCTTTCATTCAGAGAGTCAAAATCGCGCATTTGAAAGAAAAACAAATCTCAAGAGGTTACTTTGCGAATGTTTCAGGTGGTGTGTGCGGGCGCGTGCTATCGCCTCCGCCGCTCGCCGTCGATCTCCAGCGTATCGTCGACCGGATCGGTATCGTCGCTATCCACCGAGCTGTCCATGGAGCTGTCCCACGGAGGTATCCTCCCCCAGAGCCCCGCCCACCAGGGCGCGCGAGACGGCGCCCTGTTCCCCGGCTACGAGGTCGCGGGGGTCGTCGAGTCCCTCGGCACCGAGGTCGAAGACAACCCGGACATCCGCGTCGACGACAGGGTAGTGCTGTACCCCTACGACGGCGTACCCCACGGGTAAGTAGCTCATGGGATCGTCAAGCAGAAGTCCTTTCGCTGGTCATTTTGGAGCAGTCCTCACAGCAATCGATTAACCCATAACAGCCCAAAGTAAATTTTAATTAAATTTTTTAAATTAAAAATTTAGCCTGAGAGAATATGGAAAAATTTTGTCCATTAAAATACGCAATTTTAAGCTTTGGAAAATGCCTAAATTATTATATTTCAGGTTTCCAGAGGGGTGATTTTTTTAAAATTGTGACAAAAGTGAATTGAAAATATCCTCTAAAATATTTTTTTGTTTCCGAACGGCCATCGCTGGGCTGATTAATGATTCTTTTTCCATCCGTTCTGTAGTAATAGTTATACCATATATGAAGAACATTGACGAAATCGGAGGAAAAATCAATGCCCCAGTCTTAATTTAAAATAGGGACTGTATATTGACCCGACTGCCCCATTTAAAATGCATTAGGTCGGCGCGTTCAAGTCACCTCCCATTTAAATTGCAATAGATTTGTTACGTGCAAGTCTCTCTATATTAATGCATGTCAATAGCAACATCCTTTTAGTAATCCGAGCAACGTTTTCGTGAATGGCGTTATCTGGTAACTAACCCGACATTGACGATTCCAGCTATGCCGAATTCATTATCGTCCATGATCTCAAGTACCTGGTGAAGATCCCAGACTCCATGCCTCTCCCCGTGGCCGCCATGCTGCCGACGGGCGCTCTCCTCGCCATGAACACGGTGCTGAAGGCGCACCAGTGCGTCGAGGAGATCCTGAAGAAGCGCGGCGACGACGGTGTCTGCAAGATCCTGATCGTGGGCACTGGCGGCCTCGCCCTCTGGGCCATGCGGATCGCGTCCCACCACTTCAACGATACCAAACTCCGAGTCAAGCTGACTGTCGCCTCCCTCAAGGACGAGGGATTCCTCATGGCCAAAGAATTCAAGACGTGAGTAGAAAACTCTAAGCTGAGCGCAGCTCGTCATCGCCAAGCCTGACGCCGCTTACTTCTCAACGGTTTCACGCGTGGGTGATGACGGACAGAACGTAATCCAGCTTTGCTTAACGTGGCAGCATTCTTTTCTCAAGGAAAACCCTTTTTTAACTTACTGTATCCTGTGTTGCAGTGTGAACGTTGTGCAGTGGAATGAAGATCTTTACGAACGACAACTTATTGAGCGTACAATGGACGCCTGCAGTGGAGAAGTCGATATTGTTATTGACTTCGGCACAACATCACGCAGTCTCCATCGCTCTCTTCAATGTCTGAGCAAAGTAAGCGCAGTTTATAACTAACCACTCCGTAAATTTTATTTCCTCCTTTCGGATGGATATTTATTTGTGTTTGGGTTCCAGGGTGGTGTCGTATTCATCTGTTCGGAAGTCGCTGAGAAGCTGATGCCCAAATTCGCGCGTCTCGCCGACGAACGCCAGCAGCAAATGAAGGCTGTGGACATGGGCACCATTGAGCAGCTGCGAGAACTCGTGGACCTGGTCGGGAAGGGAGAGGTGTGTACTCATAACTCTTCTTGCGCTTAGAACGACTGGAGAAAATCATATGTAAATTATCTGATACTGCAAACTTATGAATGTAGAATGTATCGTATTTCGTGTTATGTAGGATGGTTGAAGTCTTATGGGCTGAAAGTGTCAAGTTCCGAGAATTGACAGAAGGGGTTGTTTTGTTTCAGATTGAGCCCCCGCCACACACTGTGTTCCCCGCAGAGGAAGCTGGCAAAGTGATGGAAAAACTGTGCAATTCGGAGATCCAAGGGCGCGCTATTCTCATGTTCCACAATACGGATTAAAGTGGAGACAGTCGGGTTTCCCGGAATCTGTCTCTTCGGGAGGACAGCTCTCCCAGATGGGATTGGCCGGTGACCGCTTCGTTTTCGTCGTGGAAAAGACTGCATTACTCTTTACTCGCGCAATGTCAATTCGAATTGCCCGCGCCGCGAATCGGATTTGGCGGTTAACGTCCTCCGCCAGGTGTTGCTGGTCGCCAAGGGCTTAACTCGCTCAGCTTCCATCCCATAAGTTCCGCAAATCGAAAAGAGAGTTTGGGTCGAGATTTACATTGGAATTTCCCTCTGGAGAGTCTTATTAGGGAAATTCCGATTGTACGTACTGACTCAGTTGGCCGTTATTCGCAGAGCACAGACTTTGTGCTTCAATGCACTGTAGTGGGCTACATTAAAGATCCCCAAGGAGAGCTCCTAGGATCTTTAAGCTACTTGTCACTGAGCTCGTCTATGTACTTTTCCCCGTAAAGTTTAACGCTGAGATGCCGGTGTGCGCACTCGACTCTTTGAGTCGACGACTTGGAGCCATTTGTACATAACTTGGGCTCAAGTCGTCGGAGGCTTGATTTGAGAAAGGAGGCCAGTCCTTCTTACGGTTTGTAAAATACAAATGTGATACTGTTTGTAGTTTAAGACTCGTCTTAAGTGATGTGTGAAGGGTGTTGATCCCCTTTGGTGTACAAGATATCTGAACGCAGATTCAGACCTCGTGATTAGGTTATTTGTTTTTATTAGTAGGATGGCCTTAATATTTATTATCTTTGTACAGTTGTCCAGTGCTCTACTTTTGTATCATTAACTCACATCTTCGTTCCTTCCCATCTTTTTCATTGCTTTAATTTTTTGTGATCTCATTATTTTATTTGAATTGGCTGGGACGCGGGCGCAGTTCAGTTTGTGGCACCCGACAACTTGTTTTCCAGTATTAACTGTCAGTCTTTCTAGGTTTGGAACAATGCTCGACTTACACAGTAAAGTCAGTTTTAATTTTTTACTGTGCATCTGCATTTTGTTTGCGCGGTGAACGGCCGTCCAGGGAAAGAGAAACTTGTCCGCAGGATTTGAAAGGTCGCGTTTTGTATCTCTTGTGTTCCACATTTCGACCAAGCGATATCGGGGCACATAACCTTACCTTAGCCCAAGTGATCGTTCGCCAAGCCTGATGTCGATTCCTCTCCGGCAAACCGATATAGTGTACTTCCGAGGAGTAAGCTGCATCAGGCTTGGCGGCACCATAGCGGTTACAAAGCCAGGCGCAAGTCACCCAACCGGAAGAAGGTTAACCCAATTTCGGCTACTGTAAATAATTTGAAGCTTACCTTCGCGTTTGTTTGTATGTATTCTTCGTATTCATAATGTTAGGAAAGTTAAGCTGATTGGAATACAAGAGATAGAAAATGAACCTTTAATACTGAAGCACTGAACCGCCGAGATATCAAGCCCAACGTCTGTATCTTTAGCATCCTGGTTGAGTTTGCTTTTTTGGCGGTAAAGATAAAGAACTCTCTGTCTTAAGACAGCAGTGAGGTGGGACTGGTTCGTCCCGTGTGCCGTTACGCTTGAGCCTTCTTGAGTACTCTGTGAATAGAAAGAGATTATATGATGTAGGAAAGTTGTTGGGGATCGTAACAATGTGTCCGGAAAGCAGTCATGTCGGACTGGATTGCAAGTAAGCATCACTTCTTTTGTTACTCTTAGACTGTAGTATGTCGTATTGGCATGAGACTTCGTTCCAAGATGGCGGAATCGCGAGTTTTTGTTATTACTCGTCTGTGGACAACGAGTATGCTGTTGATTTTAACCCTTTTTGTGGTTGTGAACGGAATCGACGGCTTTAAGATTCTCTTCCGTTGATTCACTCAGGACTTATGTCAGTCAATTCAAAATCGCTGTCGTAGGATCGGACTGCCGTCAGATAAGCCTGGATTCTGAAAGAGTTGTTCAAAATTGGTCTTACCGTTTTAATTTTATTTTTTACAGCAAATGATTGTATGTAATATGTTTATTAGTAAAATCTTAACATGTTTGTACTCTGCAACAAAAAAGCAATAAAACTTGCGTACATACATGAATATTGCGTTTGATTCAGTTTGTGGTTGCGATTCCCTCCAGGGGCGTGTGAGCATACCAACGCAATAATCGGGTGGGATGCCTTACTCGCATGTTGGAGATGTGACACCAGCGCCGGTCAAAGTGACAATGAGGAAGTCTTCTTACGCTTTCTTTCTTTCTTTTCTTTTTTTTTTACAAATCAACTTGAATTAAATGAACGCCGGAATTCATCTAAATTGAATGAATTTACTGAGGATTGAAAGAGTTTACCGGATATCATTCGGATTGTTTTTTTAATCATTAAATAAAAATTAAATAGGAATCTGTACCGTGCTAGTAGTTCAATAGTTAATAGATACCAAGTGCGCTCAAGGTACTTGAACAGGTATCAAGTATCTTCAATGGTTATTCCTTTTAAGATTAAAACAAGAACTTTTTATTTGGCACCGCTGCGGTGCCTTTTGTCGTAATTATTTAAAGCTCGAATAAGAGCGTAAGGCAAAGTCGTATTTAACTGTATGGCATTTGTCTGACAAGTGATATATCTTTCTCGTTCTTCTATTTTTTTCTTTACTATGAAATTAAAATTAATATTGTAACCTACAGGTACTGTTAAAAAAGTGAAAGCCTTTTTTTCCCGTTCCAGCTGAATTCAATACTAAGTCTTGGATAACGTAAAGGCATAAGACTTGGAACCCAATTATTATTTATTTTTATCATTTTTACTGTTTTTCAGCTTTTTCAATTCTTATTAATGGTCTTAATAAAAATTCCAGCATAGCTTTCCCATGACAAGTACCGTAGTCCACCGAAAGTTCCACCTCTCATGGTTCCACCATCAGAGAAGGGCGGGCGGCCCTTCTCTCATGGTTCCACGAGCCACAAGTCCTTTCCACCCACTCGAATAAGATGGAAAAGTGTATGGTTCTACCACCAAATAATTACGTCTCAAAATCAAACGTTTTTTTTCCATAATTTGATTCGTCCATATTTTTCACTGATCATTCTTGTGATTATGAACACTTTAGCGACGAATTTGAATCATCTCGCTCTTTGCCGCGGTAATAGAGAAGTAGAGGGGGTAAACGAACTTTTTTTCTTCTTCCATGCTCAGCCTTTGAGAACCGCTTAGGAACAGATCCAGATGCAAAGGGTCACGTGATGTCTCCGCTCTCAGTTTGCATCAGTTTTGTGTCTGTGGTGCCTACACGGTTATGAGAATTTATTTGTTTATTTAGAAGTAGCGTGTTTATCGAAACAAGGAACTTTGTGCGTTTGAATCATGTATCAAGATGTGCTTTGGATTGAAAACGCGTACTTGTGAAGTATTTGTTAAAGGAACTCAGAAGAGAAAGTGAGCAGATAGGGACGAATTTTTCATAAACATCCTCCGGTGTTGCTTTGCATCATGGGTAGCTTCGCAGACAGAAATGATCATAATAACATGGCTGAGCCGTTATTTAAGTGGAATCGAGTGTTAAATTCCTCCGGCCCTCAACCTAGGCCAAGGCATGGACATCGCGCCGTGTCAATTAAAGACCTTATGGTCGTTTTTGGCGGGGGAAACGAAGGCATCGTCGATGAACTGCATGTCTTCAACACAGGTAAACATTTCGTCCTCTGATGCTTGGGCTTTTATGCGAGGCTAATGGCGGTACCCGTCGCGTATTTCTATTGCTTTGTCTCCCTTGAAATACCAGTCCACTTGTCTAATTTTTCGGTCGGCTTGTCACAAAGTGTCATTGCCCCTTTATTCGGTGCCGTAAGTCTTTGTGCGATACGTAAATCCAATTATTATTCACGTTATGATTTGGCGGTTTAACACTGCTTTTCAACATGGCGGCCTCCTAGAGAGAGACATGGGCTGTATTTTGCGCTCTTCACCTTGTTATATTCCGCTTGTTTCTTTGTGGGACTTCGTGCAACCATCAGCCTGTCATGTAGATTCGAGTTTCGACAGACGTTGTCCGCTAGTCGCCGGTGTGACGTACGTTTGTGTATGGTTAGTATCGTTTGTTTGTGTTTGCTATGGACGCTCTCCGTAGGCGGGCCGTCAGTGGAGTGCGCCATCTTGTGGCAAATATAACATCCAGTAGGCAACATATGAGGCTATGATTATCGTCTTCCCAAACGTAAAATAAATGTTTCTCCTCTGCCGCAGCACCTAAACTCAGTATAGAAAGCCCCGTTCGAATCTTATGGATCCCTGCTGTATTGAAGGAAAAGTCACTTAAATATTTTGATGAAAATAACGTAGTCGCGGTCTGCGCCGTCATTTGTTTTCCCGCATCCATTGTATCGGCCTTGCATCGCATCGCCCAGAAGTGGGGAAACAGACGGATGCCGGCATTGTTATTTAATAAAAGAAATAACTTTTTTTTATGTCGCCACAACTTCGTCTTTAATTCTAATAAAATACCAATGATGTCTTTGTTTACCCCAGGCCGCTCTCGCGTTGAGTGCGCATATATTGACACGTCGAATTTCGGGCATGATTGAGAGGTTAATGGCTTGGAATAAGTGGCCCACTTATGTCAAGTTGATTAATTCACCAAACAAATATCTCTAGATGAAAAATCGGTTATTATACACGATGTGCACAATTCAGGGAGAGCCCTATGGACATGAAAGAGCAATCCTTTTTTTTTTTCTTTCTTCCCCTGTGGATTTGCTGTTATCAACAGTTAAAATACATTCAGAAATATCTCGCTTTTTCCAAGCAATAAAATTTCTGGTTGATTACCGCCTGAACCTGTTTTCTTAACGCATTTAGGACTTGAAACAATTTACATGGTGTGACTTATGAAACATGTTCTCTCCTTGTTTGCTCTTTTTTATGTTCCAAAATTTTCCTTTCAGCTACAAACCAGTGGTTTGTCCCCTCTGCCAGGGGAGACGTTCCTCCAGGATGTGCAGCCTATGGATTTGTGGCAGAGGGAACTCGTATTTTAGTCTTTGGTGGGATGGTTGAATATGGGAAATATTCAAATGAACTATATGAACTTCAGGTAAATATCCAATATCATTACCAAATATTGCCCACACTAATTTATGTATCATCAACAAATTCTTAAGAATCTTCATGTATCTGTCAACTTTTACAGGCAAGTCGCTGGGAATGGAAAAGATTGAAACCTCGAGCCCCAAAAAATGCACAACCTCCTTGTCCTCGTCTGGGGCATAGCTTCACGTTGATTGGCAACAGGGTTTTCCTCTTTGGTGGTTTGGCCAACGATAGTGATGACCCAAAGAACAATATCCCCAGGTAAGTTATGCAAGCATCTCTCAAGACATGACCAATCAATAATGAATGTGTGCTTTTTTTAAAAAAAAATTTCCTCAGGTACCTGAATGATTTATATGTCTTGGAGCTGAAAGGAAACCATCAGACTTCATGGGAAGTTCCTCAAACTTATGGACCGTCTCCACCACCAAGAGAATCTCACACAGCTGTTGCCTACACTGATAAAAATGGACGTTCCAGCCTTGTCATATATGGTGGAATGAGTGGATGTCGATTGGGAGACCTATGGATGCTTGATGTCGGTAAGTTTCCTGTTTTCCATACAATTTTTGGAATGAAAATGATTTTTGTTGTCAGAGAAGTTTTGTATCACACTTAAACAAAGCAATTATTTTTAACTTAAAGTGAGTAATGTATAATGCCAACAAATTAAATTTCAAGCTTTGGACCCAACATGTTCAATTATTTGAGACTATTTTCCAACAGATACAATGCACTGGCATAAACCTACTGTCCACGGTGTTGCTCCCTTACCGCGCTCACTTCATACCGCTACTCTGATTGGTCATCGTATGTTCGTTTTCGGTGGCTGGGTACCTCTGGTACTGGACGACGTTAAAGTAGCCACCCATGAAAAGGAGTGGAAGTGCACCAACAGCTTAGCGTGTCTCAATTTAGGTAATACGAATACTGCATATTCAACGCCTTGAAAATAATTTTATGGAAGCAAGATATTTTGCTAAATTGTGTTATTTTGGGCTTAACTCATTAATTTGAGATGTTTAGCAAGTCAACAAGGCCTTGTTTTGTTTTATGAAAAAAATATTTGGATTTAAAACGTTGCCAGTTTTGAAAAATCCGGATTTAGAAAAAAAAAAAGAATGTCGATGTTGAATAATCGGCAAAATTTGTTTTGGCTACAGCGCAAGAACCCTTCGGAAGACAATCTCAATCGATCAACCTTTTTTTAAATTATTATTTATTTATTATTGAATCTTTTTAAAAAAATGTTTGTTAGGTTTCTGTGTTTTGAACATTTTTTGTTAATAAATGCCAAGGAAGGACCTCGGGTTCACGTAGCGGTGTTTCCCATCTTAATAATGAATGATATGAATATTACAGAAACGATGACTTGGGAAAATTTCCAAATGGACACCGCGGAGGACAGCGTGCCGAAAGCGAGAGCAGGCCACTGTGCTGTCGGAATTCACACCCGTTTGTACGTTTGGTCTGGACGGGACGGATATCGCAAAGCGTGGAATAATCAGGTCAGTCATTCGCTCCCAAGTTCCCTTGAAAGTCGAAATACAGGTATAAAGTATAGCTTACGGACCGTATTAACGCGCTAAAATCACTCATAGATACGAAAATTCGAAAATAAAAATCCGTTCTTTTTATTTTTAATATAAAATTGTTAAAAGTCAATTTTTTATTCATTAATTTTTTTTTTTCGGGCGGAATATGTTTAGTTTTGGAAAAATTTTAGAGGAGAGTTGCATTATTCAAATACAGTCCTCGAGGAATGAGCGCTGTAGTCTCTCTTAATTGGGTTAAATGGCCGTTCCAAAGGCTGAAGTTTATGCGGGACCTTTAGGCTGTGATAATGACAACTGATCAATATTGCGGGCGACAAGAAACACATTTGCAACAGGAGACTCGAATGTCGTATTATTTTAGATTTACTCTATTTCGTGGTTAATCGACTTTTAGCTGTTAAGAGGATCTTTGAAGAATATTCCTTGATGTCCAGGTATGCTGCAAAGACCTGTGGTACCTGGAGGCGGAGAAGCCTGGACCTACGGGCAGAGTCCAACTCGTCCGTGCCTCCACTCAATCCCTAGAAGTGTGCTGGGGACCGTGCCCTACTGCAGATGCCTATATTCTTCAGATCAAGAAATACGACATGCCACCAACCCCCAACGTGCCTGCTGTAAGTACCAGCTCTACCGCATTGAAATTTAGCTTAAGAAAAATTGGAGGGATTTTTTTTCCATTTAACCCTTTACAGCCCAAAGTATTTGGAGTGAAATTTAGCTTAAGAGAAATTAGAAGGATTTTTTTTTCACGAAAATACGCAATTTTAAGCTTTTTAAAATGCCTAAATTATAAAATTTAGGGTTTCCAGGGGGGGTGATACTTTTTAATTTGAGACAATACTGAACTGGAAAGATCCTTAAAAAGATTTTTTTCTGTTGCCGAACGGCATCGCTGGGCGGTAAAGGGTTAAATACACAATTCTATGCTTTGGAAAATGTCTAAATTATTAAATTTCAGGCTTCCAGATGGGTGATAATTTTTGAACCGATTTTTGCCCACTGGGCTGTTATCGATCCATCAAAAATATCAACTTTTATGCAAAATTCTCCTAAAAATCCCTTTTTTATAAGTATATAGGCAACTCTAAATTAGCGTAAATAAAAAAAATGATCATTTTAAAAACACTATTTTGAAAAATTTTGACCCAAAACGTTTTGATTATTCCCTTAAATTAATTTTTTTTCGAACTTCCTCTGGGCACAAATCGGTTAAATTGTGACAATACTGAACTAAAAAGATCCACTAAAATAAAAATTTCCGTATGCGGACGGCATGGGTGGGGGTTATAATTTTTTTTTTTTCGACAGCTACCGTCTCCTGTGTCCACCGCCGCTGCGTCGACCACGTCGACTACTACTCCAACCACGACCGTGTCGAAGATGAGCGGGGTGGGCACGGCGACGGGCGCAGCCACCGCGCTGACGCCGGCCCGGGCGTCGGCGACGCCGTCCCCCGCCGTCGCCCCGGGCACCCCCGTGGCGACCACGCCCTCGCCGGCGGCCGCCACGACGCCCACCTCGACCCCGACGCCCGTCCCGGCCGCCGCCCCTGTCACCACCCCGATCGTCGGCGCCGTCCGGGCAGCCGCCACCGCCGCGGCGACTCCCTCGTCGCCGCAACGCTTCCAGCCTACGTATGTCACCACCTCGGGAGTGTCGCCTGCTGTCATTAAAGGTAACTTGTTTTCGCAGACTTGGGGCTCTCATTTCACGGGAGGAAAAAATAGATCAGGGATTTTCCTTCACTGCAGGGCTACTAGTAAATCACTTTTATCAATCTCTTAACACAATTTCTGTCACTATTTTTCTTTTTTTTCGTATTTTTTTTCACTTTATTTTAAATCTATTCGCTTCCTTCCTTGCGCATAATAACATTTTAAAATACTCTTTTTTATTTGTTTTTTTTTTTTAATATTTTTAATATTCCTATGGTGATCTCGAGAGTCCCGGGCAC
>Ga0058701_10001481_pt1 | contig 16729 bp, 6 predicted proteins | sample AgamicOrMae_FD_97039 | JGI IMG/M metagenome (GOLD analysis project Ga0058701, IMG submission 97039) | Agave microbial communities from Guanajuato, Mexico - Or.Ma.e | ecosystem: Host-associated > Plants > Phyllosphere > Phylloplane/Leaf | place: Guanajuato, Mexico | collected 2012-06-04
AGACGAGACTTTTATCCCTAAATCAAAAGACAAAACATGTAAAGAATACGCAAAAAAATATCACGCCAGTGATGAGATAAACGATTTGTGAATTATCTTTCAGATATCCTTATAACATTTTAGTCCGAAGCTCAATCTACATATCTGAAAAGATCTTGATTGAAGAAAAAGATGGAAACTTAATTAGTTTTTTTTTTTCAAAAAAAAAATTTTCTTTGACAGTGTTATTTGCATATCAAAGGGTTGAATATAGGCATGTTTTTTTGGAAGGGGTTGCTGAAAACTATACTGCAAATTCGTAGATTTAGAAATAGCTATTTTTATTTCTATGTAGCAACAAATAAGCAATTTTCTGCATGGCACATAAGCGATATTTTTGGTCAGTTGTTCAAAAAAAAATTCAAGCAAACGTTATATAGCTAACAAGTTTGGAACAACCATTCAGCAACGACAAGAGTAATTAAAACCTTTTAAGAATGCAATTCAAACAAACGAGGGGTCAAAAGTCTGTTGGCATGCAGTTTGATAGCACTATAGCAGCTCAGACACCGATACGGAATAGTCACATATTTTCGAAAATTGTTTTTTTCCAACAACCACGCCTTCAATCAGCCTTGCTGAAAAAAATAACCTTGGCCGTAGTAGTAAGAAAAACGTCTTCAGAAAGGCCATGCTTGAAATTTCACTCTATCAATGACCTACAAAACTACACTCACAACAAAATCACACAAAGTTGATTGGCTAAAGCAGTCCTAATTGCCCTTTTCGACCACAAATCGCATACGTTGAATTGGCTTCACATTGACTTTGGCGCCAAACGCATTCCCTGATTTCTTCCGAAATTCCTCACGGTAATTACTAGTCGCTTTCATCCACGTGCGATTTTATCAATGAGAAAATTTTGTCACGCAAAACAGATTTTGAAAAAATAATAAAAGTACTGTCTTAATAATACTTTCTTTGCATGCTCCAAATTTTTTTTCTGTTTGATTAACACCGCACACAACGAAATATGCGTTTAAATATTTAAATGACGTCCGCGTATATAAGAAGATACTGACAAACAAAGTTCACTTAATGTCAGAATCACAGAAAAATGGCTCGGTTACAAGAGAGATCTGGGAAGGGGACGCTGTAACGACTTCCCGCCCTTAGTTAAACTTTCTAATCGGTTTAGAGAGTAAAAGTTCGCATTTTTGGACACAAACTTTGTGTCTCTAAGAAAAAGTGAGACTAAATACTTTGCTAGTATTTTTGAGAAAAATTGATAAATCTGTCAAAAATGGAGTCTTGCAGAGCATATTTTCATCACAACTAGTTTGTAATCCAAGACATCACATATTTGATAGAGCCGTAGTTTGAATTTGCAAGTATCAGCCAGTATTTTTCGAAAATTACGATCCAAAAGTTTAATCACTTCTTATAGATCCCAAATAACCGCATGAAAAAAAGTCTGAATAACATTGCTTGAGTTCGCCTTCGACGGTAAATGTACTTATGTCCACTTGTCGTTGGCGACGTGGTAAGGCGTCACTTAAAATTACATCTTCAAAGCATAAGGCCGAGTTTATTTGCGAGTTTAAATAACCTTTTCACAGAATATACATTCAATGAATATTTGCCAACTTGTCAAAGTACGGAAACGCCTCAAGAATTTGAGGAAACGTTGTCAGGAACAAAATCGTTTGAACCAGAATCCAAAGTAAGAAAAATATCGCTAATATTTGTGGAAATAAATTCCAAAATAAACAGGTATCGCACCGTTTCTCTAAAAAAATAGTTCCCACAGTGCCGAGGTCAACTGGAGGTCGCCAATAAACCAAAATTTCCTTGACAATACACAGGGATTGTTGTTGAGAAAGTTCACAAAAGAGTAATTTGCAGAGTAATTAAGATGACAAGTTAAACATTAAACAAGACATGTGTTTTATGGGGTAACATCTTTTTTTCTTATTTCTTCGGAAAGTTGTCGAGTGTAAACGAGTGCGAAAAAGGCTGCTTCACCCAACACGCAATTTGCGACACGTAGTGGGCGTTGAATGCGACGTACAAAAAACACTTTATACGACGGTCACTACAGATCAATTTAAAAAAATAAAAAAATAACATGTTAACATTTCCAAGCACGCTACGTAATTATTCTTAAAGAGCTTTGCAAAAAAAAAATCGTTTGAATCGCAGATTAGACAACTTCGAAATTCAATTTTCATTAATCGTTTAAGGTATAACGCTAAGCTAGGTTAAGATTAGTCATGTTTAGCTTATTTTAAGTCTTCAAGAAAAGGAAGAAACTGATTTTGTAAGAGTACTAGGGTATGCGATCCGAACCAGTTGAGTATAGCGCATATTTTAAGGTTACATAGGTTGTAAAAATGAAAGAAGTATTTTAAAGTAGGCATTTATAAAATAGAAATAAACCTTGATTTTAAGTTCATTGACTGGCGCTTGATTCTTCTCGATGTATTGTTTGGGAGATTCTTTCTATTTTGAGCTTGGATATAATTAAGTTATGCAAGATTGGGTTAGATAAGGCAACTTGTCATATTGTAAAACGCTGATTTTGAGATGAAATTTTCCAACAGAGTAACGTAGAAAATGAAAGCGAATATTTTTGCATAAATCCCAAATATTATCGACGAATTAAGTAATTATCGGAGAAAGATTGTGTGGGCAACCAGTTGGCTCGATAAAGGCATGATTAACAAATGTAAATCGATAGGGATGGATTATCTAAACACTTCTCCAGAGATAGTAGAAGTTCCAAACCAGTTTTCTATCGAAACCGATTCATTACGATTGATTTAATTATCAATCTTCTTCCGAACGATTAAGTACAGGCCTACGCTTCTCAGATTTCGGAATTCTGAAGATTTATCGCACAAATTAAGCCGCATTATCACTTCTCTTGCATTGGAATTTTTGCTTACATTTTGACGAATAACATAAGACTCAGAGCGAATGTACCTTGTAACATATTCCATTGAAAATAAATTATCGTGAAAACTTAAACTTTCATTGGCTGGACAGCGTGCAACTTAGATAAACATTATTTATCTAAGGCTCGTGAAAAAATAAAACAAGCACCAGAGTCGCTAACTAAAACTGTAAAGTTACGCACGGCTCAAAGGCACGAGTTCGGTAGGTTTTGCTGGATATTGCGATGCACTGTGGAGACTTGAATGCAAGATGAACTCATGAAAGAGTCGTAAATCGAAATCCGTGAAATATGATTCTCACAACGCAAGTTCACCTCATTGTGAAAATACTAGCCAGTAAATCACAATCATACGTTAAGTCAAAGTGTTGTCCGAGTCTTTTCCTAAAACTAATTAATCGAAAAAATGATAACAGACTTGATTTTTTAAGGGTGAGATTTCATTTTTCGACTCTATTTCCAAAAATTTTTGTACGTTCTGCACGGATAAAACATATTGTTTAACTGTCGTTTTACTGAAGATATATTCCGAAGTCTCAGAAAAAGTAATTAACGATGAAACAGAGCCCGAGAAAATACGGTCGAAACTGTCAATATTGTTCATGACTTTTGCACTGCCAAATTTTTACAATATTCTTCAACACCAAAAGTGGAATTTCTGTCTAGTCTTTGCTTATAGAGATATAAAAAATTTCATCCATTTGCCTAGCGAGAAAATGCTTACTGGTATGTGGTTACTTATGGAATGCTGTCAGAAAAAGCATTCTAACAATGCATAAATTTGCTTCCTTACAACTGCAGTTCGAGAATCGCTCCATTTGTAGTAATGGTACGGATGACAAAAACTTGTTAGCCAAAACTTCTATTTTTGCGATATCATCAAATAAGCGCATTAAGAACGCGTTACAATATTAAAATACGTTGACTACTGGTAATCGTGTAACGGAATTCGCGAAAGTAAAATTGCACGTCAAATTGCAATGCAATCATCAGCAATTGAACGAAATCGCTTTTATGGATCAAAAACGTTTTAAAAACAATATACACTCTAAATCTATGATGATAAGGGCATTCACACCAAAAAGAATTAAAAATGAAATAAAGAAAATCGATGAATCAAAAATCGGATTACTAATGAGTTATAGGGGTCTGTTTCAGTGTGTTTGTCTTCACAACGTGAGGGCATTCATGAATATTTCTGAGGGGTGCTACTGTTGACTCGACGGAGACTTCAACGCAAGTAACCAACATAATGCATTTTAAATGGGAGAAGACTTAAACGCACAGAGCCTAATACATTTTAAAGCGGGCAATCGGGTCAATCCGACACTTTCATTTCTGGAAACCTTGTTGAACCTTTACCGCCCAGTTAAAGAATATATTAAAAAAAAATCTCTGGTGATCTTTTCAGTTCAGTATTGCCATAATTAAAAAAATATCACCCCCTATAAGCCTGAAATTTAATTATTTAGGCATTTTCCGAACCTTAAAATTGCGTATTTCATTGAAAAAAAAATCCTTACAATTTCTCTTAAGTTAAATTTCACTCCAAAAACTTTGCGAGCTGTTATGGGTTAAATACGCATTCCAAAAATAGCAATACTTGCCCTGTAACCATCCGTCGTTTTCGTTTAAAAAAAGGTCATCGGTGAGAGGTACATTTTTCGCTAATCCAGCTAAGAATTCGGCCGAAACATCCGCACAGTGCACACTTCACTCACCCGAGGAGACGTTAAGGGGGAGTTGGGCTGCGTTTAGGGCGAGTTGCGGGCTGCGTTTAGGGTGAAGTTAAGCCCCTCTCGGCGGGTTTCGGTTCGAACGGGTTAACAAACGGAGACACTGACGTCCTCGAGGCACTGCGTAAGTGACTGACGGCGGCAAGGCACGATCATTCTCGCTTGCGTCTCCCTCAGTGCACGGCCAACTACTCCCCCACTACTTTAAAGCGCGTGGACTACTTCACTCTCCCCTCTCCCCCTGCCGAGAGGGGTGCGTTCCAAAACAATACCCGCGACTCTTTTCGTCTCCCACTGGCGTATTAGGTTCGTATGGGACGAGAAGAGATCAAAACCACATTCCGCCCAATGAGATTAGCTTTAGATAAAATTTTAACACTCTTTCAAACCGTGATCCAAGCTGAAAAAAATTACGCTGGTGTGACGTTGACATTTTTATTGGCTTATATTTTCTGGCATTCCTGATGTGTTGGTTCAAAAATATTGGGTTGGTGATGAAATTTGTGGAGGAAATAACTGTTTGGGGTGGTCCTGTACCTGTCTTAGAATGAAGGTGAACGGGATTTGGAAAATTTTAGGATCAATTGATGAACTTTTATTGAAAAGTGAATAAAAACTGGTTCTCTGAATGTGTCTACTTCCTTCGCCAATACCATTTCCAAAATGCGGCTCCCCACTTGAAGGTTCTGTACATCGAAAGTCTATCTGATAGATATTTTTATTGATATGTTTACTGCTTGTGAGCAGGTTCGTATCAGATTAAAAAGTAAAAAAAAACAACTGAAAGCACCACGTAGCGTTAACATTTTCACGGAACTTATTACCGTACCGTAAATATTTTTTCCAGGAATAATATCGCCCTAATTTCACACAAATAGAGTCGAAGAACGCTTAATGTAATACCTTCTGGCCCGCCTCCGGAATATTTTTACGATGTGGAAGTCGATTAAAAAAATATAAGCTAAAAAATGCAAAACAAAAACAAAAAAAAATGGGTTACAACTGACTGACCTACATATTATACAAAAAGAAGGTAAGCCACATCAAACCACAACAAAAGATCTTCAGCCGTGACTTGTAGTCAGCATGCGATTTCCCGCAGTGCGCGAAAAAAGTGGGAAACTCTTGTATAGCACGAGAAGGCAGAAAAATACCGCGAAAGAAGTTTAGACTTTTTTTGTTGTCCAATAATTACCGAGTACAGAGGAAGGGCACACTAAACAAAGCGCGTTTCATGTGAGACAAGGTGTGAGAACTACTCCTCTTATTGTTTAGCCGATGTGGAACAGAACACTCCGTTGCAAACCTTAAAATCGCAATTTTGCTGGTTACATTTTCTGACTTTCGTCAAAACACCAAGCGGAGCGACGCATAGGGCACCTGACTACGGTGGTAGTTGATGCCTCCGATAAGTGTACGGGGCATCTCACCTAACATTGCTTAATTCCACCTAGCCTTAAGGGTTGTATGTTGTTGATCCTTATAAGTGAAAGGTTGAAGCTGGAGAACAACACAACAGGTAGAAAATACTACGTTTAAAAGTTGAAGTCAAGGAAAATGGCGATACTGATATCGGCTTTTAAATGGGTTTAATCTGGACAAGGTCTCTGCAAATTCATTTGTAATCTGACCAGATAAAGTATCTCCCTGGTAGCTTTCCTATGAAAGCTTACGAAAAAAGCAAAGATTTCTTCAAAGACAAAATTGCAGCTTATAGGATGGCCTCAAAAGCGGATATCTTCGTGCAGAATTCAAGTAAAACTTGCATTGTCAAAAATTCGAAAGAGACCCGCAGATTTCACCTTACAAAATAGGATTTTCGTCAGTGCCTATACAGAGTAATTTCAGTTCAATCAAAGTATAGCCACCTTTCTGAATTAGAACGTTTAAATAGTTGTTATACTTAATTAAGCCTACTTCCAGACTTAATAACTACTCATGGTATCGACATCAGTAAAAAGAATCTCAACTTCTTTTATAGGTGGCTCAAAAAATTAAAGGCTTGGTACTCAAATTTACGTCGTTTCCTGTTTTCCTTACAAATCTATCAGAAGTAAAATTTTTATAAGACTTTACGGCTGGTTCTTTTTTTAGGCGCGAAATAAGCGCCATAAAAATTTCAAGTCTATTCAAAGGTCAACTTATTCATAATCCACTGCAACTAAAAACGGAATTTAGTAGCTTACATTTTCGAGATTCATGTTGGCGATACCGTTAAACGCAAACTAAAATCACTTATGACGGCAAAAGAAATTTGATTAAACAAATCTCTTGCGCAATAAAACCTAACTTAAGTTTACAATTAAGAGCGGGAAAACTTTATGACGCGAAAGAGTTGCGTTAATGGCGGGAAAGAGTTGTGATAATGGCTGGAAAAAGATGCATCCAGTACGATAACCTCATGTGCGTCACTGGAACAGTAACCGTTTACCGCTGCACTAAACTACTTCCAAAGGTGGAATTCTCCACCTCTGAAGTTCTACCTTTCGTCGCCAAGCCGAAGGGAGCCCCAAAAGGTGACGCACAAGTCATACATTTACTTAAACTAACCTAACGGTCCCCAAGCCTCAAAGTTGCTTACCTCCTCAGCGGCAGTTGCTACTGATGTAGTGAAGGGAGGCGCAAAGCACTTCAACAAACCAAAGTTAACCTTACCTACGGGGTTGCATGTCCTCAATTCCCATCATTTAATGAAAGGTTGAACCATGATGGATATCCAATATCCAAGCTTTCAAACTGACTGTGAGTGAGACGACTGGACATCAAAACTTGAGGAAAGTTAACCTCGTTAGCGTTGGTCTTCCTGGAGAAGCGCCAGGATCTTCAAAACTGATGTTGGCAGCCCTGATGGAGGTTGGCTAACATGAGACGAAGTATTTTCGGGCGGGAATTTCAGGCATGACCCGAATGCTAAATGGGATGAACTTATTGCAACGAATAATCGCTACGTGCACAATCAAGACAGAATATTGCAAGAGAGTTACTGTGTTTCCTTGGATGAGAGCGAGATGTCATGTCCTTGAGTCTTTTCTAGACTTTACCATACCATATTTTTAAGACTGACAACCTCAGTTTTCCTTGATAAAACAATAAGTGGTCACGCAATGTGTTTATTGCGGCGTAACAACTGCTCGCCACATTCGAAATTCTGGTCCCTCGTCTATGCCGGAAACTGCATTAACGTAGATAACAACATACAATCACAAGGACTTGGTTCCATTCTTTACCCTGTGTCTCGCTCTACTTTCACTCCGCTCCGCTTGCCAACGTACGATAAAACAGGCAAAAGATGCAACCTTTAAAAGGCACAAAGAAGTAGAAAGACCCGCTGAAACGGAACTGTTTGTCATTAGATGCGGGGTCCGTAACATAAAATAATTTGCGGTTTCCAACAGTGTTGATTCCTATTTTACAGCGTGTTGCTCGCTGGGTTTTCCTGTCAGACAAAATTTCTTGTACAATATTACGTTTGATGATGTAATCCAACTTCAAAAATAGGATTTCAATGAATTATTGCGGGCAATCGAGTTCAAAAACACTCTAAAGTTCGAAGGAGCGGCTACTGACTGTGAGCCAAACGAATTCAGATCCTTTCAAAAGTTTTGCAAGTTCGTTAACGCTTTTATCGCGAGTGAGATTGAAACTACTATGTGGCGAAACGTTTCTTTTCCAAGGTCTGTCATAGCCGACCCGACTATTCATCTAGAATCAAGTTAAAACGAGACTAAGATCCTGCAACTAATTAAAACCTAATTACGCCTACAGGTGCATTGGAGTCTACGAGCCCTATGGGCTGGGGCTGACACAGCCGTACGTTTAAGTCCCCGTCTAAACTGTGCGCTACTTTGAAATCAGACTTACGGGCCATTACAGAAGATAGGTCGTTAATCCTTCGCTGGTTACGTGCGATTAAAAAGAAAAGTGATATTCCTATGATATTAAAAGGCAATGTTTGGAACGCTAGGTCGAATGTTGATTCATCATAAGTAAAACCGGTACTTGAAACGGAAAAAAAGATCATCTATAAAACTGCAAAATCACCATAAATTCTTAAAAACTTTTCCGAATAGGCGATGCTAGGTGGGCAAGGACTCATGGTTGTAACTGTACAGTGTGCAAGGTGCGACATTTTCAATGGATGGTTACATAAAAAAAGGAATAGAAAAGAAACGGATTTCTCACCAAAACGAAAAACTAATAGGCTTTGATAATTTGGGGAAGAATAAACGCTTCACGAAGGACAATATTTTAGGAAGTTTAAACATCTTTTCTTGTTTCTTTAGATAAGTCGGATGGAAATCAGCTGATTGTCAAATCTCTTATTCCTTGTAGTCAAATTGGGTTCTTTCTAAGACTAATGGTTCATGGATAAAATATAAAAATAGGATTTGAATAAAACATGTTATACTAACAAACGTACATGCGACAATAAACATTAGGAAAATTTGAACAAAGCACGCATCAGTGCCAGTCAAAGCGATTTTTGATCAGTGGGTGTCTGCTTTGGACTGTCATGGCACAATCGTACTGTTCATTAACCTCAACACCTATAATCACAATAATTGTACAAAAATAGAAGGTACAAAAACTGGCTTTCAGCAAAATAAATCAACATTCTCATACAAAACTAGTCACTATTTTTCGTAACATCAACCTCTCCATCACTAAATCTATCAAGAATAACTATTGACATTGGAATATCCAAGAACAACACAATAATCATCCTGATCATAACCAACAACTGAAATATCACCTGACATCGCTTCGATGTCACCATCTTCAACACCAAAATCAGAATCAGCGACATCAGTATCATTAAAACGAGTACATTTGCGCTGTGAACTAGACATATACTCTCTAATACTGGAAGACATAACACGGGAGAATACTTTTTTATTGGTATCCGGGCTTGTCACGTGACCTTGTAAATGTTTCCTTAAATCTCTTTTCTTGTCAAAAATACGTTTACACAAAGGACAACAACGTTTCAAATGACGAGACATATGCTCTTTTAACCTTACAAACTCACTAAATGTCCTGCCGCAATACTTGCACATCAATTTATCGTCATGAATTACATGGTGCCTGATCAGATACCTTTGCGAAACAAACTCGTCATTACAAACCTGGCATTGGTTCAACTTATGAGATGCCATGTGCTTCATGGCACTTCCTCGGTGGTAGAACCTCTTGTCACAAAAGTTACATTTGAATTTCTTGTCGTCGTGGGTGATTTGGTGCATTTTGAGGTTCCTTTTTGAAGAGAAAGAAGCTTTGCAAACATTGCAACGATAAGAATGATCAGAGTGGGTTGTCAAATGCCTTTTCAAGTCGAATGAGTAAGTGAAACTCCGGTCACAGATTGGGCACGGGAACTTCTTGCTACCATGCGACAGCATGTGGCGATTAAGACTGCTTCCACAAGGATACATCTTGTCACAAATATCGCATCTGAAAGGCTTTACTTCTAGATGAAGAGGCAAATGGCGATTCAGTGATCGACGGTAAGCAAATTTCTCACCGCATTCCTTGCACTCGTAATGCTTGTCGGCGTGAGATAGAAGATGATCTTTCAGGTGTTTCAAAGATTTGTAGCTTTTATGGCAATAAGGGCATTTCTTTGCATTGTCTTGCAAACAGCGTTTTTTCTTGCCGCTCTTTCCCGAACGACTCTTCACATCGATGTTAGTCATACTCCTCTTTCCCGAACCGTCTTCATTCACACCACTCGAGTCAGAATGATGTTTGACATCTCTCTCCGCACAACTCCCTCCGGAACGTTTTTTCACACGCTCTCCCGAACGAGTATTCTTCGAATGAACACTTAAATGAGTTTTCAAGTCTTTCAAATTCAAGTATTTCTCGTTACAGAGTTCACACTCGAATTCTGTATCACCATGAGTAACAATATGCTGATCAAGACTGTCACCAGAAAAGAATTCTCGGTCACAAACCACGCATTGGTACGGTTTCACTTCTTCACTCTCTCGACTCAATTTTTCCTCCACATTCCCAGTCTGGTGTGTAGCTATATGCTTCTTCAGATATCGTCGAAACACGAATTCCCTGCCACAAAGATCACACTTAAACTGCCTCTCGCCATGATACGCCATATGCGCACGAAGGTTCTTCCTTGTGACAAACTTCTTGTCGCAAAGCCAGCAGCCATAACCTCTCTTGCCGGCATGAACTTCTGAATGCTTGTTCAAGGAACCTGCGTTAAAGAATTCCTTGCCACATAGTTTGCACTCAAACTTCTTTTCGCCATGAGTCTTCACGTGAGCATCAAGACTTGACTGATGACTGTACTCTTTATCACAAAAGCTGCAAGGGTAAGTCTTTTTAGAGGCGTGCAAGAGCACGTGCTGCTCCAACGACTTCTCTGTCGAGAATTTCTTGGCACACAGTAAACATTCGTGCTTCTCGTCAGCATGAGCTGAAGCATGTCTTGCCAGACTGTATTTGGACAAGAACGCAGCTCCACATATCATGCACTGATGTGGTTTCTTGCCTGTATGACAAAACGAATGCTTGTCTAAGGCGGTTGCATCATAGAATTTAATTCCACAGCATTTACACTCAAAATCCTTTCCGCCGTGAGTAACCATATGTTTCCTCAGCGAATGCGAGTGAGCATACTCTTTGTCACACACATGACACTGGTATAGTTTATGATCTAAATGAACAACTAAATGCGCGCTGAGTTCGTGGGGAAAAGAAAATCTTTTGCCACAAAGTTCGCACTGGAATTTCTTGCTGTGGGTTCTGACGTGTCGCTTTAAGCTGGAGTTCTTAGAGAACGCTTCCTGACAAACAGTGCATTGATACACACGGCCAGAATGCTCTTCCAAATGTCTTTGCAGCGATTTCTTGTGACAGTATCTCTTGCCACAGTACTCACAATCAAACCTCTTCTCAGAACTCGATTCATCAGGAGACACGTCGATAACGCTTTCAACATCTGAAACCAGTTCATCACTACTCCGTCTTCCTGATTCTCCTTTGCTTCTTGACTTCTTATTCCGTTCAGAGATTCCTGAGATGTTCCAGTCTTGAAATAGGAGCGAAGTACCTTCTGAATGATTCATCAAATGCTTTAGCAGAGCTTGCTGACAGGGGAGCTGCTCCTTACAGAACTTACAACGATAAGTTCCCTTGCCGAGAGCAGCCGAAGTGCGGTGTTTTGGGCGAAGTTCCTCGGTACAATCCAGCTTTTGCACTTCCGGATTGAGTTGAAGTTCAGGAAAGGTTCCACAGTCACCGCCTTCATCAATGAAGTTCTCGTCGTCCGGTCCGGGGGCTGCGGCGTCGAAAAGCTCGATTAACTTCAGAAAATTCAAAGATTCTACGATGGTTTGGAGAATTTAGATAAACCTGTTCGTAAGATGACGGAAATGCTTCACCTATTGGTATCACAAAGCACTCTTTTATCAAAGAGACTTCACCTCGGCATTGGATCAGACGCATGGGGGATAAGTTTATCGCTGTACGATAGCGTTCCTAAAAGCTACATCAAAAACGCTAATATGCGACTAGCAGCTCCACCGGATCGGAAACAGCTAACTTCATGACATAACTTAGGAGATTTCAGAGATAACTTCAAAAGCATGCGCTCTTAATGATTCTTATTCGGAACATACATGTTTCGGCTCTAAAGACAGGCGGGAACAATTGTCCGATGCCTTTAATCATGGGAATCAATATCAGAGCACATACAATACCTTGGTACGCTCTTCTCACGATTGAATTCGGCCGTTTGCGTTCGAATGCATTAACTATGTATTGATGTGTGTGTAAAAATCGCGCATGATCCTGAATAAGTGAACATTTAAATGCCTGCTTTGACGAAAAAAATGAACGTGGAAGAAATACTGGTCGTAATCTAGATGCACGCGATCGTCGTTCCAACACAATAAGCAAGAGGACGGACTATGGATCGTAAATATGTTTGTAGGTATAACCTTTCCTGGATTTCATGATTTTTTGGCACTGTTTTTCCGAGATTTAAAACAAAGGTTACGTAACCAGAATTGGGGGAAATAACAAAAGCGGTTGTTATCTAACTTGAACGAACATCGAAGCATAGACAAGCTAACCCTAGAATAATGAATCTCGTTCTTTCATACCGAGCAATCGAAACATCACGGTATACACCTGGAGTTTCGAAGGTTACACTTTTTACGTTCAACCTTTCATCACATCGAAACTTTTACTGAGACCTACGTAGGTTAGGTCAACTTAGGTTAGGTTAAGCCTCTTTCCCCCAGGTTGAAGCGTCCATGCAAAATCCATGGTAATATCCGAAAAATTCATTCACATAAGAATACTCGAATGGACATTCATGGTGCATGGTTATGGCATGGACACACGGATATCAATTAGTGTTTTTTAATGAATGGATAATATGGCGGGGATATTGCGTGGCCACTTCAACCCGGGCCGCTAATTAGCTTCCGCTAATCCTGAATGACCCACAACAACGAAACGTATTACCGTCAACGTCCGGTATAAGCAGCCGTACGATAATCTCATTACAACTCATCTATCATACAAATAAGCGATATCATCATATTTGTCCGAAGCCGCATAACGCGTATGCTGAAAAACCGAGGTTCTAACGCCTCCCAGACAAATCAATTATACGGGTTAGTGATATGTTGGAACCGGTTTGAGATTCGCTTCGTTTTAAGGAAAGATTTGGGATGATTGTCTTCTTCCATGAGTGGGTTGGCGCCACGTGTTCGAATTTCGTGACTGGTGGGAGTTGAAGGCTCGCCTCGCGAATTTGGGTACAGTCGCTCCTGTTTTGATAACCGCTGGCGCATTGATCTGGCGTCATCTTGCCGAATCGGCGAGAAATACCGGAATTGGTTTGTTATGATTGACAGTGTGAACAAGGAAAGCTTCCGCGAACGAATCAAGCAATTAAAAAATGGATTTGCATAACGGTGTAGAAGGAGTGCAAGAATAGGTTCCCGATATATCCGATAATTTTTTTTGGGTTACTTGGATGGGGTCAACAGAAGACTCCTTCTTGAAACTGGGAAATATATGTCCCACGCAAAAATGTCTGATCAGTACCTGATCACAATCTGATAAAACTCTGATCAGACTTTTATCAGACCGATCAGCCCTTTCAGCACGAGATCTGCATTAGTTTTGAGTAGGAATACAGTAGGATTCTTGAGATAAGCTATACCCAGAGCTGGCAACTTGACCACTCCAGAATGAATTGCGACCATCTGTGTACAATTAAATACCTTTCAAAGTAACATTCTCACGCTATTTTGCAAAGTAAGGTAAAATTTAGTTATGACGACGTTTTCTTATACCGTCCAATTTATTACATTTCAAAAAAATGTCTAAAACAGTATACACATTGGCGGCAGTTGGCGCACTAAGAAAACAAAAACAGGACAAGAAAATTATCGGTACAACTCAAATATTCGAATAATTTTGATTTTTTGAACGTAAGAATGTTTTCTTAATGAACCAGACATTAGATCCACAAGACAGGGTGTATTTCATGAGAATATATACTGTATATTGCGTATGGAATACAGTATACACTTTCAGTTAGTCACTTTTCAGAATTGACGTAAATCTTGAGCGGTTTTCTATTTGGGTTTGGTGTCCATAAACGTCCTTAAACAGTATGCAACGCTGCCGTTCTTTTCGATGAGCTGTGAGTCTACCCTCCATTTCCCGTAAACGAATTGCTGAATTAACGGAGTATAAAGCAAATGCTCGGGAATAGAGATGTTGGTCGCCCGATACACACCCTGCAAATATGCTTCCGTTAAGAATGTTCATAATCAATATACTACCGCAAATTTCGAAGGTGGATATTTCCATCTCTCGTGTTTCCCCCAGCTTAAATGTATTCATTGATGATAAGAATTAATAAAGCCATACGACTAAGTGCGTTTAGTTCGCTGAAATTCAAGTTTAAACTGCTCACTTTTCGATGGCAGTAACCGAAGTATTATCAGTCTTGGCGTGCGTTAAGTTAACCAAGGTTAAGTAACGAGCGTTGTGACTCGCTTGGTGAGGGTTTGCGGAACGCGAGAGTAGAAATCCAACATTCCAAATTTTTAGTGTAAAGTACAGTGGATCACAAAATTCATGACCCCTGCTTCCGTATGAAATACATGGAAGCAAGGGTCATGACTTTTATGGTCCACAGTACAGACGCTTTTTTTTTGCCTCTTCTTCTGAGGTTTAATCTTACCGGGAGGAAGGGACAAACGAGGGTTTCCCCAGCTGTCAGTTTAAATAGATATGTTGCTATATGTGAGAAATATCGATACAATTCTCTGCAAGGGTTTTTGAAAGTGATGACGTGGGCATTCTCTTTCCAGCCACCGCTGCTACTCCAACTGGCGAAATTATTTATGAGCTGCAAAAACCAAACGCGAAAACTAGAAACTTGAGTTTCACCAAATATCGACTTTTTTAATTTCTTACCGTCAATGTGTCATCGACCGTCACGGGCAGCGATAAATTAATATCGTATCGTTCGGGTTGATGATAACCTCGATAAATTTTGTATTCGACAATAGTGGATCCTTGCTTGTAATGTGGGCATTCCTCAAACTTCTTCAGAACCACAAGAAAAGGGCCCTAAGGTGTACAAAATCTGGTTATGAGATCTTCCTCGATGCATTCAATGCAAACGAATACGGATTCTGGTAACATTCGACATAATATTCATGGGAACAGGAAATATATCGTGCTAGAAGTATTTCCTCTTTGCGATAGAAAGGCATATTTCAGTAACAACGAGTTAGTATTGTCTTCATCCTGTAGTTCTGACTCGATGCTTCTTCAAGCTTTTAAATAATCACCAAAGGTTTCAAAATGTTGCATTTCGACGTTGAAAGAAACGTTACATGAGATAGTATGGATTCACTAACCGAGGATCTTTTATAGACATTTTAACGCTGTTAAAAGTGATGTCAACGCTTGGGGACACACATTGTATTATGGCCAAACAGCGCTTAAAAAAATCGAACCTGTTGTAATTTTACACTTAAAAAATAGAGAAAAACGCTTATAATGAAGTTGACCTTCCTCCAGTTTGTAAGCTTTGCCTAACCCTCTCGCAATGCATTAAAATTAAGACGATTATATTCACGATCAGTTAACGAAAAAGGAAATACGTATTTGCTTATATTTGACCCTTAAAACATGACCTGCATTACGCTCATCTAAAATAATCGATATTGTGAATGCTTTCATTGATTTTTAACAACCAAAACTTTAAAGATTATAAATACTTGGTCTGAGATGGGAGTTCCTATTTAATTAAAGGAGCATTAAGATGTTTTAGAACAGATCTGGATTTAAAGAGTGGGTGTTTGAAACCAATGTTTTACCGCATAGGTGTGGAACCATTTTGGTTCGGTGTCTCGTAAAGTCGCCAATGCTAAAACCCCGAGGAGCAGGCCCCTAAGAGCTGACATGCCTTGACTGCCCGAATACTAACACGATACTGTAACATGTCGCAGTATTTTTGTGCACAAAGATATGATATAACACAACACGGACATCCGCTTGTTAACTGCTACTTCAATACGGAAACAATGCATGTGGCCTGCACAATGACCAAATCAGACCAAGTCTTTTAAATCTTTAAACAAAGGAAAAATAACGTGTTTACTCTACCTTTTCATACCAAAAAAAAGTTGTTTACACACAAAAAAATGGTTGTTTAAAAATGGATAACTTCAAAGGACAAGCAAACAGAAAAATAGTTCCAAAAATAGACGTTTATTAAAGGACAACCGAGAAATTCCACAAAACATTGAAGAAGGCACATAATAACTATTAATGAGAATGATTATTAACTAAATCCGCCTATTCAGAAAGGAATCCTAAAAATCAAGATTTTTACGGAACATCAATTTTTTCCGTGGGAAATAAACACTTTTGAGGCTGCTTGCAAAGAAAAAGATTTCCAAACAAAACATCATCTAGGCACATTGTCTTTATACGTTGGGAAAATAATTTCCCTTAGCATACATCGAAATCTTTCGCAAGTTTCATTATGGAGAAT
>Ga0058701_10001482_pt1 | contig 16716 bp, 8 predicted proteins | sample AgamicOrMae_FD_97039 | JGI IMG/M metagenome (GOLD analysis project Ga0058701, IMG submission 97039) | Agave microbial communities from Guanajuato, Mexico - Or.Ma.e | ecosystem: Host-associated > Plants > Phyllosphere > Phylloplane/Leaf | place: Guanajuato, Mexico | collected 2012-06-04
GAATTTGACGCGCGTACGAAACGCGGCGCATAAACGCACGGGTAGCGGAACATTGAATTAAATGGAGCCCTTCACACTGGGCGATTCGGTCGCTCGCGCGAGCGTTTGATCGCGTTGTTTAGCTGGTTGTGCTACCGAGCGCGTTCGAACGCGGGCGCGCACGATCGCTCGACCCCTTCACACTTGGCGACTGATCGTGCCACCGATCGCACAGCCTTGCGGACAAACGCTTAATGAGAGCAAAATTGCCTCCATCTCGTTTAAATGCTAGACAAAAGTGACGAAAAAGCGCACAAAAGTCAAGTTGTTGAACGCCGCTAAATAAACGCCCTACCTGCGTTGGCACGCTGCGCTGGAAGCGACCGCGCGCCTGATGAGCGATTTTTGACGCGCGTTAGACTCGCGTCGCACAAACGCAGACAGCGCGCTAGTGCGTCGCGTTTCGTACGCGCGTCAAATATGCCAAGTGTGGAGGGGCCCATAGTCCTAACTATTGTAAACGTATTACATTACATCCCGAAGGCTCTTATGCTTGAATCGAGCACCCAGTTATCTCGGTGCTTCCCCACTAGCAGACGATTCACGGAAGGGGCTGACATATTATTTGTTGCGATTTGAAACTAATGGTTCGCACTCCTGCGATTTTACTCCGATGATTTTCTTTCGGCCCCAGTTTCTCTGAGTTGCGGGGCATGACGTTCAGCTTGGGCTAGTCGTAGGCTGTCGTGGGGTGCGTGGGTGGGGAGAGGTCGCAGAGTGCACTGAGGTGACCGACGTGTCTTTCAGAGTGGCGTTGGAGGTGACGGCGGAGGGTCCTTAGTCGGATCAGGCGGCAGCATCTCCGGAGCCAGTCGCCTCGCCCGCCTTTTGCCCACCCGAACGCAGGTAAACACAGGTTTGCAGACACCAACCCGTGTCGCGACCGTTCGCAGGGAAGCGCCCCAACATGCACCAACCGGACCAGCAACGCTTCACCGGGTTAGCGCTTGAGACTCGGAATAGAGGCAACGGAAAACGTCCAAGTGCCTAAGTTTTGAAGGCTGCATTTTCTACATCTCAATTGAGCATTTCTCTGTTTGTGAGAATGGAGTAAAACGGGGAACGAATGTTCTCCGCAACTAGAGGTCGTGCAGGACTCCGCTTTTGAAACTAATGCACAGTAGTATATGAAGTAAATTTTCTAACGGTGTATCTGCCGATCAATTTGATTTTCTTAATCCGTCGTTCCTTGCATTTTTCCCTTTTCCTTTATCCGCCTCTCTCCGATTGCGATATATCCACTTAAAAGCGACGCCGTTAGACTCATTGTTACAGTTTAAAACAGTCGTAATCTTTATAGTAGCATACGCCGTTTGAAAATTCAACTCTTAAACTGCCTAATTTTCAAAACCCCATTCTACTTTCGGAGATCGTTCGCTCCCCGATTTCGTCGTGAAACAGAGAAATGGTCCATTTGCTTCCTTTTCCAAACACAACGAAGCGAGACCCAATGCTCTTAACCTAACCAAAGTTAACCTACCAAACAGGCGGTGAGCGGAGCAACGGCGAAGCATGGCATAAGGCTTCTCACTCAACCTGTCTGCCCTATCTTCTATGGGTTGGCCGAAGCTGGATTGACCTATTCTGGTTTGATTCAACCTGGGATAACCTAACCAAGTTTGACTTAACCCAGTTTGACCTAACCTGGGTCGACCTAATGTGGATTGACCTGAACTGCTGGTTAATCTCACTTAGGTTGACCTGATTTGGATTGTCTTAATCTTGGTTGACCTAATTGTTGTCCTAATTCAGGTTGGTCTCATTTTGGTTGACTTATTCTGGCTTGACCATATCTATGGGTTCACCTCAAGCGGGTTGACCGAACGTGGTTTAACCTATTCTGGTGTAACCTATCGTGAGTTGGCCAAACCAGGGTTTGGTCACCAAGTGTAACCAAACCTGCACGTTTGTTTGTCGTCTATCTGAATGTGATGAAAGGTCGAACCACGGTGGAATCCGAAGTAGAAAATGCAACCTTTAAAATCTTTAATGTGTAGCTTGATTAAGCCAAGTCAAGTTATCTTTCAGACGGCTCATCTGAAAATTAAATCTCAAGATTCAGTCTCCCGAACAAATGATCTTTTTTCCGATTAAGAGTCATTGAGGTAAGAGTTTTTAGGAAGTCCGGGTGGTGCATAGCTTTCATGTGAAAACCACAGGGTTGGATTGTATGTGAAAGGCTGTGAATGACTGCATGGTGTCCGCTTTGCCAACTCTTTATCTCTTCCTTCACCCCCCCCCCAAAAAAAAAAACAGTATTGCTGCCTTCGCATTTTAGGTAGTTGTATAAGACTGAGCTATTTTAGCTAGCTCAGCCACTGGCCTATTCAGCTAGCACAACCAGTACTTCGCTAGAACGGCCATCCATATAGCTAATTCTTCAACTGCGCTAGCTAAATATACTGTACATGCAACTGCACTAATAGCTATTTCAGCGACCTATTTTTGAGTGTTTCTTGCACTTTCTTGATGACATTAACAGAACTGATACCAGGTGCCGTTGGCTATGAGAAAGCCCGCATAACAGGCCCTGCAACGGCTGAGTGCATTTCTGTGGAATATTTTCTCTTTCTACGGTTCTCTTATTAGAGTACTGTACCATAATATCGGTTCTTTCCCGCCACATGAGAAAACTTAAATGCGTGTTTCAAAAGACTGGAGCGGATTTTGCCTCAACAGTCGATTCCCACTTCAGCAAAAATCGGCTACCTTGTCCCACCAAACCTAAAAGCAGTATTTCTATGACGTTTTTGTGTGACTATCCTTATGTAAAGTATACTCAGCTTATCGCTTCTGTCAAGACTTTTCAATCTCTATGGAAGTTACACCCTCCGGGCTAAAAAGATTCATATTTTAAAAATAGGTCAGTTCTATTCGCACGCCTATGTTAATACAATGAACATATGTACGCACGGAAATCAATCTAATGCATTTTAAATGGGAGGTGACTTGAACGCACGGAAACAAACCTAATACATTTTAAATGGGGCAGCGTGCGAATAGTCACTTTGTATTTTAAATTATTGTATAGCACCTTTCTCGACGCTTTTACTAAAAAGGCAAAATACTCCTAGATCACTCTTTACGCTCTCAAAGTTGAAACTCCATACATTTCATTATAGTAGTTCATAAATGTTTACGTTGGTTAGGCAAATGCACTTCCTCTTGAACTCAATATCTTGGTTCAATTTTGCGTTATTTTTACAGCGCTTTAGTTTCCTAGAAGAGCTTTTATCTCGTATCAGCTAACGTCATTGTAGATTGATATCAATCTTATTGTTGGCGCGATGTTCTTGGAATAGGCTATGAACTAACTTTTAGGTTATTTAGTCTGAAAAGAACAGTCCTTGTGCTCTCACGCCAGACATAAAAGTTGTCTTTTTTTTCGTTCTTGTGTGTGTGTTTCTGTGCGTCCTCTGTGGAATAGGTCCTCGACATGGTGGAAGAAAAGAATGTCCAGCTTTCGTTGTTCAATGTGCTGTTTTGTCAATTGAATTCTAAGAGATTTTAAGGTTGACTAATTCCCAAATAAGTTTTTATCAAACGTTTTGGTTGTCCCAGCCCCCGAGTGTCCTTTCAAATGGGTTCTGTTTCCCACTCTTTGATAGCTTTAACCGTCAACAAGGTATACGAGGGATTGAAATATAATACTCAATGAACCCCCACCATTAAAAATAACCTGAAGGCACCCCCGACTACAGGCAGCATGTTCGTCCTCAAAAATTCCCCGAAAGTCTAGCGGCGATCGGCAATCATTTAAAACATGTTTGCGTTAACCTTAAAGACGTCGAAATGGAAGAGGCACGGATGGACAGATTTTCGTCTGGAATTCCTCTTACATTAGAGGATACAGACGCTAAATCTTCTCTAATCCAAATTCGATTTTTTTCCTTGCAGCGTGTCAGCATGATTCCATTGAACATGGAAGTCGTCCTTCACTTTTCTGGCTATATTTAACATTTCTGGTAGATCTAAACAGAAATTTCAGTTTATCTTTTAAGACTTTCAAACGGTTTTTCGTTGCCAGTTACAGGAAAATCGGCAAATTTCCGGCATTACCTTAAATAGATATAAAAGGGGCTCGTCTTCTATTGACGCAATAACAGAGCTGCCAAAAAACTGCCAAAGTCAACATCAGCAAGATTTCGCATTCACTCTCCCATCTTAATTGTTTCGAACGCCGAATTCGCCATAGACATAAAAGAGAACGCTGGGGTGCGTTTCTTATTTTTCGTACAATACTCTGTCAGGCTTTCGGAAAGGTCTCGTGCTATTTGGTGCAGGCCATGATTAAGAAAAGGGTTGAAGGGGGGTGGGTGAAGGGGGGGTGAAGGGCCCGCTTTAATCAATCGAGAAACTTGACCCGGCTGTGGCAGCTTCGTCAATTGAAGGGGTTGGGCAAAAATTTTCAGCCGTTTCGTAAATGTGGGGAAGACCAGTTAAAATTTTCTAAAATTGCGGAGTTGAATGCGTTTGGTGTTTCTTTTTCAGAGAAAGTAACCTATCACGACATCTTTTTATCAAGTTTCTTCATTTAGGCCCAAAAAGAAGGATTTTGAGGTCTAAAACCCGTGTAGTTAAACTTATACCTATGAAATCGCTGTCATTAAGCGTCACGAACAAACATTCGTTTCAGTAGCTAATTCTAATTTCGGTTTTATCAAAGGAACACTTTCAGCAATGTTCTTCATTTTGGTTTAGATTAAAGATTCACTGAGCTTCAGTGCATTTTTCTGTTTGCATCATATCCACGGCAATAAGTTGATAGGCACACCGGTTTATGGGGTTGGCGTCTGGACGTGTTATAGAGGTAGGGATGGATTGGTAGATAAATGGACAGATCCAGTGGAAAGCTTGAATTCGCTGTCAGAGGTATGGATGATCCCGAAACAGACACCCATCTCATAAAATTATTTCGGCTCAGCCACACTTTGCACTGAAGTTAACCATTAAAAACCTAAAAACACAAACTAGAAACAACGTTTCGGCAGGACTACTTCTGCTGAAACGTAGGTTCTAGTTTGTGTTTTTAGGTTTTAAATTTTTAACTTCAGTGCAATATGAGGCTGAACCGAAATCATTTTATAATTGAGCAACGCCACTATAGCCTACGACCTTGAGAAACACTTTATTTCGTTATGCAGTTTAGTTTTGGAATCGACAAAGTAACAGGAGTTTTACGCTTTTGCACATTACAGTGTAGTTGAATTCCTTTCTATCTTTCATCTGCTTGGCAAATTCACGTTCACGCGAGTTTCACATGGATTAGGAAAATAAGTTTCACATGCTAAGGTTTTTTTCACACATTTTAAAATACTTATAAATTGTGATATTAGTAATACGCAAACTCTGCAGAAGGTTTGTATTCCCTAGGGTTCCTGAATATTCTTGCTGTTTGGTATCGAATAGGATTTCTTCTTTAAAATTTCAAGATCTCATTCGAGATAATAAGTCATGTGCTTTCCCAGTCTCTACTGAGAAACAGCTGTGCGGTGTCTTGGGCTGATGAGGTAAGCGATTTGGGAAAGTGCAAGAGAAGCATAGCAGCAATAAATGCTGAATGCCCTTCGCCTTAAATTGGAGCACTTCTATTCAGAATTATTCAAAGCTAGTTCGGTTTTACATTTCTCATTTTTTCGCACTCGTCTCGTACGAGTTTCTTATTCACAGTTCTTGCACCTTATACGGACTACCGTTATATTACTGCACAAAGTATTTTGCACTTTCATTCTTTTCAGATTCGCTTTTATATTTAGCATTTTCATGATCAGATCATTGTTCGTCCAATAGAAGTTTCCCACTTTCAAGCTGCTCATGAAAGCTTGAGTTTTCCCTTGATTCAAAATCTTAGCGAAGTCGTGCGTGTATCCTATCCGTTTGTGCACATAGACCATCAGTAACGTACTTATGCGCGAATTGAAGTGCCCGTAGCTACATGAAATTGTAGGTATATATTGAGAGGCGCACGTATAGCCTGCGTGTACCATCAGAGCACACATGCTCTACACGTATGTATACGCCCGATAAATGACTCCGGTTTTACTTACGAAGCGAGTCCTCAGTGGAAATTGTTCATGGCGTAATCCTCGTATGTGAGGTAAACTTTTCTCGTTTTTATCGGGCCCCTAAGGATTTTCTAATGATGATACAACCCGCTCAACAAGAGTGTCATGCATGTTGCCTACCGCCGTCTGGAAAGACCTTAATTCAGCTCGTAGTAGTCAATCTACACGACGCTCATGTCGAGCGGGGAGCATCATCCTTTCCGAAAATCCTTCAGGGTTTGTAACTCGATCTGTACCGTATACCCATTACCTCATTGCATAAGCGCTCCCGGGAGAGCATGACAGGTATAGTGCTATTGACCTCGAGTTGGACTACATCACGTATGGTTCCGTGAAATGATGCTTATTCGATCCCCACTAAAGTATATTTGTCTCTCAGCAAAGTATACGTGTAGGTACTCTCAGTCCAATATCATCGTCCCTTTAGCAAAGTAAGTACTGTATGTATGGATATACTATCAGTTACGATAAAGATTTTATGTCCCGTCAGCACAGTATGCTTGTACTATCAGTGGCAAAAGAATTGCTCCCATTCATATGTTTCAAACCCCTCTTACTTGAAAACGGGAAGAGATACGACAAAAAAGTGTTTTATAAAGTCGATGAATTGAGCAAATATCTATCGAATTCATTTCGTGCTTTTTCGTTGTCTCTTTTAGTTCCCAAGCTATGAATGTCTGAAAAAATGAGGAGCAATACCTTTTGCCACTGATGGTATAGTTAAGTATTCTTGTCCCTGAGCTAACATAGAATATTTTCACCATAGTAGATCTACGGGTCGACAGCAACCTAGTCTATTTTCAGGGGATGTTGAGTTATTCAACCTTGTTATTCCTTTTTTTCTTTTCTTTTTGTTTTTTGCCCCCACTTGAAGGCTAAGTGCCGACCCCCAATCCTTAGCCTACTGGTTGTAACATAACAATTTCTCATTGCCACTCCGATTAAATAATAATACCTGTTAGATAGCCCTGTGTAAGGTATACCAGTAGAAAAAAAGAAAATAAAAGAAACCGTTTTGGCGTATTATTTTTAGTTTTCGAGACATACCTTTCCATAGCCCCATCATTGGCAATCTCTCTCTCTCTCTCTCTCTCTCTGAGATCATTCTTCTGATGTGGCCATTGATGAATCTCGACCGTGACAACCAAACCAACAATATTTTCATGCACGGTTCAACTGATGAAAGGAAACAGTAGATGTAACGTGAAGAATAGTGCTCCTAAGGAAAGAAGTTAGCCAATCCCGCTGCGTCCCACTTCGCTCCGAGATTTTGAACACACTTGTTCGCTGGTCAAAGAAAACGGTCCGTTGTCGTTGCGCACTTGTTGCTTTGCAGGCGAGCGAAAGAGTTTGTGCGCGCAGTGTTCGATCCGGCGGCGCCGGCGCAACGCGATCGCCATTTGGTGACGCGGACGTTGGCCAACATGCTCCGAGCCGAGCGCAGCGCGCCGAGCGGAGCGAAGCGCGCAAGGTCTTTATGCCAGGGCAGCAAACTCACCGCCCCTTATACTATCTCGAACCTCCCGCCGCGCCCCGCCCCGCCCCGCAGGCGCGCCGGACGCCGCCAAAGCGCCGGCCAACCATTCAGTCTAGTTGGGTACCGACCACCGTGGCGCACCGCGTCGGGCCTAGGCGAAGGAAACGTTTTTAAACGTCATATGGAGCCGCGTGACTTCAGTGAAAAGTGTGTTTGTACTCACGAGGCCCTCTTTCTCCAGCTCTTTGCGTTTAGAAACCATAACGCGTTCTGATACGTTGCGATCCAAACTTCGGGTGATTTCCGAACACCGTTATCACTAGCCGACCCCCAATGGGGGAAATACTACGATTTGTGCATCACTGTAAATTCTAAGAGTTGCGCTTTCTACCTGTTGTGTTCTACCGTCGTTGCCGAATGGAGCGATAGTGGATGCATGAGGCACCAAACCTGACCTAACCTAGTGTCAAGTGTGATGTCTCTGACTTTTCGGCTGTAGCAGCGTATCGACAATAAGTGCACGCTGATATTGTCTGTGAATAGTTGAATTAGGCTAGTGAAAAGCGACTTACGGTGGAGTGGAAATTCATTCTTTGCAGAATGTAGGCCTATCGCACTCTGTTGAGGGTTGATGTTTTTCGCTCTCACGAGCTTTGTCTGATCTACACCCTAATCGACAGTGGATTTCATTCTTGTTAGACTGACTAGAATGTAACTGATAATTTCAGCGTGTTAGTAGCATCAGGTGGGGCGACAGCCAAGCAGAGCGATGGCAAAGCGAGGCACAAAGTACCTACGTAGCCTTTTCTCAACTCTAATCCACGGTTGGTCGTTAGAATAGTCCTAATCGGTTCTATGTCATTAACTGTACAAAAATGAAGATTAAACCAGTGTGGCTCACAAGAGGTAGGCACCCTCACAATTTATAGTGAAAAGAATATGTTGAAAGTTTGCCGTTATTGAAGGAATTTGGTGTCAAGTTTTGCGAGGTAGTAACCAGCGACTGATCGGAAGTGTTGGTCAAGTTCATAAGTACATCATGGGAAGAATGTCAACGGTGGAACGTCCAAATGATAACCAGACAGTCGATTTCTAACGTGTACCTGTTATTTTTTTCCGAGCTTTGTCCGTTTTGTTTGTATGTCCAAGTGTCTCCTGATGCGGTCGTAGAAATGAGTTCTAATTATTGGAATTAGACCTACGATGTTTTGGTCAGTACCGGTATCGCGAGTAGTGCGTTGAAAAGGCACTCAAAAGTGTGGAAAAATTCCTTATCAGTTGAAGTATACAGGCGAATATTACCGAACCAATGCAAGCACGCATTTAGGTTGTGCATTTGGGCGTGTCTGAATATTGACCTCTCAAGGCGTCTCTCCACGATATATATTATTATACCATCGAAACAACATCTTTCCAACGTAAAGCACCATTTCCGGAATGTTGACTGATAGTCACCGTGCGACACCGCACGGAAAAAAAATGGTTTTGTTACGGCAACAAAATTAGGTACAACAAATAAAATTTTTGTTGCTGCAACTAAAAATTTTGCCGCAGCAACCAAACGGTTTGTTGGTAGAACCAAACATTTTGTTTTTGTATCATAATATTTTTGTTATCCCTATTTTAACAAATGTTTTTGTTGGTATAACAAAACCTTTTTTTCCGTGCGTTTGGAATTAGCTTGAAATCAATCAAAAGTTATTCTACAAGTAATTTAGTAGGCAGTATCAATATGATTGAAAAAAAAAGTTTAAATTTGTTTAATGAGAAAATATCCACTTTTTAAATTGCAATTGTGCACATCTTCGCGCAAAAAGAAATCTCGTGAATGGCAAAAAAAACCGTGAGTTGTTCTCTGAGTACTTAAGCACAACTAGGTGACATACTCGGGTAGCTCATATTTTCTAAACAAGAGCGGTTGTTTGCCTTTTGTAAAGGCGCCGTGTGGGTGATACTTGTTTGAATTTGCTCATTTAGAAGGCAACATTTATATTTATTTTGAATTTCTCCGAATGTAGAAGTTAATCGCTTATACACAATTTTGAAAGGTAGCATTTTCTATCTCTAGCAATCTTTCATCTCATTGTAAAGATAAGCGACATACAACCGCGTAGGTTAAATTAGCCTCGGCAAGGTTAACTTCGGTTAACGGTGTTAGATTACATGGCTATTGCCTCGCTCTGCTGACCGTTCCGCTCATCGCCACTCTTAGTGCCGCTTCTTAACGTCAGTAACTGCCGTCGTGAAATATACGGAAATGGTTGAAGCTGAGGAACTACACTCTAAATTTGAATCAGTGATAGTCTCTGAGATTTAGTGAAAATTCACTGAATCTGTCAATATAACACCATTAAAAAAGAAGAAGTGGGGCTACACTGACTGAAATACAGTTAATTTTCACTGAATCTCACAATCAGAGTCATTTCACTGGTTCAAATTTAGAGTGAAGTGTAATTATCTTAGCGACCTGACGGGTTTACTTATTTGATGATGTGCCTTGTGCCTCGCTCCGCGCGGATCAGCGACGAAAAGTGGGACACAAGAGGTGAAAAGTCCAACCTTTGATATTGTACGAAACAAGATTTTTCCTGGGAAGTGTAGCCTACGTAACGTCATTTGCAGTTTCAGGAAGTTTTTGTATTGAAACTTGGAGAGTGTTGTTTATTTTGCGAATGGCTTTTAGGAAACAGCTTCACCTCGCCGTGTGTTGCTCCAATAACCTTGCAGCGTGGCGTGGCGCAGCTTTTATCGTAAATTACACCTAACTTTAAAAGCTCGATTTGGCTCAAGTGTAAAATAACACCGGACTGAAGGCGTGCTTAATTTGGCTCCTCGATATGATCCCCAAAAGCCTATCGAATGCTTCTGGGATCATTTCAGCTTGTTTTAATCAAAAAACACAATCACTCCGCCATAGCAGTATTATCCGGTAAAATTAAACTCGTATAGCAGAAGCAAAAAAAAAAAGAAAAAAATGGGAGCACAGAGTAGAGACAAAACACACCTGTCTTAGGGAATGCTATACCTGTTTTGCCTGTGGGATTAAAACGTTGTTTTTTTTATTTTCAAGATAGACGTTTGTTCAGCAATATCAAAGTAGAAAGCTCTCGCTGAGACCATTTGAATTACATGGCTGATCGTAGGTCTATCTCGAAAAATAACCAAATGACGTACTTCCCCCGTTTTAGTTTCTCACCCCCAAACACGTAGATCTCCCTAAAACAGGTGTTTCGTCTTTAATGTGCGCCAAAATTGAAGCCCTTGCATTTTTAACGCATTCTTTTTGACGGTCCTGAGAGCAGAGCTAAGGCTTTCGTTTGTAACATCTTACAGTGGAATTGCTGTGAAATCATTAAGTTATATCGTGAATGCAGTGGAACAGTGCCGAAGTTATCGAATCGAGGATGAAGCGACGTAAATAGAGAGCTTGTGATTGAGGGTCTTATGGCCGAGGAAAGTGATGCAAAGTGAAAGTGGTCCCCTTCGACGAGTCCGCGCGCGCCTCGCCCGTCTATGGGCCGAATCGGAGGGAGACAGTGACTCCGACGCGCCCCCTTGTGACGGCCCCCCTGCGATCCTCGTCTGCGATGAGGGCTGCGACCTGGAGGTGGATGTGGACCTCGACGGCGACGCGGAGTCCGACGTGTCCGGAGGCCGGCCCTCCGCGGAGCCCTCCGCGGAGCCCTCCGCGGAGCCCTCCGTCGACGGCGACTCGGACCGACCGCCGACGCCGACGCCCGCGAGCTGCGCGCCCGCGAGCTCCGCGCCTGCGGCGGCGGCCAGGGCCTGGAGGCGGCGCGCCGTGGCGGCAGCGGCGCCCGCCGCCGCCGCCGGCCTCGACCCGGACGGTCTGTGGCAGAAGCTCCGGGAGAGAGGAGACCGGGTGCAACGGGTAAATGGCGAGCAAGTTACAGCGAGGAAAATATAGTCGAAGATAAATAGATTTCTCCGCGGTTATTGGATTAATGTGACAGAAATGTCATCTAGTATTACCTAATCTTATCTCACCTTAACCTAATCTTACTTGTTTCTTCGTCCTCTTCCCTCTCCTTTCCTCATCTTATCTTTTTTCCTTTTTTCTCCTCACGTCACCATGCCTCTACTTACCCCCCCCCCCCCCTTGACCTACTTACCCCACGTTACCACTCCTTACCCCATCTTACCTCACCTCACTTCACCATATTCGACCATACTCTACCTTACCCCTCCTTACCCAACCTAACCCTACCTCACTCCACCTCACCGTACCCCACCTTACTTTTAACCTAACCCCACGTCACCTTACCCCATCGTTCTACTTTTTTTCTCCTCACAGTTCCTCACTGTACGTTTCTTTCTCACCCACTTTACGCCCTTTCTCCTGACCTCACCTCACCTCCCATCCTTTTTCCAAAATAATTGCATATCACGTAATAATGGTTGCTTCAGGCTAAGAATTGAGCAGTATCAATTGAAATGAAGCTCCAATGAACAGACACTGGTATCACGTTCCTACAGACTTTGTAGACTAGTGATAAGAGAACCTAATTGGCTCGTTATGGTGCCTCTATAGCCTTCAATTTGAATATTCACTCATCTTACATTACGGTATTTGAATTTTACGGGGATATTCTGGACACCCGCCCGCTTTTCATCAAATATATGAGAATAAACCGGCAACTGTGTCCGACAAGATGACGAATTTTTTCATCTATGAATAGATTGAGATGGTTCTCCAAAGTTTGATCTAGGTGAGATAAGATGATTTTTTGAGAAAATCTTCTGGAAGATGTGACAGATGACCCATGTTTCATCTGTAAATAATCTCAAATGATTTCTCGCAATGATAGTTTTAAACTTTAAGGAAGATGGGGGGAGAGTCTGATGTTAATCTTCATAGTTTAGCCGATGTTTGATAAATATATCAAATATTACGTTTGTAATTCTTAAATTCTGAGCATCAGGAATAACTATAGGAGTGATTGACCTCAAAAACTCATACCAATGTCTTGTCAAGGGAGTGGTGATTTTTTTTAAAGAAAAGATAACCTATACCTATAATTTAAGTTGATGAGCGTGATTATGGTTAAATATAAATTCTATAGATTATCGGAAATGCTGATCAATCAGTCAATCGCTCGCTAGCCTTTACCTACAAACACAGGAGAAAGGATATGCGGAAAATGTATTAAATTCGTCATATTTTAGCCAGCCAATAATACTTTTGTTCCGCTTCCCGGTGCGTACAACGTTGTTAAAGCTTTGTTAGTAGCCCTTCCTAATGTCAAATAATTTTATGCAGTTTTTGAACCTAAAAATCACGGTTATTTTTTTTTCATTCATTTTTTTTATTTTTGTTTACTTTATTTGACCTCAAGCAGTGTTGTAAGGCATATATATAATTAGATATATTGATGGCGGAAAATATCATCTAAACGGAGATAATAGATGACTGCGGTAAAATTAATCTCAGGGGAGAAGAAGAAAAAAAAATCTTGTCATCTCCTAAATGATTCATCTCCCAGATGTCGAACGTTGAATGGCAACCTGCAGATGATTATGAGATAGCTTCAAAAATGTCCGTGTAATATTTTTCAGCGCAGTTTGAAGGGGTCCTGCGTTGTAACGACAGTTTACCGAAAGAAGCATTTTTTTTCCTAGCGCAAGATGTCCTGTAAAGTGGTGCATTAAAATCTCCCTCTTTCCTCTTTTTTTCTTTTTTTGTGTGCTTAATTTGGAAGATTGCCTTTGATCTTGAAAATAAAGGACACCAGTTAGCGGCACAGAGCAGTTAGACTTTTTATTTGACCCAGCAAAGTGGGTCAAGGTCTTAAGGGTTACTTCCTCGGAAATCGTGTCTCTTAAGTTGGCAACACTTAGGTATTCGGGATAGCTGTTCGTTTGAACTCGATATCAAGTTAGCACCCCCTGCTCGGCCCCAAAAGAAAACATCAATATTGTTTGTAGCCATGACGTTTTGAAGTCAGAAGATCTAATTATCTTTCAAAGTTGCCTGGAAATCTCGCCAAAATAACAGTAAATCAGACATAAAATAACCGTTTCCAGACTGTATGTAAGTACAGTGAAGATCATACGAGTCGTGTCGTCAGTGGCGTGGCCAGACTCTTTGAGTTGGGGGAGGGGGGTGTCGTGCAGGTTGCTTGACTTCACCACTGCTTAATTGTAATCTTACGTCCGGGGCGGTTTCTGCAAATGCGTGGGAGATATTAATACCTTTCTTTATTAATTTTATCCATTGTATTTTAATAACTTTGCCTCTCAGGTAACCTATATGCAGTGCGTATCAAATCGCCCTATAAAAATACTCGGATAATTGATTTGATCTCTGAAACGTTCGAACCGAGGCCCCCCCTCAACATACACTCATCTCCAGGGTTTTGCGCGATTCCCTTGGGGGACAAAATTTGAGAAGGGGGGCTTAACCCCCCCCCCTCCTACCCACCGTGGCTAAGCCTTTGGGTGTCGTATTCAAATAGTCTATAGTGACTTTTTTCCTCTAAATGTGTTGACAATAATAACATGGAAATGGGGTGACCATGCGCAAGTTCCTCCGCAATGCATTGAAATGAAATTGCATGAATTATGCATAAAAGCATTGAATGAATAAAATGCATTAGCGTTGAATGAATAAATATGCATTAGTATTACCAAAACAAATTTCGAAAACTAAAATTTACCAGATTTGAAGACGAGGCAATTTATGATCTCTCGGTAGAGTTTAGGTTTTATAAATGGCTGACAAGTGATTTCTTGTTCTTTTGAGTTTAGGTTGGCAACACAATTGAAATCAACTGAAAAGCGGGAACACCGTCGTATCTTAATACATTGGTAGTGCCGGAGAGGAAATTTTCGGAATTGAAGTAGACTGAGTCTTATTTCGAGATTTTTCAAAAGTGTGATTCACGCTTCGTTGCCGCTGCACTCGCTCCGCTCGGTTTCGCGACGAAACGTTTAACACAAGAGGTAGAAAAGGAAGCCTTCAAAATTCATAATTTACCTTAATTAACGCTACCTCGTCAAAGGTTTTCTGTCTTTTCTAAGGTTATCCCGCTCCACTGAGAATTTCATCTAACTAACAAAAATTTCTCGGCCGAAGAACCTTTGCATTTAGTCAGGATTCCATCGTCTCTGAGGAGACTTGTTTTATTTCAGCGACAAGTTTCTCATACCTCTCAGACAAATCAAGTGCTGGAAACATTTCTGGCCAAAGGTGTCGACTGTGTTCAGTGTTGCCAATATCCGCGATTCCGTCAGTTTTAAATGAGGTTAACCGTTTAACCGATAACGATAACTTTGTGAAGTGAATCCTATTTTTTAATCGCTCAGCTCGAGAGTGATCCAGAACATGCCCAACATGATAGGTTATCCCTGATTGTTCTCGAATTAATCGCGGTTAAAACTGACAACATTGCGAGATTTGCCAACACTGACTGTGTTTGTCCGGCTAAAATTTTGGCAGTTTGGCCGGACTGTGATTGCCAATACATTTACTTTCGTCCCTTCGTGCCCTCGTGCGTTTAGTGGTCTGATATCCACCCTCAACCCGAACCCTGATAGCCTAGACAACCTTATGGTTAAGTAGTTGACGGTTGGCCAACAATGTAAGAGCCACTTTCCGAGAGCAAGCGCGTCCTGCTGGGAGGGTTCCAATCTAAACAAAAAGTTTCTTTGTTTGGTTTTCAAAGTTTAGCCCTCCAACGAAGTGCTTCGTAAAGTATTTATTATCCCTCTGGATAGTTTTAAGCCTTGAGATATGCAAAGTCGCAGAGATAATGATTTTCACCTTAAACTTAATTATGCAATATTCCAACACTTCAGGGAACAGGGCAGGCGGTAATTTAAAAACAAATCGCTCGCACTGTCGAGTGCAGGTCTGTTGTACAGTCCTGAAAAGAAGAGAGGCGCAAAGGGTCGCCCCTGCCAGGGTAGCCATGAAAGACCAAAATGTATTCCGCACGGGAAAATGGTGCTCAACACGCTGGCCATGGGTTTCATTTGCGCCTCTCTACTTTTCATGGCTCTAGTCTGCTCTATCGCCCACGTATAATGCGGGCTCAACTCACGTAAACTCGTTCATCCTGATGGCGACTTCCCCCACGAGATTCTCGCGCTCTAGATAGTGACAGACATCGACCTGTAGCACCGCACGGCCCCAAAGTTTCATCAAGTCGTTGTAAAGGTTGCTTTTTCTACCTGTGTTCCACCCTGTTTCAACCTTTCATTGCACTCTGAGGGTTAGCGATGCACGACCGCCCAGGCTGCGTATTTCTAGGTGCTTTGTGCCTCGCTTCGCTACGGTCAATTTTCGCGAAGCCTGATGCCACTCGCCGACTTATAGCTTACGTGCCTTGTTCCACGCTCCAATGTCACTCCTCTCGGCTGGGCAACAAAAGATGGAAGATGTAGGAAATGCTCATTATTTGTTATTGTAAATTGGCAATTCGACTTTTTTTCGAGTGGATTTATAGCAGGAGAAGAATGACTTCCTTGATGTGAACTTTGCCCACGCTTAAAGCGAATTAATCCTCACGCTAATTTGATAGGTGGAATTTTCTTTATCTTGTGATCCGTTATTCTGCGCCAAGCCGAGCGGATGACAGTGGAATAAGGTACGAGAAAGGTAATTTTACGTATCTTAACCGTCGTTAACCAAACATGCACCTGAGCGGAGGGATTAATAAAACCTAAACCGGAGCGAGGCACAAAGCATCGAACATAACACACCGAAACCTAAGTTAACCTAAACTACGATCTTACGTCGTTCATCTCTTTTATGTATAGAATTGTCGATCAAAGGGTTGGTCACAGGTGGACAACCGAACCTATAAAATTGAGAATATGAAACACTCTCATTACGAAAGCAGATGTTCAATCGGTTGATCAAAAAGTTTGCAAATAAACTGACCTTTCTGTCTTTTTTTGCCCGTAACGATGGGCCGCCATCTATAGCGGCAGCCAACTGATTTTCTCGATAAAGCAAAAATAGCTGATGTCGTGGCGGACGCTTGCACACTGTAATTTTTTAAGGTAGCATTTTCAACCTTTTGGTTTAAATTTGGTGCTACCCTCCGTCGTCAAGCCGAGCGGAGAGATAGCGGAACGAGGCAAAAGGCATCCAACCTAGCCCGACCTATA
>Ga0058701_10001483_pt1 | contig 16714 bp, 5 predicted proteins | sample AgamicOrMae_FD_97039 | JGI IMG/M metagenome (GOLD analysis project Ga0058701, IMG submission 97039) | Agave microbial communities from Guanajuato, Mexico - Or.Ma.e | ecosystem: Host-associated > Plants > Phyllosphere > Phylloplane/Leaf | place: Guanajuato, Mexico | collected 2012-06-04
TACGCTTGTCCATCTCTCTCCCTCCTCCTCGTTGTCTTTATCTTCGCGCTCACTCGCGCTTCCCCCAGAACTACCTTAATTTGTGAATGGGCAGACTTGTGCGTTTGGTCAGTTTCATTTATCGATATAATTTGTGAGATAGGATTTAGTACCATCGGAAAATAGATCGTAACATCTTACAATCTCCGAGAATTTTAATTGGTAATTGATCTTTATTATTTGCATGACGGGACATCGTACAGGTCAAGGCATTTTACGCTGTGGCAAAAGTAGGCTAATTGTTTTTTTTTTATCCAGAAAAGCAGAAATGCTAACAACTTTACGAATAAATATATGATTTCTCGTTCAAACGATATTGCATTTTTGCGTACAACTTACTGGTTTTAAAATTCAGTTTTGGAAAATTAGGTACTTATCATTTATATATTTTTAAAGTAGGCAGTTTTAAACAGGATATAAAGATTTAAAAAAAAATAATGGCCGAGATTTTTGAAGACTGTCGAAAATGGCGGACTCATAACTTATACTTTGAAAGATGTCACTTTTGCAGTAAGATTGGCCGAATGTTTTGGTTGTGCTGACTGTAGACGCACTATTGAAAACCATTCCCGGCTATTCCTAAACATGCTTTGGATATGAAGCTATAACGGGTATATGATGAGTTTTGGTTATTTTTCAAGGCAGATATATCAAAAACCAAGAGAAAGCCAAGTAAATCGATGAGCTAGAGTAAATTCAGCAAGGGATTTTCTCTGATATGTCCATCTTAAAAACAAACCAAAATAAGATATATTCCCGTTTCTTTTTATATCCAGAATAAGTATCTGTTTCGTCAGCGCGAGGTGAAAGGTGTTTGGTTTGTCCGAAGCCTGGAAATAACCTAAAAATCACTTTTAAAACCAAGTCGTTGCAATTAATATAGAACAATGACCGGAATTATATATACCGTTTTTTTCCTTCTTTTTTTTTCAAGTGCTAAGTCCAAACAATGCGAATGGCACTTCCACTCACTCTCATTACATGCGTGGCTAGCAACGACCGCAGCGCCACCACGCGACAGCTGTCTCGCACATTGTTGCCAGATTTGGTCAAATTTAAACGTGGTTAACTTTTTACCTGTATCGGTAACATATGAATCGATACCATCGTTCAATTGCTTGGCTCGAGAGCGATCCAAAACATACCTAACTTGCTAGGTTACATCGAATAGTTCTCGAGTTAATCGACATTAAATTTGGAAAATTCGGGAAAGTTGGCAACAGTGGCAGGCTACCTGAGACCTGGACCACCACGAAAGCCCACACATTTACCGCCAGATTACCCAACTCTTTTCTTTAAGTATAGCGCATTTTTTATTGTACGCATTGCTAAATTTTTGGAAAATGTGTTTTAGATGTGATTATAAAAGTATTTGTTTCGGCGAAAGATGATTTCATCTCCATTGCAATAAGATGGCTTGGATGACGATTCGTTCAAAACATTTGTGGTCTATGCGCGTGAAAGTCTCCTAAAATACACTCCACAAGCTTTTTATTTTTGAAAAAAATATTTTTGGAAAGAAGAAAAACGGCCCATTCGACAAACATTTGTATTCCAATCGTTGCGTTTTACCGTTCGAAACCCTAGTTATTAATCCTTCTGTTTGTGGCATTACTTTTTCGGCGACAGCGAATAGAATGATATAGGTTTGTTGGCGTTCGCACTGTTATATAGATCAGATGAATAATAATGGCCAACAGTGGGAATCTTAAGAGGAAGCGATTTAGATTTCCCGCGTCCGAAAAAGCGCGAGAGAGTCGCCCACGCGATGCGACGGTAGCGTCACTTGACGCCTGAATGCGAAACTACCTGAGATGAGACATGAATAGTACTTTCTCCATTACGAATTTGGAAACTGAGGGTAGAATCTTGGCTCTGGACCAAATCGCGCGTTCTTTAAGTATGCTACTGCTTGTGTAAATCGAAAAAAAATGAAATAGGTACTACCGCTTGGTGGTTATCTGACACACTTACCATTCGAATAATAGCAATTGGTATGCGGCATTTTAACAGCTCCTGTAACCACAGCAATAATGCATGATTATTCGGTCTTAGCTTGTCACTAAGAAGTGTAAAGAGGTTAAGTTACTTTGCGCGGCATAAGATGAAAAAAGTGTAAAAAATTGAATTTTTTCCTTTTTTTTGGAATGGAGTGATCTGTTCTTATTTCCTTTTTTTAAATATAAATTATCAAAATTAAAAGAGATATTTCAAACCCATTTTGAAAACAAATAACAATTAATCGAAGTGACTATTCACACGCAGCCCCATTTAAAATGTTTTAAATTTGGTTTCCGTGCGTTCAAGTCTCCCTTGTGTAACATAGGCGAGGCGTGCGAATAGAACTGACCAAGATTACCGCAGTTTATCCTTCATCTTATGTCGACTTATGCCTTCTGCAAACTTTTATTGATACCTTTACAAAATAAGTAAAAAAAATACTCCCATATCATTAAAATTTGAAGGAAAATGCTGATCTTAGACATTATTAAAATACTTTTTTTTAAACTTTGACGGAAATTTCCTCGTTTTTTTAATTTAGTCGTAATTTAGTCTTTTAATAGTAATTTTTATTGAGTTTGCATTAATACCCTCCCATTTGACGGCGACAGTGGCGAAGACGACAAAGCAAAGAACTCCACATTTGTCCTGAGAGTGCGCCACTAATCTGGGAAAGCCTTTTTAAAGAATTTTTTTTTCATTGTTTTGGAATTCTCAGGACTGCTTAGCCAATGGGTGTCTCTTAAACATTCCTGTAAACTGAAAATTATTCGTACACATGAAATCTATTCAGTCGTGCAATAAAATTGTCGAAAACGGCCGCCAAGGAAGGAGTACCTAATTAAAAATCTCTGTTCTCGGGGGAAATAAAAGTGACAGTACTCAATTAATTTCAGTGAGAAACGAGATAGATAGAGATAATAGTACGCAAAGTAGCCATAAACCCATCACTAGTGGTAGCCATTTGGAACCAGGCATAGTCCTGGAAACATTGTGTACGATTTTTTTTTTGACACAGCACCATTCTAGAGCCTCGGTATGGTAGAAAATCTTCGCTTTACAGCTTTAAGCCTCGTTTTTTTTTTTACGATTAAATTTAAGTGTTGATTCTGAACTGGTATCAAATTTTCATTAAAAATATAATATTGTATAACTTCTATCTTTACATGTGTGTAAATTGTACATAGAACCGACTTTTTTGGTTGTAGTTTAACTCTTATTTTGCCTGAAGCATTATTTTCAAAGATCTTAGTTTTTAGTCTGGTTCTTTATTGGAGAGTCATAAATTCCAAAGAGACGAATATAATACCACATTGCGGTATCCTAGAAAAATTGAAAAAAGTTTTGGCATTTGAGGTCGTCAAAAATTAGCTATTTAAAGTGGATTTTTCTCATCAACTACTTAAATTTTATTTAGTGACTAAAATTTCAAAAAAAAAGTAGCATTGCCTGGATTCAATCTTAAAATTGAATATTAGTTGAATAATTTAAATAAGACATAATTTTTTGAAAATAGACAAAAATTGGCAGAAAAAAATTCTGAAAAATAATTTTTTGGAGTATTTGTTGTCATAGCAGTCACAGTAGTCTAAGCAGCTCACAGTGTCTGGGTTGATTTTATTGCGTATCATTTTAGCTCAATCAGGATGACTTTTACAACCCTCCTTGATTCTGTCTCTTTCCAGAAAGGATGAACACTTTAAAATGGGCAATCCTAGCGTTTTGTTGCTCTGCCACAAGGCGTTTCTTGTAAGCGATTACGGCGCGAGCGGTATAAGTGTATGGAGTGTGTGGGCATGGGCATGGAAATGGGCATTGGTGTTTCGGCATTCCAACGGCATGCGGATGTATCTAATGACTCAGTGTCTTTGTAACCTCGTGTTGGATGACCCCTCTTCCTCCGCGAAGATTCTTGACCCCCCTTTATGACGTCATGAGTGAATTTGGGCTACACCATGGCCCAGTGCACTGGTTACACGGCTCTGGCAATATCGAAGGCAAGCTTGATTGCTAAGTACTGTATTTAAAATGTGGCACTACACAGTAATAAGGAAACACCTTTTTTTAGGGAGTTCTTACGTGCTTTTGGTACGAAAAAAAAAAACGTTTTTTGGATTTTTTTTGAAGAGAGACGAATGTTTAGCCATATCATTGAAAAGGTTTCGGCGAGAGCTTTCTATTGATGTGGCTGAACATAGGTCTGTCTAGGAACATATGGAAGTAGTGCGTATTGCGTTTATTTTTGAAGATAGACCTATGTTCAGCGTATAATTCGAAAAGTCTCGGCGAGAGCTTTCCACTGATGTGGCTGAACATAGGTCTATCTTGTAAAATTACCAAAATACGTACTACGCCCGCTTTAGTTTCACACCCAAGGGAAGGACACTTGAAACAGGTGTTCCGTTTTGTACCCAACCCGAATCTGGCACTGATGAAGAGGTTGTGGAGCACTATGCATGAGGATGCGGTGCGGGTTGCCTACCCTTTAAAAATAAAAACTCCTGAAGAGTCCGGGCCGAGACTGGGTGATTTTGACTTATGAGAGGGTTGGACAACTGAAAGATTTAGAGCTAAGTCTCTACGGTGGGAAGTGAAGGTGAACAAAGAGAAGTGACGATGTGGCCAATATGCTGGCCGTTGGTAAGTGACAAGATCTCATGTTCGTTTTGTCTCAGTTTTTACGAGTTATTGTTGGTAGTTTTGGTTTTTTGACGCTTAGATTCTTTGCAAAGGAAGGGGGGACGGTCCAGCAGTACCCCTCCCCTGGATACGGCTCTGCCATCACCTAACCTAACGGAACGTAATACTTCTATCGCCCCTTGACTGAACCATACCTAATCGAACAACATGAATTGTTGCCACAACGGTCACAGTTGTTGCCTTAACACGTGACATTGTCATCACAACAATTGTGGTTTGCTAAGGATTAAAAAAACGTTTTTTTTTTGAGGCAACAGTCATTTTTTTCGTGGCAGAATATCTTCTCGGGGGTTTCGTGGCTTCAGATCTTACTAACAAAAGTTCCCTGAGAGTAGTTGGGTTTAATGGTGTTGGTTTTGGGCTAGGACGGAGGGCTCAAAAAGTGGTCTAAATAAGGACACGTAGTGGCGAAATCTGGCAACACTGGGCATATAAGTATTGCATCACTGTAAAAATGATGCCTTACAAAAAATAGCCTGGAATTGGTCTTCCGGGGAGCATCTCCCAAAAGATTCGCCGCCCGATTACGCTTTCCTATAATTTCGAATAAATTTGATTGGTAATGGAGCCCATCTTTATTGCAGTGCCCAGTTAGACGCTCTACTTAAGGTCTAGCGAGCCTCATGACTTTGTCAATGCGAATATTTCGTCAGCTCTAAGCCTGCGACTCAGCAGAGTTGAATCTATTATAGCAAGGCTAAATTTCAGTTTGACCGAACTGTCTTAAACCGCTCTATATTGTGTAATAACCCATTGTGCTAAGTAGCGATAACTTCCCTTCACCGCATAAAGAAACTTTTAAATCGGTTTTTAAAAAAATTAAAATTTTCGTTTCAGTAAAATTAAATTTTGAGAGGGAAATCAATTTTTTACCCATATGTATTTAGGACCTTAGATCTAATAATTATTTTGGTATTTGAATTAGGCTCTTGCTGTAGTAAAATTAGATTTTAAAAAGAGAAAAAAAATTGTTTTCTGCAAATTTAGATAGACCTGAATCTTGTTACTATTTTGGACTTGTTTGCTTTGTACGTTTTCTTTTTTTAGCAATTTTAAAATTAAATTTTAAAAGCGGGATAGATTTTGATTTTTAAAAACAAATTTGACTAAATCTGGTTTTAATTTTCGACTTCTTTAGGTTCGCAGGTTACTTTAGATTTAGTAGCGTTGAATTTTCAGAGTGGATTAAATGCTTGTTTTTCCACATATTTAGGGTCAAATGTAATGATTGTTTTCGACTTGGTCCGGGTCGTACGTTATTTTAACTTAAGTAAAATTAATTTTAAAAGCACAATAAACGTTTGTTTTACAAAAATTTAGGACCAAATCTATTATTTTTGACTTGGTTAGGGTCTTACATTTCCCTTTTTTTCTTTTTTTTTACCAATTAGTGTTATGCTTGACAATTAGAATATTTTTCCACCCATTCGGATAAAACATGTCAGAATGTTATCTGATCGTATAACAAAAATTGTTCTATGAAAACTGACGCATTTTTTGGCTCAAGCCATGTATTTGTTCAAACTTCAGAAATTACGTAACAATCTGATAAAATTGCCTGCACTGAAGTGCCCCATTGCTACCGTTGTCATTGACCCGAAGACAAAAGCGAATCACAGTAAAGCTACCTCAGTTTTTGTGAAAGAAAAAAAGGATATCGCTAGTAAAAGATAAAGTTTGCTTATCGCAGTGACTCACAGAATACGTCGCTTCATAGCACCTGTTTTACTTCTCGCCAGTCTAGTTCAAGAGCAACACAGCAACGGTTTTGAGGATCAGTGCTATAAAATGTTTGTTCCTGCGATGAATATGTTGCGAGCAACGATGACATCATAGTAAGTTTACCCGATTAGGGATCTAACAATGTGTTGTCATCAGTGAAATCATTAACTTCCATTACGACTGTCGTAATTCGAAGTATAAAAGTCCTATGCCGGAGATATATGCTAAACGATTCTTAATTAAACGTAATTCGATTTTGTGAAACTACCCACTAATTATCTCGGGTGGGCGGTGACTTTTTCGTTAAAGAAAATTGGAGGTAAAAAAATTAAAAAGGAGGGGGGAAATAATGGAACTTTGTAGATTGTTAATAATATATGTTCCTATAAACAACTTCCGAAAAATTCATCGTAAATTCTTATACTTTGAGACAATGTTTTGTTGCATCAAAAGATTAAACTCCGAAAACTTCTTCGTATTACACGTATTTTGCGAAAATAGAGCACGTGTCAATCGCCCCTTAATTATGATAAGGTCAAGCCAATGTTAGAAGCTTATCATATTTTTTTTTAACTTTCAAAGCACTTTTTTTCTTTAAGAAAACACATATTTAATTTTAACATTAAGTGGCAATATAATAGTCGTCAAGGCAAAAATGATGTATCGTTAAAGTGCGCGATACCTCCCAAAATGATATCAAGTAATTCCTTCGGCTTAATGTATGCATGTTTTATTTATTTTGGTATTCTTTTTATTTTTTTTAGGTTTTTTCCTTTTTTTGTTTTTTTTGTTTTTGTTTTTTTACATTTTGTCATGCCTGCTCTTCTAGGGCTTGAAATTTCGTTCTGAAGCTGTAAAACGGATATTGAGGAAGTTTTGTCGAATGTTACGGGCTACCAACTTTGAAAAAATGACAAAAAAAGGAGATGCGCCGGGAAGCGAAGCGTGTGTAGCCTATATAATTACGAGGGAGGGTTGGGGGGGTCATTTGCAGTAGGGCACCGGACACGAGTCAAATGACCAACAGAAAATTGTTGTAGACGGGGTTCGAATACCGGAAGCGTGAATCCGATAAATAAAACGTTGAACAAAAGGTGGAAAAGAGGTTCAAAAGCGATTATGAATGTTGCGCTGCATCCGTTCCTCTGTAATCTTGCATTCCCGCCTTCCGAAAAGTGTTCATGAGAAATCCATCCGCTACAGTGTGTTCCCAAACCTGCATTTCTCCCACTAACCCAATTTTTCATCACCGCTATAACTCTTCCACGGAAGACGGTTGCTATGAGAAATTGCTTCGTCGCAATGTGTAAATGTAGCAGCGGCATTTACAAGTAGTCTACTAGTACATCAAGTGGCAGTGGGCGCGCGCTCCGCGCAGGTTATATGACTGGGATGAGAAATTGACTGGCCGGAGTTCTCACGACGGTTGATATAACAAACAGAAGGAAGGTTAAGACAGGTTTATCCATGTCACGCGCAATCCACTGGAGCACGCCTTGCTTTACATTACATTTCGGTAATGTCTTCCTTCGTCCAATTGTTTCCAGTGCGAAAACTTTGACCATCGCATTTCTCATACTCAGCATGACTTACCAACACTCGCCGCTTAATTAGGCTGCACCTTAATCAGTGTTTACACTACCTGCTATAAATAGATATACACTATTAATTCTCACATAGATAAGAATACTGCAGAATTAAAACAGCGGAATAGGACTCGTTTAGTTACAGTAAAAATTCGCATAGCCAAAAGTCAATTTTTACCTTACCGCAACAATTCTGGTTTGCTGAGGCTATGTTTACGAAACGGTTTTTTAATGCAACAAAGTCATTTTATCCGTTTGTAGGTGAATTTCCCCTCCGCCCTGAATCTGCTTAATCGACTGTGGACTCTATTCATCGGCATATAAATGATTTTTATTAACTTTTGCATTATCTTTTTGGCGTCTATGTCTTCATTGCTACTCGTGTGTTCCAATATTCAGTCAGTTGAGACATCTTACTTCAAGTAAATTGTCCGCTAGTCCGTGAAATACGCTCCTTTCTCTCGTTAATTGCTGTCAACTGCTGCAGTCGCCATATGGTGCGTCTTCGGCCTCTTCTTACCGAGTAAATTGACTCGACTAAGAATATTGTTACGCTTGATGCGTTCTTTGTTGTATTGTAACAAGACACTGCAATTGGCTTATGGAACTCTTGTGATTCGTTTAACAGACGCGAACTTCGTTCCAGCGGATTTATGTAACGGATAAATGGGTTTCCGAAAGTGAGTTATGAATGCTGCCGTGTGGAAAAATCTTCAAGCGGGAAAATTAAATTCCATCGCCGTTTCAATCTTAATATAACGTAAAACCTTATGTTAACGCCAAGTCTTTTGAACGAAATAGTTCGTGGGACAGCGTTCAGGCTGCGTTTGAGACCCTCGTTTGACATCGATTCAAATCGTTCAACGGTTTGCGACATACCGTCCAATTGTCTGACACACTGAATATTTTCTACAGCACTAATTATTTCAGCAACAAAAATTCGTGGTCAGTTCTTTCCGCACTCCTTTATGTTAATACAAAGGGAGACTTTAACGCATGGAAACCAACCTAATGCAATTTCAATGAGAGGTGACTAAAACGCACGGAAACTAACCTAATATATTTTAAATGGGGCAGCGGTGTGAACTACCCCTTCACAAATATTGTCGCTGTAACAATCATTTTTCGTGTAACTTACAGATCTAACTTAAACCCATCTTAGCGGCGTCCTTAGACACAAATTGAGGTACCTTGAAACTCTGAATTCCCAGCTCACACATACGTAAAGACCTCATTCCAAGTGTTAAAGTTTTTGACCTTTGGAAACTACGATTATCAGTCCTAATTTACGAAATTATAGCCTTTATTTCATGGATATAAATCACGACGCATTAAGTAAGATTTTTGACTCCTTCCCGATTGTTTTAGCGAGTGATAAGAACTCCCATTGTTAGAACTTAATGTTACATTAACGATGTGTGGTTTGAGAGCAACCAAGCGTAACTTCCTTATTTTGATAAAGGATCCTATGTCCTAACAGGGCATCAGCTGTTCAGGACAAAGCCACGAGGATCTTAGTATACGAAAGAATAGAATCCGAGGGGCTGTGTGAGCGGTATCGTCTGAGTTTTCGTTATGTATTCAAATGCAGACTTCCTCGTTGCCAAGAGCTTTTTTTCCCCTTCAGAAAACAAGGCTTAATGCAATTCTAGAGTGCCTCAGACTTTCATGCAAAAAATTACTCAGTCATTCTTAGTGCCCTTCTATTGGGTTTCAAATAAAAAGTGTTTGCATTGGCCTTCAATTTCAGTAATGCTAATAAAGACGCCGACTTGTATATTTCAGTCCGTTGAAATACGGTTTCGTTGACCTAACAATAATAGTTGTAAAGAATTGGAAGAATAAATTACTCTGTTACAGCAGCTAAATATGTTTGGCTGCTACAACAAAACATTTGGTTGCTACATCAAAAATTTTGGTGGCACTGAATTTGGTTGATTCAACGATCCCATTTGTAAAAAAGGGACGAGTAAATTATTCTTTTACGGTAGCTAAATGTTTGTCTGTTACAACAAAACGTTTGGTTGCTTCAGCAAAACTTTTGGTTGCATCAACAAAATTTTACTTGCCGTGTTAAGTTTTGTCGCGGTAACAAGACCATTTTTACGCGTTCCTGCTGGCGGAACAAAAAGTTATTCATTCACTTTTAACTGTGTAAATTTTCCGGAGATCTGACTCATCGCAGGTCGTGAGCTTGATGTTAAGTAGGGAGACGACGTCCTAAGGTGGTCCGGACCTTAAAAAGGGACAGCTCTGAAAAAGGGACACATTTTTTGGTGAACTGAAATTTGGTTTAATAAAAAATAAATCATTGATCATCTAAAAGATTCTTGTTATAGGTTAGCGTTACCTTATTGGGTATGATACGGTTAACGAGTACAGTCAAGGGCATAAATGACTGGCAAAAGATTTTTTTTTTCAAATACGTCTTGTTACTACGACTGTATTTGGTGTTCTCGCTTTTCAGTCGATTTCAGTTGTGTTGCCACCCCCCCCAAAAAAAAAATCACTTGTCTGCCACTCAAGCTCTCGACTGTACATCACATATTCTAGGCATAGTTTCCGAGATGAATCTATTAATAGCCATATGTTTTGAAAACTCTTTCGTTTGATAAGGTTATTACCCTCGAAAACTAACCAGAATATGTGCCGTGATTTCATACTCAAACCAGTCAATTTATGTTCATTTGACGCCATTTGAGAAAAACGCATGTATTTGTGACGAAGGCAGAGGCATATTCCCAGCTGGAGCCGAATATTACGTTAGAGTAACAAGAAAGACGTGGATATAAGTAGAGGGGCCTTATCCCACGCGCTCTGATAGGACGTCGTTGGTGTCTTGAGGCCGTGCGCATAAGCGCTGTATGCGCAGTGCGCACGCACCCCGCCGAGGCCCGCCAACAGAAATGCCACACCTTTGTTGCACGCTCCGATGCATTGTTGTCCCGACTGCCACCTGTCGGGGAACCGAGGAACCAGGAAGAAAATTGACTTGTCTTTGTGATCAGCGGACTGACAGATGCGCTACAAAATATTTACGCGCGTTATGTGACTTTGCTGGCGCAATTTCTGATGTTTGACGAGTAGGACAGCGCCATCCCTTACATTGGTTGCTGATTTGGATGCGGTTGTGCTTAGCTTCTCCAGCTACTTAACGGATTGGAATTGCTTAAAAAAGTTTATTTAAAGTAATGGACGAGTGCGCGTATTGAGGGTTAACAACCGGAAATGACCTTCGTCAACGTTCTCCCGACCCAAAATCCGACTTTAGAACAATTTAAAATATCTTTTCATCAATATCATTTTATGTACGAATACAGATAGCATAGATACATAGGTATCCAATTGTATATTTTCAATAAATGGATTATTCGGCATGGATATTGCATGGACACTTCAACCCGAGCACTCCACCCACCATCCAAAAAAATCACTCGAACCTTATTAAATTTAAAATCATATGTTTTTCAATCGATTATTTAATACGGCTAACTGTAAACTAATTCATTCCTCAGGGTTGCTCTCCACTACAACTGCAGAGACGAAAATCATCATAATGCTTAAAAAGAACCGATATCAACTTCGCGCAGAACCAATTAATTTAACCAGTTCGGAAACAACATTTTAAAAAATTCCTATAAAAAGTTTGAATTTTTGAAGAAACATTGTACGCATTCTTAAAGCCGTAGTAAAGGAATCTTTCGGAAAGGTTTAGCATTTAATAGAAAGTTCTACTTACAAGGGTTGAGTTAGGTCATGTGCTAAATTGTAATCGCCGTTGTTTCCGAAAATGTAAATTGTATACACTTCATTTTTTCGCTGTGCGAGACTGAGGGAACTCGGGTGATCTTCCTCCACACCTGCTGACATCACACCTGCTTAAAACCTCCCCTCTCCACTCGCGACACCCCGTCCTTAGGCACCCTTACCGTTGAACCGTTAATTCGTTTCCAAACTATTTATTTATCATTAGCGCAGGTAAGCCGTTGCATATCCTTAACGGACGGTTAACCTGTAGCGAATGTGCACAATTTAGCGCCGTTATTTGACCGTTTGTTGGGATCGTTCACTTGAAAGCGATTTGATGATTGTTTATACATTGTGGTAAATTACGTTAGCAACAGCCGTTCAGGTTAATCCCAGGTTATCTAAACATCGCCAATGCGAAGTATTTTTATCTTGGCGATCATAAATTTCCACACTGCTTCCGCAAAATAGTTTTGCATTTGTTTTTTTTTTTTCACGAGAAATTGTGTGAAATGGTCTTTTGGAGCAGATTAATTTGCTGCTGGATCGTAAATTAAGATCTTAATTTCATTTAAAATATAGGGAGTGTCTATTAACCCGACTACCCAATTTGAAATGAATTAGGTTGGGTTCCGTGCGTTCAAGTCACCTCCCTTTTAAAATGCATTTAGTTGGTTACGTGCGATCAAGTCTCTCTATATTAATGCATGCCAGGTCAATAGCAACATCCTGAAATATATGTAAGGGGTCGTTAACTTAATAAAGTTTAACTTTTCACAATGTATCAAGAATAGCATCTTGAAATTAATGAAAAATAATACAATCAAATAAGTTACCCGTAAAAAGGGTTTCAAAACGGTTCGAGTGTTGTATCTCATGTATCTAGTAATTTAACGCAAATCACGAAGAAAAACTCTTAGCGATCTGTGGTTTATAGTCCAGTCTGGCGCACCCCCCCCCCCACACGGCCCCTCCGATGCGTCATCCGCTTTGTGTTTCCTTCGTCCGTTTTTTGTCTTTTTGACACGGCCCCTTCACAAATTCAAACTGACGGTTTATCCGTTGGGCTGCAAGCGTCGCCAAAGGTACTCCACCTGTGCGTCGTCCGAAGCCCTCCGAAGTCTTCCGACCCCGCCCGAAGACCGGCGGCTTTCCCCGATCGCCCAAGACACCGGCAATCGAAGTGACCCAGCCGGCGTAGGTGGTTCCCGACGCAACCTCGCAGTGTAGAAACGAAACCGGCTGTGTCAAGGATTTTAATAACAACGTGAGAAATGGGTGGAACCTTTGAAATGCGTGTGTTGATATCTGGGTACCTTGTGTGAACTGGCAAATCTAAAGCTGTTCCCAGGACTGATACGTTAAACTTTACTGCCGCGCCAGATTCGCATACGAGTGTCGATATTTTTTTGCGTGCGAATATATCGAAACCGATTTCGATTTGCTGGTGAGAAGCTGCGTTCTCGGCTCTCAAAAATGTAAGTACTTATCAGTGAACAATACCAATCTACCATTTCGGCTATTATCGCATGACAACAGCGCGGCTTTACGTTTTTCAAATCATTTTCCTAACTTTGCCTGGCAAGGATGCAGTGTGTTGAGGAAAGCTGTTAACATTTTATTTTTCGTTAAACTTTTCTTTAAAGCGATATCTCTCAGAGAGGTTGTGAAACGTTGGTATCTTTGAGGGACGTTCGCGTATTTAATGCTAACTATACCAAAGCTCTGACTAACTTTAAATAAATTAAAAGTGAATTTCACTGGAGGACTTTTTCCCTTCGTTTGAGCAGTGGCTGCATTGCGCTTTTAAATCATGACCAAAATGTTTTTTTCAGGAAATATTTTTAGAAGTACAGTAAAACCCGCTTTTGATACGCCCGTTTCAGGTACGCACCCGTTTAAGATACACATTTTCTTTATTCCCTTGAGCCTAGTGAAACCCGGATAAGATATGAACCTGCTTAAAAACGAAGGTATCTCAGTCCCTCGATTAGTATCTTAACCGGGTTTCACTGAACAAAAATTATCCGATTATATCTTAAGGAGTGTCTTTTGACCCACCTGCACCATATAAAATGTATTAGGTTGGGTTCCGTGCGTTCAAGTCACCTTCCATTTAAAATGCATTAGGTTAGTTACGTGCGTTCAAGTCTCCCTATATTTGCGGTCGGGTCAATAGCAACACCAAATTTTTTTATTCAAGTTTTACCGCGTAAAATCTTCCAAAACAAGCTTTACCTTATTAATAAACGCTTGAAGTAATACGAACCCGAAAATTAATTCGAACAAGCTGAAAATTAGATTGACTAAGAAATATCGAAGCTGAGCTGATGACACAGTTCGTAATTGTTTCCGCACTTTAAAGTCTCTTTTTCCCATAGAAAAAAAATCTTATCAATAAGAATATCTATTATTTCTTTGTAATTCATGCTGTGTAAGAAATCAGCGAATGCACTTGTTGTAGCAGCCCCTTTAAAACAGGTGCTCCACCTGACGGGTATGCGGGTAGCCTTATAAATATGCATGGCTGTTGACGGAGTGCAGCAAGCTGCGGCACCAGTTGGTTGGTAGTCACGATGGCATTGAATCACGTGACCACTGCACGACTGTTTACAGTCCGCGCGTAAAATGGACCGCGAAGCTGTGACTAAATTTTGTTTTCGAATCGGGAATTTAAGCCGTTTCGATTTTTCGAGCGGAACCTTAACGGATTAATTGCAAACCCCGAAGACTATAAAGCTCGATAAAATACGGTTACACGGTTTCCTGTGTCTAGTTAGCCAAGATATATTGTCACCGTTGGAATTCTTGAAGTGTTTTCTAGATTCTCTGCGATATAAATTACGAATTGCCTGGACATCAATAAAGTTTTTGGAAGTCGTTAAGAGTTCAGCGTTGACTTACCTTAGTCTAACTACCCAGTCCAACCTAGCCTAACCTAACTTAAACTTGCTTAGGTTATTATGATTCAACGCGAACGTGACCTAACTTAGTCTAACTGTACCTAACCTAACTAAACTTAACCTAACTTAAACTAAGTTTGGCGCAATAAGGGTACATCGCTACCATGATCTAGATTGACCTAATCTTACCAACCCTAACCAAGCTAACCTAAACTAGCCTAATCTCACTATGATCTACCTCATTTGAAGCGGATTTTAGCTGTGCTCTGAGGACTTTGTCCACCCAATCTTTGGTTTTGATAATAGTTGTACCTTCCAGGTTGAGTGACTTTTTTTTTGACGTACCCGTGTTTCACTCGGGACGATTAAAAACGTACTTTTAGAAAATAGTTTCTTAGATTTTTGAGGAGGTTTCTAGAAGCAAGAATTTTTATGCGATAATATCGTCTTTTCCTGTTTTCAAGGCCCTTAAGATAAAAATCAAGCTCGATCTAATCCACCCTTGTAATGAAATATTTCATTTTTTTAAACATTTTTTTCTTATTTTGCTGAATTTGAACCTTTGATATTATACTGCCTTGGTTCAACATTAAAAATTTAAAACTAAAAAAATTTGGTTATTCTTTTAAAATATGCCTTTCAACCATTACCGGTACTATAAAATTTTTGATAACCATTCAACCAACAATTATTGTTGAAGGACGATTTTGAACAAAACGAAAGAAAAATTTTCTTAGTAATTGTGGAAAAATGAAAAATTTACAATGGGAAAAATAGATTTTAGAGCATTTTTGATGCAGAATATTATAAGTTTTGTAGGATTTTCAGGGCTGAGCTGGATCAAAGGAAATTCATCTGAGCAGCTCGGTTAATATTTCACTCAAGTTAAAAACCTAGTTTAATGTGGGCAGCCTTGTTTTCGGTGCATGATTTTCACGCTTTTTCTGAATAGAATTATCGGTACATTGTACACAGTAACCTATTCTGTGGGAATCGATTTTTCAATTCGACTCGTTTACCAAGGACGACAAATCCTCCACCATGAGAGAAGGCCCTTCTCTCATGCCTCCACTTTGCTTTTCCTTCCTGAAAACAGTATCTACCTTCGCATCACAGACTTACGAGTTTACCTTTTATCTTTTTGACAAATCATCGTGACATGGGGAAGGGGGAGGGAATATTTACGGATTTACCAACTGCCACGGACTGGGCCAGACCGGAAGTTGACTCGACCGCACCGGAAATGACCCAAGGCCAATAGCCCTCGCACCTCATGCGTTTTCCATGTTTTCGGTAAAAGGTTTTTGTTTGTTTTTTTCGTCCAATAACCCGTCGTAGGAGTGAACCCAAAACGTCAACAAAATATGATTGGTCCACCGTTTCAGTTACAGCTATGATAAGAATTGGAAAAAGCATCTTGTATTCACAATTTTTAACGAATTTAGGGACCGCCCATAAATGACTTTAGACTCTTGGGAGAAGGGGGGTCGACGTAAGCGATACTGTTCGTACGTTTGGTATATAGAAAATGTGTAACCAAATGAGAAAAGAGCGCCAAAATTGACCTTTGCGTAACGTGATTTATGAAAGACCCTTTATACACGACCTTAATCGAGAAGTGCTCAGAAAAGGATAAGATATAGACAAAATCGCAAGATTTCTTTGCGAGAAAATTTTTGCAAAATTGCAAGTTTGAACTGATTGAATTTCTGCATTTGTTTAACTTCAAAGTATATTTACTAAAAATTCACTAATTGAGAGCTTTTCTAAATAATTGAGTATGCGCTGACAGTCGTGCACAGACCATTAAGACTGTCTGCTCGAAGACTTTAATTAAAGAGTCCTTTTGACCTGCAACTACTTTTCGTGAAAGAATGAGTTGATGTAGACTCCACTGACAAGGGAACCCCCCCAACCCGACCCGGCGGAATTTCTTCAAATTGGGTTTATTTGATAGGCCTTGCCATGCAATAAATTTAGGCGTTTTCAAAATCGGCGGAATTTCACTTTAAGCCA
>Ga0058701_10001484_pt1 | contig 16710 bp, 7 predicted proteins | sample AgamicOrMae_FD_97039 | JGI IMG/M metagenome (GOLD analysis project Ga0058701, IMG submission 97039) | Agave microbial communities from Guanajuato, Mexico - Or.Ma.e | ecosystem: Host-associated > Plants > Phyllosphere > Phylloplane/Leaf | place: Guanajuato, Mexico | collected 2012-06-04
AAAATTTGCGTGACGTACTTTATGGATGACCCCTAAGCGGTATCACAGTCTGTGTGGCAGCCGAGCGAACATAGGCACTTGACAAATGCGATTCATAATACGGTGCTGACAATGAGAGGAATGTCACAGAAGCACGTTTACGCGATGAATTAGGTGTAGAGCACTACAAACGTTATCAGGTTTCAGCGATAACAAACACGGTACAAATACTTCCTACGTTGCAATGAGAACTGTCTCGTTATAGAGTGGGTTTCAAACTGTATGACCTGTTAAAGCAACTTTTAACACGCGAACTAATAATTAATGCACAGCTGGATATTAACGACCTGCTGTCACACAAACATTACAGTACAATAATTAGCTTTCACGAATGTTAATGGATGAAAAACTCGGCTTTCAAAGATAAAACCACGCCCCCAGTAACCTCAAAATAGTAGAATTTCGGGAGTAGGGTTTTCAACCTCATGTTTTAAGATGAACTTACTCCTTAACGATATGTATGCGTATTTTGAAAAAGAGAATTGATTTGTGTCCGACTGGGATATTGTCTGATATTTAAGTCGGAATTGATGTGCTACGTCACCTATCCATAAGTATCCCACAGGGGCAGTCACCGACAGACGACTAAGGTTAGGTTGGATAAGGTTAGGTTACGTCTAATGTTATGATATAGTAAGGTTAAATTGTAAATTTCATGTGTCGGATACACTCCTACTCTTTTTTTCCACTATTGTTCAAGGTCCAAATCTCATGAAAAGAATGCATTACTCGACAAGTATATAGATGTGGTTTTCAAGGTAGCCCAGGAAGCTTGAGTAATACCTATTTTCTATCTGTAACCTGTTTAAAAACCGGGAATTTCCAGTTAGCAGACCAAAGCAAAAGCGCAAAAGTCACGAAGCAAATCGTGTTTTTTTTTCGGAGCAGTCACATGACACCGATCAGCTGGCCCGACCCGCTCGCTGGCACCAGGATCAGGACAAACGAGTAGCGATCGGAGCAAGAACCGATCCGGGATTGAATCGCCTGCGTTCGAGATCTCGAATTGGATCGACTCAAATTATTGTCGCAGCGCTGAGTGACGCTCAATCATTTAAGATATATTTGCGGAATCGCATCGTCATCAAAGCCGAATTTGCGGCACTATTTTTAGAAGCCAAGACGCGATTTGGCACGTTGTTTTCAAGGGATACCGATAAATCTGATAAAATGTAAACCGGTCTGATACACGCAGCTAGATTCGTAAGAATACGAGTTTTTAACGTATTAGGCCCACTATCCTCCAAAAGGAGGAACCCTCTGTTCCATCTTTTACATCAAAGTTCAATTGACCAAAATACAATCATGAATTTCCATGAGCTTAAAATCGTAATTTTTTTCGCAAGGTACCACAACCTTCTATTTTTTTTTATTCTCAAGAGTCGAGCGCACACACTAACCTCACATAAACTAACCTAAAATTACGCTACTAAACTAAACCTATGAACTTTAAATTGCGTACATGAACCTGATTTAACTAGAGTAACTAAACCTAACGCAACTGAGTGTTAATATAACCAAACCAAACACAACGGAATTGGCCTAAACATAACACACGATCGAACCCAAAGCAACAATTCAGGATTAAAATATCCGACGCTGAATTTCGGTTCGTATGTTCGCCGATACTTCGATTCCACATATGAATGTAATCCCATCGACACCAAAACCGCAGGCCCGCCAAAACTTAACCGCCCGCCAGTTTCCCGCGCTTTTTGTCAGCACACCAACCGTAAAAGCATATTTCACTCGAAAACGCACAACACACACACACTCGATGATCAGATCACCCACTAGGAAAATCACTCGAAAACGCGACAAAAGTACCGGTACCCGGGTACGCCGGCCGCGGCACAAAATAAGCTTCCTTATCGTCTTCTACGCTCGGACTAACTCAAGGCTCGGCTCAGCACTCTACTCAACACCCGTACTACATTCGAATCAAGCGGCGAGTGGGGGGAGGGGGGAGGGGGCCCCGCCGCGACACGGTCCGATTGGCGGGAAATATTTAAATGTGGACACTCGCTTTTCTTACCGCCAACTTCCACGTCGAGCTCATGGCCGGGATACTCCAAAAGTTTGTAAACGTAACAAACCTCTTTTCCCCAAGGTCTTGGAAGGTAGTGATGAGAGTGAGAAGAAGTCCTAGAGGGGCATTTAATGCTAGAAAAAAGGCTACGGTAAAATGCTATTTTGCGGACAGAAATTGCTTAAAATGTTGGTATTACACAACAAAAAGATGACAACATGTTAGGAATAACAGTTTGAAAACATACACTTTTCTTCATAGGCTGATATGAGGTTGTCCTTTAAGTACCAATACGCTGAAGTAAGGGAATGTTGCTTATTTATAAAGCTGTGAAAATAAATCTGCGGGAAGTAAGTTATAAGTATTCCAAACCATCGCCAGATCACAAGTAGAAACCAAAACAAAACATTTTTTTCTGAATGAATCTGCATTTTTAGGTTATCCTGTTGCGAAGACAACTCAAGGGTGATAACCTTGAATCGCAGGAAACATTCGAAAGGAATTCCGAAACTAGTAATGCGAAAGATCCGCGTCACGTGATGTGGACTAAAGCACAGTTAGGCCCAGAAAAGCCACGTAAGTCGTTAAAAAGTGGTATTTCCCGCGCGGTCCATCTTAAATCTTTCATTACATTTTGAGGATTAAGAGACATGCAATCGTGTAGTTGAGGTTAGCTTAACCTCCATTATCTTGGATAGTTAGGTCGCGTGTCATGTACCTCGCCTCGCTATACCTTCGGTGGTAGTTACTACCGACGGGAAGAAAGCGTCATCAGGCTTGGTGACCGTTTGGTTAAGTTAGGTTAAGTTTAGTTCGGTTACGTTAGGTTAGGTTGGGCTAGGTTACGTGCCTTGAGTTTCCTTAACCGCTTGCCTTGACGAGGAAAGGTTCAAAATAAGAGGATAAAAATGCCACCTTTCAAATTTGAAGAGGAGAGAGGCTAAACAGATCGATTGACATAATGATCTGTGCTTTGGCCACCCAAATCGCGCCGATAAAAATTAGACTTTTCCGAAGTTCGGTTCATCGGTTGGAAAAAGTCGACCTACAGCGCGGCAAGCACACCTCATGGGAGAACGGTCTCATGGACGTATGAGATGAGGCACCTCATTTGCATGAGCTGCTTGGCGGTTTCTGAGTGAAGACAACGCACACGTTCGAGTCCCGTGCCGCGATCCGGAGAGCCTACCTTTTGTCTCTTTCACTCCCACAAGAGCGCGATGTGTTTGACAGAGATGAAAGCTATCGCGACTGTCGAAATATTATTAGTAGCCCTTTTGAAATAAAGAAATAACGGGTGCTCTGGTATTCACTATAGCAAATATCTACCGGTACTTTGTCCCATAGTGGCGCGACGACATAATCAGCGCAGCTTGTAAAGTTCAACTTGATCAGCTTAAGCTTTTGTTAGGTTAGGTAGTAAGCTTTTTACCACCGCTACACTTAACGACCTTTAGCTAAACCGTCGTAAGGTTAGGTTAAGTTAGGTTAGATTAAGTTAGGTTAAGTTCGGTTATATTTAGTTTGGTTAAATGCCTTGCACCTTACTCCGCTCGGCTTGGCCAAAAAATAAGGAACACAAGAAATGAAAAATTTGACGTTCCAAATTTACATTGTAATCCAATCTGAAAAAAAAATCTGCAGTAATTGTGTTTATCACGGCAGAAGCAGGTAACTGATATAAGGACCATAATACAATACGAAGGCAGACGTAAGGTGGCGCTTACCGTTTCTAGACCCCCTCTCCCTTTTTTTTCGAGCTCAAAAAGTGTGATCTCCCAGGAAACGTCAGATCGTAAAATTGGATTGTTTCGAAAAAAGAATGGTCAGGATTAGTAGTAGTGGACATGACAGCTCGTCTTGTGAAAGCGTCATTAGTGTTCTTATCTTTACGGACGGTCGTAGGTGGAAAGTGCTACAAAACCATTATTGACGGCTACGGCGCGCTATATAGCGCTACCTCCTTAGCGCCATGTCCCATGACCAAAGCGGGTACCGGTGCCAGACTCGGCGGCGGCGGCGGTGGGTACCACGCCCAGTGCGCAGTCGCCGCGACTTTGAAAACAATTCAAAAGGCGAGTGGTGGCAGCAAAGGGCGGGGGCGGGCCGGCCCGGGGGACCAGCCATAAACCACGTCACGCGTTTCCGGTGTAAATTCAGTGCAGGTAAAGCGGGAGGCGCCAGCCGGACGGACAAACCTCGCCAATGCTGTAGTAACTCACGGAAACACAGACTCTATACTCACGTGGGTAGGATTTCATGTCTGGTTTATTGTTTTAGGTCTATGGAAGTGGGCTAAGTTTTTATATGGATAATAGTACACTGGGATAATTCATCTGTTTTTAACCTTTCGAAGAATAAGGTTTTGAACGACTTCGTAGGTAAAACGATATTTCTTCACTTGAGAGTGGTTCTTAACATTACGATGAAGTTTTAATTTTATAATGTTAATCATGTCTTTATGTTTCTTTTCAGCGATTTTTCTGTGTTTATAGCTATGTCAAAAAAAGTCTATTTTAAATCAGCAGATTCCTGTGTTGGTTCAAAAAGCGAATGTTGACATATTGATAGACAGAGGCAGAGGTGCTGGCACTAGGCGAAACCAAATTTCACTGATTACACCATTTGAAGTAAATAAATCGGAAATCTAGTGTCAATAAAATATGGGTAGGTCCGCTGGCCCAACCCCCTCCCCTGCCCACGCTTCGCAGTGTTTATGTAGCGGCTTGGACCAAAAGGTCGTCGGCAATGTTTGGTACACAAATTCAACAAATTGAGCTGCAATTAAGAGGAATGACACACAGTGAGACATGCTTGTCATAAAACGAATCATTTTCATTAAAAGCGAGCTAATTATCCCCCTTTGCGAGGCAAATACCGAGTTGAGTCGAGTCGAAAGTTACGAGCGATTCGCTAACGTTCCCAGTTTAAAAATTCACGCGTCGGTTCTTGTAAAATACTGGGAATTACATCAAATACAAAAGACTGCTACACGTCAGAATTTAATGATATATTTCAAAATGACGAAAAAAAAGTTTAAACGATTGCACGCCTCAAAAAATTAGGGAAACGAAATATTACTTGTTTCCTCTTGGTAATTAATTTTTCAATAAGCAGTATGAGAGAAGGACCATTTTAGTGAGGTTAGGTGAGCTACGTTTAAGCTATAATGTCGGTTAAAAGAATCTACGTTAGAGTTAAGCTTCGGTTGGGACAGTTTCGGTATGGTTAGGATGACGAAAAATTGGGCTTATAGGCGCGACACACGCTGTCTATTTTATTTATTTTTTGGGGAAAGGGAGCAGAGGGATAATTTCCGTAAACCTTTTTTTTTACGGATTTTTTTTTCATCTGCTCATAATGACCGGGCTTCATTTTAACATAATTAGTGAATTCAGCTAATTAACTGATTGAAGTTGCTGGTAAGCAGATATCTATGCATGCACCGCTGTGCTCGGATTGAAGCTTGTGCCTGCCTTTGGCATAAAAGTGTCTGGCCCATAGCGCATCTGATGAGAGGTACGGCAAGCAGCCCCGGCTTCAGAGGCCGGTCATCCGAAATGCGACAATGACACACTAAATGCAGTGGTGCGCAAACTGGATGTTGATTTGGACAAACATCGCCGGTTAGCATCCACACCTGAATAGCTAATCTGCGACCATTAGTTTGGCGGCCTCAGCTCCTCATACCATCCAACAAATAATCCTCTTCAATTCCCGACCTGTAATTCCCTGTTAGAGGGCTCATTATTACGAACATACGATAATTTTTCACAAGCTTCGATTTGAGAAATTCCCAAAAGCCTTATTTCGCGACCAGCCGTTGCTCAATCTTCAACGAAACAGGAATAAAATAACTTAACGGATTTAAAAAAAAAAATCAGTTTTCCTTGCGCTAGGGCTGATGTTTTAGAGTTTCAAGAGGAGCTAATTGGCAAAAGCCAAAAAGCATATATTCCCGATTTTATATTTTATTTAAAAGTAAAATTAAACTTCTTTGAGTTGGTTTCGCAAAATTTCTGACATGTAATTTTCGGTCTTGAAGAATTTAGGACGGGATATGGCATTGTCCGAAAATATTGTTATTCATTATTTTTTCATTAATTTTTTATTATTATATTTTTTATCAAGACGGAGAGAGCGTCACGATACGAGGATAATTTTCTTGCGTGGCTTTTCGAAAATTTGGTGGACACAAAAGCAACTCGGCGAGAGTAACGGGTCTGTGCAATCGATAGTGGATACATACTTTGTGTAACTTGTTTTTCTTATCACATGTAAAATAAAGACTAGGAAGAAAGAAAAAAATCGGCTACATTCTAAGATTCGACATGTTGTGGCCTTGAACTAGATATATTTTCCATTCATAAAAAAAGAAAACTTTACCTTGTTGAATTTGGACTGCGTCCAAAGCAGAAAAAAATAAACATGGCTGCGATACTTACATTGTCGTGTAGTTTGGATACGTTGCGTAAGTACGAGTAAATGAATGGTTTTTTTAACCGTGCACTTCATTAAGTGCGTGCAGCGCTGAGCAATCTCCTTGTGCCCTTGAAAGGAACACTTTTCCGAGCGAAATTATGTCCAGACACACAGGTGATGGCGTTGAGACTCGCTTGGGTCAATAAGCTAAAAGTTACAACAAATTTTTTATTGATTCCGAAGCGAGCTGAAAAAGAATTCTGGCTACGATTGACGGCTAACCAAACGTTAAGGAATTTGGAAATTGATGGAGCTTTCAAACTCGAGCCTACCCGTGTTATTTAAGAAAGGAAGTGTTCTTGTAAATGTATATACCACGCTATTTCTCTGTCAGTTTTTTGAGGAAACTCAATTCGACGATTTTCGTCCGTTTGAAAAGGTTACGGTTTGTCTTCAGAAATGAGGTTGCATCTCTTCAAATTATGTAGTAGCTTTATAAAGATACGCATCCACGTCAGTCGCACTTATTTCAGGATCTAATGAGGGCACAAAGTTCGACATCATGTTGTAATCAAAAAAATTCGTAAAATCAATAATAGGTTCGTAATAAGGATATAGAATGGAAATAAATGGAAATTAACATCTTTATCGGAGATTTGTGAGCAAAAATATTTTTTCTGCGTTACGCCCACTGCATAGGCTACATTTTTGAATTAAAAAAAAAACTTTAAAAAAAGAGGTTTCGCAGGAAATATGTGTATTCTTCTTTAAGAAAACGCAGGCACTATTTGAAAAAAAAATCTTTCTTGGCAAATCCGTCAACCATGGTTGCCTGACCTACAAATTAAAGGAAACCAATGAAAATAATGAAAGAGCCTTCTAAAACAAGTTAAATGATCAGTATACATAATTTACGAGGTGATTCCTACAGTGCCCTTTTTTGACCGTTCCATACTTTCGAGTAATTGAAGTTTAAAACAAATACAAGGCGTCTGATGAACAAACGGTTGTTGCAAGACGATACAGATTAATAATTAAAAAAAGTGTTTAAAAAATATTTTTTAAAAAAAAGTGAAATATATTGCTTTACAAAAAAGTGTGCTCTTATAGTTAAGAACCCTTGGAGAAATACTCAACCAATTGTCTTTACGACGTGACTATTCACAATGCTGCCCCATTTAAAATGTATTTGGTTGGTATCAGTGCGTTCAAGTCACCTTCCATTCAAAATGCATTACGTTGGTTTCCGTCCGCTCAAGTCTCCCTTACGTATTAACATAGGCGTGCGAATAGAACTGACCTTGTCTTTATGTCGAACAAAATGTATTTGGGTCGGGAAAGTATCGCAAAAGAACCGAAAAAACTTTTTCTCCTCTAACAATATTTCCAAAGACCTCCGATATGTTCAAGTCTAGAAAGTTGTTTAGTGAACAATCTCGCGGTGTCGACAGACCGACAGCCGTAGTAAACAAGTTAAAAAGTTGCACCTAAGTTCAAGGTAAAAGAGAAACAAGGCCATTTCGACACGTCTGTCTGTCCTGCCCGATCAGATATTACTTGGGACATATTAAATGCAACTATAATGGCGTTATGATAAATGCGGGTCTGTTTGGGACGGGTCTGCTCGGAACTGGCCGAGACGTGTTTTAAACATTTCTATGCGGGTTCACATCTTCCCAGACATAATATACAATCCTCAACTAACAACGGAATCCCAACTCGATTTTTTAAAAGTACATACTTGGCAATTTTTCACGGAAATTTAAGCGGTTGAAATACGAGTCGCCGCATACAGATATTGTCTTCGACTGGCACGAAGCGTGCCGTAAGCTTGCCACTTACTCTTCTGAAAATCGTCTCCACAAAAGTGGAAAATCACCCATTTGCGCCGAAGCAATAAATATTCAAAAAGCTTAAAAAATAAAAATAGTAAAGATTTCTGTGATTAGGTCGTTACAAACTTCCACCAATGTGAGTTCCCATGTGTGCATTCCCCTCATTTCCGCAAACGATTTTTTTTTGAAACTATTAGAGGACAATATTTATGATAATAGATCGTAATTACATTGCTTTTCGCTGTATTTTAGTTTTCCCTAAACACTTTATTTTTCCCTGGTCATGTGACATTCATGAAAGTATAGCCTACATTTGTAAAATGGACATTTGGAGCTTTTCATGATTTTTTATTTTATTTTAAATTTTATCTTTCATTGTTAATTTATGCGGGAGGGGCAAAGAGGCTGAATGGTAACTTTATGAAGAGGATATTGTAGACGAGTAAACAATTGCAGAGGACCGTGAGAGGTCCATCGGTATAAATTAGGGAAAAATTTACCGTAGGTAACGGTTAAGAGAGTGGTAAATCCAACCCCCGCAAAATAGGCTAGTAAAATATTACTTCGGAATAATACGGCTTCAAAAAAATATCTACAAGATTATCACTTCTAACACGGTATCTTTACAAAATTATACCACCAAAAGTCAATTAAGCAGATTATTTCGAACACATAATTAAAAGGCAATATTTATTCTCCATGAGCGGATATTTCCTCGGAAACGCCAAAGGTATATGTATGCCCTAAATTATTAATTAGAATTTTATAAGAGAGGGAAGGTTAAGCGATATGCGGTGCAGAAAGCAAACACTGAAGCAACGTTATTTGATCCTAATAATTAATTACGTAATTTAGCAGCCTACGAGTCGACTTATCGTTGCTGATGCCGCGCCAATTTAAGGATGGTCCCCGACACGGCGCTGCTTCCAATGAATCGGTCTTGGGTCGGTCTCAGGTCAGCCGGTCGCGCTGTTGTAATTCGTCGCCTCAGAGCCAGAAGAACTGCATTTCTAATACTTAGGACTTTAATAAAGACTTATGACGTTCACCTCCCTGTTCATGACTGAGCAATTGTATTGTTAAGCCAATGTTGAGTTTGGGATCCGTAAAACGTCTGGAGAAAATGGAAGGTATAAATAAACGTCGGTGACAGCGCTATCTAAAATATTTGATGGATTCACTGAACACATTAAAAACGAAACAGCTGCTTTTGGGGAGCTCTGCCCCTCTTTCGGATGTAGGTAGTACGTATTTTAGTTATTTTTCAAGATAGGCCTGTTCAGCCATATCATTTAAAAGATCTCGGCGAGAGCTTTTCATTGATGTGGCTGAACGTAGGTCTATCTTCAAAAATTACCAAAATACGTACCAGCCCCGTTTTGGTTTCACACCCAAAACACGTATAGTATTCCCTAAAACGGGCATTTTGTTTTTACTATGAAGGATCTATAGTTAATAGTTTAAACAGATATGACTTTAAAAATATCCTCAAGATTTAGCAATATTTTTACCAATATCCATGGGAAGGATATTCATGCGAATATATGTAACATCAACTAGGTGGACATCTTTGAGAGTGCCGCTGATGTTATTGTAGACATCAATAAGGACGAAAAACTTGTGTAAATCTCTAATGACTACCAGGACCAGGTCGATATCTTCACATGCAGGATGGCTATACGTAGACTTTCGCTCGGGGCCAAATGAGCAATGGGGACGCGGCTAGCTGGAAAACCAAATCAGCCTAATAGCAAATACAACCCGAAAACCCATAGACTTACAAGTACGACAGAAACCAGAATCCAAAGTAAAATTGCACTTTCGACTAAAAGCTGCCGCTATTCTTCCGACGAAATATTATGTTAAAAAATGGGAGAAAACACAGAGATAATGAAACAAATGCAGCACTGAGAAGAAAAGTCGTGCATTTTCTTTTTTTGTAGCGCTCTTTTGTTTTCGAAAAAAGGAAGTAGTTTACAAGTCGGTGCGAAAAGCGGAACGTGACGCCGCCGCGCCGCCAAGTGGCCATCTCCACAACTACATTGCGTCAACAAACAAAGAATTATAAAGGAATGACGTCATATCCGGAATGCATACCCTACCTCCGACCACCTCTTTGCTCTCTACGCCAATTCTCAAGAAACACGAAATCGCGATAGACGAAATTTAAAAATCCACAGATAAAAATGGGCGTAATAGGTGGCAACACCTTTTTACATGCTCTTTTCAAATTGGAGACCTAAATCACGAATACGCGGGAGAGCTCGAGTAAGCACCTTGAGCATAAGACACAGAGATATATGGTTTGATTCTTGGACTTAATTTATTACCATAAGAGCCCCGCGTTTAAGTCGCACTGCAAGAAATACGGCGGTTAAATGGTGATTACAAGCACTTTCTCAGTCACACTCACATGTCAGTTTTAAAGGTAGCATTTTATGGCTTTCTGCTTTGGTTCACGATGATGATGCACGGGAAGCAGTCATACATAGGTTGGTTTAAGAGTTCTCCCCCACCCCCAATCGCTTCACAGTCGCTCACACTTTGCTACGAAAGATTAAATCAGAGATGGAGGAATACATCGTCTAAATTTGAGACTATAAGATGATCCTCTGCGAAGGCAGCGGTGGAACTCCGACGTAAAATTTTGTAATGCATCGATATTTTGAATATAAATGTGATTCTTTCCCCATTGCCATGCTTGGCCGACCGTAAAATTAATTCTATTCAAACAAACGAGTTGCATCTTTCGTTAGGAACTTGAACAAAGAACATTACTCTGGAAAGGAACAAGCTCCACTTAAAAAACATAGTATATTTTCAACTCGTTAACTGATAAAACAAAACACCCATTGTGAGTTATCCTATGAATATTTCAGGTAAAAAAAAAAGAATTCAAGACGGTATTTTGGTACATTTTAAGTTTTAAGAGGATACGTATCAATATCTATACCAAACACGAGGGCTCGGTGAGAGCATAAAAAATATGTAGCTGTTGATATGTCTACCTTGAAAATGAACCCATAAGGCGTGTTTTGCCCGTTTCACTTTAACCTTATATTTTTAATAGTCTTAATTAACACTGCAATTACTTGGTCTTGAGTTCTGCCTTTCGTCGCAAATGCAGCGAATAGGGCATCCAACATAACCTATTCTATCGTGTAGAGCCAAACGCATTGCCAAACCAGCAATACCCACGACAAAATCTCTGTCGCAGCGACACAAAATTCTGAAACGGACCGGAAGGAAGCTGCCTCTCTTGTCAAGAATGGGCGGAAGGTTGAGATGGATTGAGGAGCCGACAAGTTAATTTCTTTCACAAGAATAATTACGATTTCCTTATTTGTCTCCGTCGGAATCACCCTAAAATTCAAGGTCCTGCGTGCATGGATCAGATTGGAAGTGGGTTGTTGACTTCGCGGTCATTTGCCTTTTTCTTCAGTCCAGTCCCCCCCCCCAAGATCGTTGCGATCATCAAAGGCACATGATCAGCTAAAACGGTTTGATTGGAGGGGCCGAGGTTTCATGGGGCACGGTGTACACTGTGATGACACTGGACATTTGTTAGGTGGATTTTTCACCTCATGAGTCCCACCTTTCCTCTCAAGCTGAGTGGAGGGACAACGAAAAGCGACAAAGAGTAGCCTAATTCATTCCGGTGACCAAAGAAAAAAAATGCCTTGAATTTTATTAGCTTTATCAGCTCAGTTCAGAAATGCTGTATCAAAATTTAGCTGTCCTGCCTTATAATTACGAAAGAATCCAAAATAAAGATTTGACATTTCCGAATAAACCAGATGCTGACATCACCAAGCATTGGCAACGCTGGTGCGATTCCTGGGCCTACTGCGACTTGTCTAAAAAGCGAAAGCTGCTTAAATTCTTCATAAAATTCAAATACTTATTTTAGGAAGCGAAATTCCGTTTGAACGGGTTCTGCGAAGGCCCTGCAGCGGTCGCGGCGCAGCACGGCGATAAGCCAAATGTTCGGCTCTCTTCCAGTGTTGCCACACTGCGAGCGCAAACTGTAAACAATTTGGATTGTTTCGGAACGTTACTTGAAACCGATTCTGAGTGCTGTCCAAAGCGGTTGGACTTCGTGTGGGAATAGTGCTATTTTCTTTGACGAAAATTGTGTGAGGGTCCTTTCGAATAATACAGTTTTGTACGAAGGACACTTGAGGTAAGAGTGAAATCGGCTACTCACGAATATCCACATTTTTTTTGTCAGTTCTATTCGCACGCTTGTGTTAATAAAAGGGAGACTTGAACGCAAGAAAACCAAACTAATGCATTTAAAATGGGAGGTGATTTGAACGCGCGGAAACCAACCTACTACATTTAAAATGGGACAGCGTATGAGTAGTTACGTCGTTTCAAAAAAGGCTCTCGTCTCAGTAAGACGCGATTTTCGAGATAATTTTTGAAAAGAACTTATGTATGCACACTGGACGGACAGGACAAGGATGGGTTACATTGTGTTTCACAATTCTATCCAGAGACATATTTCTTGTAATGTTTGCGACTTTGACAGGTGATATTTTGAAAGAGTACAGACATGCATTGGAAACGATGCCATCGCAGTGGGTAATGGGTAATCATAACACCTTACTCATAGCTAATGCGGCCAATCGTAAGGCAATTACGACTAGGTTTGGCTAGTGACGTTTTCGGATTCGGCTAACGTCAGTTTGAGACAGCTGACACATGAGAGTAGGGCCGCCATTCTCTCATGGCTGACAGTAGTAGGTAAAGTGAAGGTTAGGGTTGGCTAGGAAAGGTTAGGTAACAAGCTCGGTTCCGCTAGGCTAACAATAAAATTAGGTGAACTGACAACGATAGTCTGGATTCGGTTTTGCTTAGTTACTTAGCTAAGATTAGGTAAAGATTATGTTAAGGTTTCGTAAAGTTCTCATTTTAGGTAAAGTTGGCTAGGGTTAAGTTGAGGCAGCACGCATGTACTTCGAAATTTATCATCACAGCGCTGTTCAATCACAGCAGAAAATGTCCTAAATTCCCTCGGGGAAAAAGCAACGTTACTTTCACAGCCAAGAAAAGAGACTTTTATGCTTTCGTCGCAGGACTTGGCTTTGAACAAGCTTCCGCTCCTTCGCGCGTAAAAGACAGCGGTCGGTCCCGGTTGCCAATGCGCACCACGAGTTAGTGTGATCCCAGGAAAGAGAAAAGTCAACTCACACTCGACGGCGAACCACAGCTGGGCGGGTAACATGGCTACCGGCATCGTGCGACGGACTCACGTGGTTTGGTTTGACGACGGTGACTGCCCTGGTATAACACGCCGGTCTGTCGCCTTGCCGGGACCGCCGCGCCGAGTCGGATGGAATCGGATGGCTGGCCGATCGGCCCCGAACGACCAAGTCGCACGACGAATACGCTGGCTTCCGTGACGCCAACGCGCGAATCTCATGACTCATCTTTGACTCCTTTTTACTTATTCAAAGTTCGCATTGAGGTCCTACTTTTAATCGAGCAATGCAGTCCAGGCTCCTTCTCAGGAGAAGCGACGGAAGATAAGAGAGGTCAATGGGAGGGTGAGGTTTGATTAGGTTAACTAAGCTTGAGATATGAGCATGGGGTTCGATAAGGTTCTAGGTGGCCGTGGTTGGGTGAAGTTAAATGGGGTGAGTTGACCATATGTGTTACGTTAAGAGGTGAGACTGGGAGATGGGGCTTAGCTTGCTTTGATAGGCATACAGCTGCTCGGGTTAGTCCTAAAGGGCCTAGGTTAGGTACGCTTCAGTTTCATTTAAAACAGCTTTCATTAGGTTCTGATCGGTATTCTCCTAGGTTGACCTCCTATGTGAGAGGAGGTTGGCTAGTACTAGGTGAAGCTAACATGGTCTTAAGTTCCTTTTTAAGAGCATCGTAAACACAAAGGAAAAAGGTTTGGTAAGCAATATGAATTAAACCCACTTTCACAGGAATACTTCCTCGTGTACTGAAACGAATGATTTTAAGCTAAATCTAAACAAAAAGACGTTTCTCTAATGTTTTGGTGTCTTGACTTGCGTCTAAGTCCCTCGAAGGATGAGAATAACAAGTCTACAGTGTCGTCAAAGACGATCAAAATTCACGGCGGCAGGCAGCGCCACTGCCAACATACACTGTATAAGTGCATGATGCATAATTCTTATGAAACCACGGAGATGCTCTTTGCATATTGCATAAGCCGTGGTGCTGTCGAGTCAAAACTCGTTTAAGTATTAATCATTGCTGACCGCGAAGCAAATGAGACTCGCATTTCCTTGCCGCTAAAGTGTCATAAAAATATTTTTTTTAAATAGATCTAGAGGTAAAAAAAAAAACTGGTCTTAACTTAATCTTTGTCAGATAGACTTCCTGCAACGGATAGAGTTTCTGAGAGGGTTATATACTTAACAGTACCAAATCAACTGCTCAGGAAAAAAATTAAACCTAAAAAAACTCCCGCTAATAAATGAATAAATATTTTTTAAAGAAAATTAATAAAAATTAAGAAAATGCGACCATAAACTCTAAAAGAAAAGCTCAAACATATGTTTGGACGTTTTTGGGGTAGGGATTGTACATTGTAGTTTAAGGAGTCATACATGAACGCAGTGGGCAATAGTTGATGGTAAAAACATTTTTTTAGTTCCTCTAAAGGAATTCCAACCATCAAACGTGAAAAATTCGACTAAAAAAAAAATTCAGCTAAAAACTTAAAAAAAAATCGAGGGGGTACGTACCCCTAGGTTTTTTCTTTGTTGTTGTTTTTTTCAATTTTTTAGTTCGAAATTCTTTTATGCGATATTTATTTTTTGACTCGGCAAAAATCAATTTCGTTTCTTTGGAAACTTAAAAAAATGCAAAGTTTCTTTCTACGATACAGAATCGGCCGGTACGCGGTCTCACACAGCTGTGAGCGAAGCGGAGGATAAAACGCCCGGAGGTTGGCAATACGCTAGATGGTGGCAAGTTTGCCGTGAAAGGCAGGAGATACAGGCAGCGAGCTCTTTCGCTGCGTGCACGCTATCGCTCCGGTGCGTTGATGCTATGGTTAGTTGGCGTTCAGTGTGGCATGTGCCAGCATACTAAGGGGGTGCATAGCTGCGCATAGCTGCATGTGGGGCGAATACGCGGCACGGCGTGCGAATAGCGGAGTCATCGGAGCGTTGGTTTGGCGCTCGGCAGCCGCGGATCCCAGATAATGCCCGCGGCTTTGTGCATCACGCTGCCCCGCCTGGGCCGGGCCGGGCCGCGCTCGGGCCAGCTCGGGCCGGGCAGCGCAAGCCCCCGATCACGTAAATTACGATCCATCATTCGCGCTTCGCAAAACCAATCACTACACGGCCACAATTGCGATCCATAAAACGAACGCGTTCTAAGATAAAAACGGGGGAATCAGATTTCCTTTCTAAAAACTTTTAAAAGTCACTCGGCTAATGTACCAACAGACTACCGGTAGACCAAAACTTCGAAAATGGTGTTTTTCCTGTCTCAGCAAGTGGATTTCATTCAAATGCGCTTTTACAGACTAGCTGTAAACGCCGTGTTTTGTGAGGATGAGTTGAGTTGGAAAAATTCTCCAACGAACATGGGTGGACATTATTTTTCCTTGGTTGACCCACTACCGCCCAACAATGCCGTTCGGAAACAGAGAAAAATATTTTTGAGGATCTTTTCAGTTTAGTGTTGTCACAATTCAAAAAAATACCCCCCTGGAAACCAAAAATCTAATTATTTAGGCATTTTCCAAAGCTTAAAATTGCGTATTTCAATGGAAAAAATCCTTTTAATTCCTCTTAAGCTAAATTTCACTCGAAATACCTCGGGCTGTTAAGGGTTGAGTCGACCTTGCCTCACCTTACTTACTTCAAATAACCCTACCTCATCCCATACTACATCACTTAACCTTAGCCTTGTATGCATCTAGGACTTAACTAAACCGCATTCCATCCCACTTGTTTTAAGACTTACCCTTTCAACTCGTCTAACCTCACCAAGCCAAAACTATACCTTACTTATCTACCGATTCTTAAATATAAGAAATCTACAACTAACTCCACGCCCGATATCATCCATTTACTTATTACTGTACTTCCCGAGCTAGACTAAAAAGCACATTCGAACAAGTGTGAAGTAAAAAGTATAATTTCCCACCGAGAAGAACGAACTTCATTCGGGAAGATCCATCTCATTAGAATATTTCGTCTAGTCGCAATGCGACTTCAAAGTGAACCTGTTTTTAAGATTTTCATAAAAATTCATCGAGGAGTGGCAATTCCATCCATTCACATTGTTTTCATAATAGTATTATCTTTAAGATTTTTAATCAGACTTGAGCAAACACGCGATATTTGGACGTGTGAAGTTACGCTGATTGGAAATTAGCACGGTAATCCG
>Ga0058701_10001485_pt1 | contig 16709 bp, 8 predicted proteins | sample AgamicOrMae_FD_97039 | JGI IMG/M metagenome (GOLD analysis project Ga0058701, IMG submission 97039) | Agave microbial communities from Guanajuato, Mexico - Or.Ma.e | ecosystem: Host-associated > Plants > Phyllosphere > Phylloplane/Leaf | place: Guanajuato, Mexico | collected 2012-06-04
ATGTAACCTAACCTAACTTAACCTAGGGTTACCTAATTAAACGGTCGCCAAGCCTGATGCCGCTTACTTCTCGGCGGCCCTAAATCGGCCGCCGAGAAGTAAGCGGCATCAGGGTTGGCGACAGCCGAGCGGAGCGATGGCGAAGCAAGGCACAAGTGACTTACTAATCTTGGTAAACGGCAAAGGGGCTTGGTTATGATAGGTTCAGTTAGGTTGGATGCCTCTTGCCTCACTCCGCTGTCGTTTCACTCGATTTGACGACGAAAGGTTTAACCAAAAGGTTGAAATTGCTACCTCAAAAAATTAGTGTGTACATGCCAGTGTCTAGGGCTACGAGATAAAAGACTCTTGGTTCAAATCTCGACACTGTCATCAGGATTTTACTTTCCCACTCGCAAAATGGTGAATAAAAACCTTTTCTTATGTAGAATGTTACACCTTGATTGGTCCAAAAGACCGCCCGAGAACTCCTTCGAAAAATTGCATAATTACCTATGATACTCCGCCCTGCTTCGCTAGGCCCATAAGATGCGCAACATGCAACTCTTCAAATTTACTGTGTAGAGGTTATCTCTAAAAGTTCACGAGTAAACCGCAGATAAAATTTAGAATGTCGCGAAGTGTCACAACACTGACAATGAGGCAACTCATGAAACAAAGCACTGTACGCGAAGTGGTTCAGGAGAAAGGTGCCGGGAAAGGCTAGGTCGTGTGCTATTTGATGATAGCGCTACTACTAGCGCTGGCTCGTCTGGGAGCGGCACTCGCCGGCGCGGCGACTGTCCGTAGCACATACCGCTCTTCTCAAGACGCTTTCTCGCCTAATTAAACGTTATGCTTTGCGTGTTATATATCAGTCGGAATGATAATGAGTCCAACATCGCCGCCAGCTCATACCACACAGTGCCATACCCATCTGGAAATGGGACAAACAAAAACTTTCAAAGTGCTTTGTTTTCAACGAGCATGCTTTCAGCGACACCTTTCCTTGAGATGCAAGTCGACCATAACAATCCTTAACGTAATTGGACTTAAAATAGCAAAACCTAGCGTTATGCATAGCAGAATCTCAGTTATACGTCTAAGTCGTGACTAAAAAATTTGGATGTAGAACTGAGAGTATGAAAAAAATCTTCCGTATAACGCCAAAGTATTCTGGACGAGACTATATCAATTGGACGTTCAAACGAGTGGGACTTACAACTGAGAGACGTATAACTGAGACTCTACTGTATTACAGAAACTGACCAAAGATATCCTTTCAGTGTCCTCAGCCTGTAGCCTCAGACAGCCAAGTTCATGGCAGACTCACCCACGGTAACCTAACCTAACATAACCTATCATAGGAGGTACCGCGCTAACGACAAACTACTATTGCCTGTAACTATTCCAAGCGTTTGAAATTAACGATATCGTGGTTGTAAGATTTTATTGAGCGTTGAACTTACTCAAAATATACTTTTAGTATCGCAGGAATGTCTTACAACGAGGAATTTCAAGGGCCAGGGGCCACGAGCAACGTCGATTTTACTAGTTTCCCTCTAATTAAATTAAACTCTCTTTTCTTAAAGTCGGGATGAGCCTGACCGATTGGTATTATTGGACGCGGCCGCTTTGAAAAGGGATTTGGAGAACAGCAATTATTAGTCTGGTCTTAGAGCCGCTGTTACCTCCCTGGGCGCGGCGCATACAATGACCGGACCGCAACCTGATTATTGGAAAATATTGGACAATGGACTACTGCTTTTGCTCTTCTCATTGGTACTTTCCTCTGACCTCTAAAAAAGAAGGTATTACTAACAGCAAAAATATTCGATTCTGTCGCTTTGCCCGGCGGTTTCTTGTCTTGCTTTGTGTTCACAGAAAAGTCATTACAATAAAAAAAATGTCAACCAACAAAAGGAATAACAGTACACGTTATCTGAGTTCTGTCAATGGGAGCCGGATCTGAGTTATAGTAGGACGAAGTTCAGCCGACTCTGCTTAATTTTGACATATTAAGCAGCTTTAGTCAGGAATAACAAGCGAATTTCGACATTAGATTAGGAGATTAATTAGACTGTATTTGCTACATTCCACCTTCCGCTTGAGGACTTGTTAGCGGTCAATCGCTGCCATTTGAACGAGGTGCGGGAAGTACAGACAGAAAAGAGTCAACAAAAAAAGTTGTCCCGCACAGAGGTTCTCTTAGGCAGAGGTAATCGAATTTCTCTCATGATTAATTTTTCCAACAACGTTCTCATACAAAGTTCTCCAAAAAAGTATTTCTGCTACAGAGATCCTCTCCTACATAGACATGTTCTTTGGCAATGAAGTTCTCTGGAAAAAATGTCAAGAAAGAGAAGTTCTCTGCGGCAACGAAAGATACTTACATTGTTAGACACAGACTTTATCTGGCAACAAGAGGTGCTGAGACCTTGAAGTTCTCTTACAAGGAACCCACTGACGATGGGTTCTAAGTGGAGAAATTGGTGCGGACATTTCTCACTCAACTTACATGGCAGTTCTCAGACGTCGAATTTCCTGCTGACGTATTGTGATACGAAAATTCTCCGATATATGTATGTTTTCCTAGACGAAAGTTCCAACATTTTCGATGAATTTAAAACAACTTTACCGAACCAACGAAAATCTTAACCTAATGACAAGATCTAACAGTCGGTGCATATGACGGATTGCACACACGTCCCCAGCGGTATATTTTTACTTGCGAGTAGGGCCGGACATGCTGTTAGGCTAAAAATTACAATAATTGCAAGGCTTCAAAAATGCTTATAAAGTATCGTAAAAGCATTTCTCAGTGCCTTGCAGACATCTGAGCATGACTTTACAAATAGATACAATGCAAAACTGCGATGCAATCGCTCTTTTCAACCTCTGCCTCGCAGTAATGCCAACCAACACAATTCTTTGCCGTACAAGAGATTAGAGCGAAACGAAGACAGGAAGAAAACAACATCCGGCATACTCTTATGCAATCCGGAGGTGACACGACTGCGAAACGGTTTTAAGGCTAAGTAGCATAAATATAGACTTTGTGAAAGTCATTCCACGCTCCAGAAAGTCCATTCGCTGTTAATCACCCTCTTTGTTCCAGCGTCTAAATGGTGACTGTTTTTTTTTCTTTTTTTTTCTGGTTTCTACAGCCGAAATGGTCATATCAAAGCGTGAATAACTAACTCATTACATCCAAAACGGTAATTAATTGAACTGCAAAAACAGGACGAGGTACAGAATGAAAATCTTACAGAATGAACTCTTGTATCTTATACCAAATCTCCGCAGCTGAGTTCAAGATCAACACTCTGAAATTTTGGGTACTTCCAAGCAAGTTTAAGCACAAGGGCGATATCCCCTGACTCGAAGAATATGATCGCTCAAACTAAACACAAAGACGTAGCCTCGTCTAAACTTCGGTCATTTACCGAAGATATTTGTAATAATATAATAATAAATTATATAAGATATTAGTAGCCTGAGCTGTCGTGCGTATAACCAGTTTGACTTCGCTCGGATAAAGTTAGGTTCCGTTTGAGTTTGTTGGGGTATCGTACAGGTAAGGGCTACGTTAAGAACGTATCACGTTTTGGTTTGTTGAAGATATGGGTATGTTAACGCGAGGGGAACACGACAGTCCTCGGTTGATCAATTTAGATTAGGCAATTAGGATTAGGCAATCATGTTCGGTAAGATTGAAGTAGGATAGATTGCATTCTCGCGGCACAATGTTTCAGTCATTTTAGAAAAACATCCGACTGATCTACAAAGGTTTGTTTCGCCTTTTGTTTGAAGCGAAAATTGCAAACCGCTTCCTCGAAAAACAACGCAGTCACATAGGGGAATCCTTCTATCAAGGTGAATTTCATGTGACCTCAAATCAAGTTGTGGGTGCAACCTTCTTACGACATAAAAGTTTCCATTGACTTCGGGGTCGAACCCTTTTGAAAGCACACTGGGGCACTTGGTTCCTTGAAGCGGTCAGCTGGAAACCCTAGGTTGATCTTTTTTTTCCGATTCTGGGATGCAACACTATATTTCGGGTTTCTTCACTTGGAGGAAAATCCGCACGAGGGGCGCTAACAAACAGATCACCCTAGCTAACATGTCTGGTGACGATCGCTAAGTTTGCTTCGGACGAGTTCCGATGACGCGCTTCGGAATCTGTAGTTTCGACTGCCAAGTAATTAACTCACACTTTCAAAAAAAAAAAGAAAAAAAGGACCTTTTTAACCCCCCCCCCCCACCGAACCAAAACAGTCTAACAATGCAAAACGGGTGGCCTTAGTCCATCGTGAGGGAGGTTCACGACCAATTTGACCCCCACAACAGTCCATCCCTGAGAGTTGTGAAGAAGATTTTAAATCACAGATACTTCCGCTTCCTTTCTTGGAATAATTGCTGTGATTCTAGAGGATATACTCAAAGCTTTCCTTGTTTTAATTTATTTGCAAGAAAATTGCGTTCTGAAAGAAAGTGCTTTACAAATGATTAATTCTGCCGATTCTTTCAAAGTTTATTGGAAAAGACATTGCAAAAGCTTGGATCAGGCTTCAAACGGAGTCGATTTTCTTCGCGCAAGTCTACTTGACTTGCCACACTTTTATCGACGACCTCTGTTTATATTACATTGTATGCGGCTGTCTTGGAACGCTATAAATCGGCCGTATCAGAGTGGCGTACTGGGTGCAGGGTATTTTATACAGACAGCTATTAAAGAGTTGCATCTTTGTATAACCCACCAAAAAGGACTTCGGCCTTCCAACTTCTTACGTTGAAAAAAAAAAATAGTCCCGATAACCGATTTTCGCCCACTGGGCTGTTATCGACCCATCAAAAATATCAATCTTTATGCAAAATGCTCCCATAAATAACTTATTTTAAGTAAAAAGGTAACTCTAAATTAGCCTAAATAAAAAAAATTGATCATTTCAAAAACACCATTTTGCAAAATTTTGACCCATACCGTTTTGATTATTCCCTTAAATTAATTTTTTCAAACTTCCTCTGGGCACAAATCTGTTAAAAACATTATTGCCACTGAGCAAAACGTAAGCTAAGCCGAGCGGATTCTTTGCCGATGTAATGCAAGAACCATTGAATGCTTGGCTTCAGTGAAGTGACCAGTAGGTAAGGCGTTGAAAGCCAAGCGAATGCTGAACCGAGCATGGGAAAGACCGGCCGATGGATGGGCTGATTGTTAGCGAACACGAACAAATTGAAGGCTAACCGGACGGCGAATGCTGAGATAATTAAAGCTATGGCGGGCGAACGCGGCGCGGAGCGAATGCAACGCTGATTATATGAGCGAGTATGCGGATACTCGGAATTAATGCTGAATGGAGTGAAATGCTCTTCAACACGATTCCGGAAAAGAATCAAACACTCATACTCTTCTCAGTGAACTCTTCTTGGAGTCCAACGATTTTCTTCAACTTCCGTAACAATCGAGTAATTGCAATAATCGGCGTTTTGCACTTAACATGCAAAAACCGTCAGCGACGAATCAATAAATAAGTTCCATGCGAAAGTGTAAAATCGGCATGCGAGCATGTCAACGTGATCTGAGGAAGACAAATGTGTCCATGATTGCGTTTTAGCTTCCAAACAATGTGATATTCAAGAGAGGCGCTTTTTAGGTAAGTTTCTTCAGGATATGAGACTCTGCTGGCCGATCATATTGCTCCCCCGATTTAAACTTAATGGCAGTAAAAACAAACCACCAAACGAGTAGCGGCGAAGTTAGTAAACTACCCGCCTTCAACTTCTTTCACATCCGGTCGGTTCAAGTTCAAGTCATGGCTGTGTCCATGGCTTTTTTGTTGCGGAATATTCGCAGCTAAAATCTTGGTTTGTACCCTACTCTGGTATAGTCAGTCCCTCAACGGATAACCTCTGAATAGGAACATTGAATTCTCTCATGTGACCAGTAAAACTTCTTTGACTTCTTCGTGGTATTCGGAATAGCAGTGAGTTTGACCACAGTTACAGACTAACATTTACGTTGAATAAGTTGAGAATCGCCTCTTATTAAGGCCTGATACGTGAAATTCCATCGTTCTTACAATACATCCCGACCGCTCTTGGTTAGTTTTCATGCTCTCGCACACAATCCCGTTCAGGTGCTTTGTTCACGAAAGAACGTTTTGACCGGATGTTAGGCTACTATTCGGGTAGTGGTTTCCGGTGAAGCAATCAAAAGCCAGCAGCTTGTCAATCAACCACAATATTAGGAGTGCAACAATACATAAGTTATTTGAAAATGTGCAAAGGCTCAGGGCAGACAAAAGCGCCAGGAAATACGAGGGGCCAAAGATGAATGCGAACGGACAACTCCATGGAAAACTGAACCAACTCTAGGCAATTTCTTAGGATATGCTGCATCACTTCAGTAAGCATTGCTCCTTTTTAGGTGCAGCTCCTAGCTGCCTCTAATGTAAGTTGGCAATGCCTCAATTCTTGTAAACGATTAGCTACTGCTGCTATATTTTGGAGTCAAGTTCAGTACTTCGAGGAGCATTAAAGATTCTCTCTAAATAAATTCAGTATTATAAAACAGTACTGCTGCTTCAGCAACTTGTGCACTGATAAAAAGTACCTGTTATAAGAGCCACATACCTGTTTTGAAAAAGAAGATATAAAACGTATTTTGTTTTGGTTACTTTTATATCTATCAATAGCCATTTCAATTGAGACACAGTTGAAAAAAATGTTTTGGGGAAATGCTATACCTTGTTTTGGATGTGAAACCAAAATAGTGGTGGAGCGTATTTTGGTCATTTTTCAAGATAGGCCTATGTCCAGCCATATCACTTAAAAGATCTCGACGAGAGCTTTCCATTGATGTGGCTGAACATAGGTCTAAGTTGAAAAAATACCAAAATACGCACTACACCCGTTTCAGTTTCATACCCAAAAAAGGTATAGCATTCCCCAAAACGGGGGTTTTGTTTTCACTATGGATAGCTCTGATACAACTCCCCAATTTTATCTCTATTAAACAAGACTATCTTGAAAGCTAACCAAAATTCGTGATATCCCCCTCTTCGTTTCCATAACATGATATCTTTTATCAGTATGCATCCACTCCTAGCACAGTCATCTATATAGTCAGTGCAATATATGGTGTTGCGATAAGTACAGCAGCAATACTGTTAGGTTAGAGGGAGTAAACTAAGAAATACACACAAGAAACGTGACATGCTCGCAGAAGGTGAGTTTTAGTGGTGGTGTAACGTGTCAACATACAATGGGGTAGTTGAGTGTAGTGGGGCAGTGTGCGGCGCGCGGGTATCGGCACCCGAACCGAAACTCCGCGCAGAATAGCAAAGCAGATTACTTTTGTGGTGCAGTCGAATAAAAGCGGTGAAAGGTCGTTTGGTGAAAAGCATAAAAATGGAGGATTGTGTGGTACCTGAGGTGGTGACAGCGGGGGGCCCTGGGACTTGAGGTGTGAATTGAGGCCCTGCTCGACCTGGGGATCCAGAGGATCCTGGGGAGGTGGGGGAAAGCGTGACGACCTCCACTTCCGCCAGAGCCTTGGTCGAGTGGTTCCGGTACTGCACGGGCCGCTCTGCAACCACAGTGGCGGACGCGATAGAATCAGCAATCATCTATTTATCCACATCCACACAATCAGCTTGCAAGCGCCGATCGACGAATTTTGGACCCATAGAATGGTGGACGTCTGACTGATTGGCTAATTTTAAGTACAGGACAGAAATGGGCGAATTACCAACGACAATCGCACTATCTCACAACTTACGCTCTAAATTTGACTCACTGAGAGTCTCTGAGATTCAGTGAAGATGCCAAAATAATTAAATTTCAGGTTTCCAGGGGGTTATGTGTTTTTAATTGTGACAAAACTGAACTGCAAAGTTCCTCCAAAATATTTTTTTTTTCTGTTTCCGAACGGCATCACTGGGCGGTAAGTGGAAGCTGAGTAAGAGTAGGAGACACTCAAAATTTGACTCACTGAGTGTCTCTGAGATTCAGTGAAAATTCGCCGAATTTTTGTGAATATAGCACCACTGATTTTTTCTTCAAAGGTGCTACATTGACTGAAATTCAGTGAATTTTCACTGCATCTCAAAGACTCTCACTGATTCACATTTAGAATGTTGCCTACCCTTACACAGCTTAAAGCACTACCGCCCTGCGATGCCGTTCGGAAACAGAAAAAAATATTTTAGAGGATCTTTTCAGTTTAGCATTGTCACAATGATTCAAAAAATATAACCCCACTGGAAACCTGAAATTTAATTATTTAGGCATTTTCCAAAGCTTAAAATTGCCTATTTCAAAGGAAAAAATCCTTTAAATTTCTCTTAGGCTAAGTTTCACTCCAAATACTTTGGGGCTGTTATGGGTTCACAAAGACGAACCGAACCATTTGTCGAAACTGCGGCAGGCGTTTGAATAACTTCTATTCGAAGTCGAATGCAATAACCGCCTTCCTTGTCATCTGGATATCTTCAGCAGTGATTTGCAATTCGTCAGGTCAGTACGTTAAAATGGCCCAAATAATCTGTTTCTCCCAGCGTTTAATTTTTACTTCGTCTTGCTGCACCTTTGAGGACTAACGGACTAACTTTGCACGCCCTGTAAAGGCGTGAAATTCTTCGACAGTAAGTGCTTCACTTTGCTTATCACTTAGCGCTTGGTGCATTTTCTAGGTATAAGGACCCAATCGATAAATGCTTACGGTTTTTGAAAAACTTTTTTTTAAAATTAATTTCGAATTTCGCCATTGAGGTCAGAGATAAGTTATTTTCAGAATACGATATTCCTCATGATTGGGCAACGTTTGTCAAGGTTCTTGATTTTCCGAGTAGCGACTCAAAATCGCAACTTATGACGCTTAATGTTCTACGTATATACCATAGAATCCAGCACAATTCTGAATCAACGTTTTGGATTACAAGCGGGAATCGATATTGTCGAGTTAGGCAACATGCACAACCTCTATGTGATGGTGGTGGCCTATCAAAACTCAGAGTTGTCTCTTAGGCGATTGAATGGGACGGAGGGAAGTGTTCGACACGGAAAGTGTTCGACAGGAAAACTGTTCGACAAATTCGGGAACCGTTAGGTTGGGTTTTGTCGGACAACTTCCGCGTCGGACAACTTCCTGCATTTCGACTGAATTAGCAGTGCGCGACGGATGATCTCCAACCTTGAAGAGTGTTTGATTTACTTGTTTTCGAGTAATTTGACGGAAAGATAATCAGTAATTAACGACAGTAATTAGTAATCGGGGCGATAATCTGATATGGGAAGAGGCTACCGGTCCACATGTAGTTACCCGGGCATTAACACTCAAATGATAAAAACAGGGTTCATGAAAACGCAACACGCACGACCCAATCATAACATTCTTGTTGAAAAGCAGCCAAATCGCGCGTTAATCGTACGCTTATCGAGGATCGTCTCATCCCTCCCTTGCAGGATCGATTCATCGATTTATCGATGGTCAAAACTAGAGCTAGAGCACACATCAGCTGATCCGAAACCACACTTAAAGACAATGTTCTTTCCTGATGTCAGTTTTATCCATTATAAGGGCTAATATCGAATCATAACACTAGTGAGTACTATATCTTCCTCTGCTCTGCCACATGGTAAGTAACCATACATAAATAGCTGTTAATTAGGTGGTATAATTGCGTTAAAAAGGAGACTCTAAAATCACTTTGCTGATTATGTTAATTGTGCTTGAACTATGATTAAGAAAATTGACCTAATGCCCGCTAGGTAAAAGTGACTTTGATACGGGTGAAAAAAAGGAAGATTGATGATTATTAGACCGGTGCATACCGTTTCTTCTACTGACATATCTCTTGAGATCCAAACCGGAACTAAAATGCAATTGATCACAGTACAGTATTGAAGATACGGTGATCGTACCTGATCGTATACCGTAGTACAGAGAACTTTATGCGTTCAACAAATTTGCTTCCTTAAATTTTCCCAAAAGTAATCATAGCAAAATAATGCACAGTAAAAAAGTTGATGTGCCCACTTTATATGGGGCAGTCCATAAACTGCGTTACGGTTTCGGTGGACCAGGGAGGGAAGGGGGGGGGTGAAGCTTAACCGTCCTTGTATACGGTATGGGAAAAAGCGTTACAAAGTGGGAGACGGGGTCAAAAAGTGACCTCTTTTGCGTTACGTAATTAATGGACAGCCCCTAAATGGATTTTTGCCCTACGTATAAACACTAGGATGGTGTCGACGCGATGATTATCTGTGTGGCCTCGCCGCTGCAGCCAGGCCATCTCCATCCACCTCCCATGCGCCCCATAAATTGTGGACTAACCCCTTCCCCCCCTCCGGCACACCTGCAAGCAGGCGCCGCGCCGTCGCGCCGCGTCGTCGGGCCAGGACACCGACAAACTGTGGACTGCGTATAATTTAGTCATTTCCATGCATAGCGACGCACATGGTCGAATCCATCGAAGGCATTGTGCCTTGTACCGAAAATGATATGGCGAAGATGACACGGGTCGTTGACGAATCTGACCTTATATACCTACTTGTCTGTTCCAATGGACCATTTCGCTTGACCGACAACAGTGTAAATATGAAAGATTTTCTGATTCTCGTGTTCCTCTTTTGGTTGCCAAGCCGGGCGCTGGGCATGTAAAACCGTAAATTAAGCAAACAGTCGCAAGCCTGATGCCGCTTACTTTCAGACGGCAGGAGCCTGGTAAAAGCAGAGCGGTAGTAAAACGAGGCCAAACCTAACCTAATCTACGCGGTTGTACGTCGTTAATATCACTGATGTAATGAAAGATAATCGAACCAAATGGAAAACAGAGGTAGAGAATCAACTCTTTAACGTTCTTAAAACTGTGTTGAAGCGTTGGGATTACACAGTGATCACCTGTGATTAAGAGCGAAGGTGATTTATCTTGTACTTTTGATTGTTTACTCGACCCACAGTGCCTTACACCGCAACAGAACGGAGGCGCGGCAGAAGATAAGGCAGTTCAAGAGCCAAACTCATTGGCCGAGAATCAGAGGTTTCCATCCGAAAGAACAGATTTGATGAGAAATTATTTCTCAAGCGACTATAACAGCTCCCTCTTACTTTTTCCCTCCGCCGTCCAAGTTTTAAAGGCTTACAGTTGCGGACAGCTCACTCTAGTTAACTAGCTAAAAACATATTTTTCGCTCCTCGCTTGAAACTTATTCTTATCTAAACATCGGTTCTTCACGTCTGTAATAAATTTCAACATTCAAGTTTTGAAAAGAGCTGCCTAAAAACTTTCAGCCCGAAATCCCTTCTGGCTAAGACGCTGTTTTCCACGAGCTCCTTTGCACCGTGATCTTAAAAAAATAAGACCCCTCTATTTTAGTTTAATAAATAGGCCATTAAATTGGTCATCTGTCACGTTGCTGAGCTTAAGCTGATTGAGTGCTCGTCCGATAAGACGTAAAAATCGACAGGTTAAAAAAAAAGAGGGAGGGAGGGAAAATTTTACTCGTTTCCCCCCCTAAAAAAATTAAGTAGGCCTAAGTTCCGAGGATGGACTAGTTGTATTAATTAGCACTTCTAATTAACAGGCACATACCCAAAAATTAGTGGCGAACATTAGTGACACCCTGTCTGCCGGAACTCGTTTGAGAACCTTGCATTCCCCAGTGCCACCAACAATATACCTGCAGCTCATTTAGAATTCCATACATACTTGGTGAGACATTTGATTCGAACCGGGGCAACCAGGACCTGTGTTCCGACAGGACTCGCGGCCCGACTGGACCCACTCGTCACAGCCGACCTAATAACTGAGCCCATGATCACTTTAATAATATCATTGATCAGTGTTGGCAGAACTGGACATCTGTCAATTTTAATCGCGATTTTCTCGAGAACTGTTTGAGATAGCACGTCGGGTATATGTTTTGGATCGTTCTCGAGCTGAAAAGGTCAAACAAGGGATTAATCACTAGTTTACCTCGACCAGTGAAAATATTGTAAACGCGATTAAAAATGACAGAGTATCAAAATATGGCAACCTTTTAAAGTTAGCAATCGAGCCATATACCATAGCCAACTCAATATACCTCAACTTAGCCCAGCTAAGCGTGAAAGGATTTTGCTGCTCTACTGCATTAACTTCGTACGCAAATTGGAGCCATTTCATCCAAGAAAAAGTCGCGATTATGTTTAATTGCGCTCATGTGATCGCGGATTTCACAGCTGTTTTTCCTTCCCGCAGTGTGTTCCGAATTCGATATCACCACAGCAGCAAACTCTTTCCCTCCAATTCGTTATGGATTCAAGACTCCTCTCCCTTTGATATCAATTTTTAAACAAGGTTACAAGACGGAGGGTGTTTACCATAGCTGAAAGTAAATACGCAAGTTTACCCGGTTCCCTGATACGTGTAGCTTAGAAATGGTATTCAAAGACAACTTTAGCAGCAGAAGGAAAGCGCTGTGAATGGAATGAGAATGGCGGGTAACCCAGCATCGGTGGCCCACCAGCAGTGGGGAAAACGCCACGAAAGCCTTCCGCGCAAGCTGTGGGCGCCATCACATGTGGCCAATGGTCTCGTACAATTCTTGTCTCGTTTACTCAGCTCGGTTCCGTTCCTTCTTGGGATTCAGATCCAATTTCTTCTGTTCTCGGGGCCCCCAGCCTTGCCGCTTGTAGGCCTAATTTTAGAAAGATATTCTCCATCCATCATGTCGCGAGTTGCTTTCGCCTCAACGCCGCTTGCAAATGGCCGCTTTTTAAATCAAACTTTATTGAGGATCAAGTGCAGATCATTTTGGCCCTGTACAGACGAAATCAGAAGTTCCTACCTGGAAATGCGCTAAGGACTCCTGCTCTCAACTGTACGACAACCGAACGTTATGAAGTGAGGTTTATTTATCTTGTCGACATAAAAATACCTGCGTGTAAAGAGGCCAAGAACTGCTCTTCTCGACTGTACAACTGCGTTTTTAACGATAAACAGCGGATAATCTTGGTCCAGCAAGCCTACAAATGAGCACAAATTCTGCCGAAGAGCTAATAAGGCCGATAAAGACTTTTGCCTTTGACTGTACTATATCAACCAAACATTATATAATATTTAAAAAAAAAGATGTATGAAGAAGTACTTTACGCGTCCTAAATGTACAATACAGAAAAGCTCAACATTCTGAAAAGCAAGAAATCTCTGCTTGGTAAATTTTACGTGTATTTTCGACAAGTATAGTTTCTTTTTCAGTCACGACAAATCATGTACATATTAAAAAGAATACAAATACTGTCAAGACAATAAATCCAATATTCAAGTTAATTTATGGAGTCACACATCTGGTGAAAATCGAGCTACTTTCGCCCTAGCTACTACCATTACCAGCGCCAAGTGCACTACTTATAGGTTATGTGAGATCACCCCCCTGGTTCAATAACGTTAGCTTTGGAGGATAACATACACGTATGTTTCACCTTACCATCAATCTATTCAAAGATTGTTATTTTCTTCTGCGTAAATTTATTTTCCGGAGTAAGTAACGTTTAGAAGGATACGACTGGGAAGCCTTAGCTCACGTGAAGAGTAATGATTCGAATTTGGCGCGTTGCAGGTAAGCTTCGCGCGGGGGCCGGCGCGGACGGGGGGCGCCACCACCTTGCAGTTATGATTTGTGTTCACCCGCATGACACATCTTGCCAGATGTATGACTGACAGTGATTGAACCGGCAAAACGTCATATTTAAATCGAGTTTAGAGACTGGCTGTGGCAGAGACTCGGCGTACCGCCTTGTGATATATCGCATGCCTGCAGAGCTCTGATATCTGCAATGCCGCTTCGGGGACGCCATTTCGGCGGCGCCATTTCCAAGTCATTTGCGAAACCGGAAGTGCAACATGATTTGTCCACCGACACAACTAAGCTTGTTCCAAGAATAGTTGCTTTTACGTAAGTCCAAAGTAAACTATTTTACTTCGAGTAGTCGCAGTAATTTCAGTATTTTTACACGGAAATTTCTTCAGGACATTGACTTAGTCAAACAATCTAGTCCTTTTTCGGTTTTACAAGTATGTTGAGCATAAATATGCCGTGAATTTTAAGCAGCAAAACAACTCAATTTTGCATTTAGAGGGAACAAATTTTCTGCACTGATCACTGTAATGTGAAACATTAACCTTGTATACACACAGAGAACTCTAAAGAATCAAATGCAAAGCTACATTTTCTTTGGTCAAAATTTTGTGATGCGACTCTTTCGCAGCACAAAATATTTATATATTGTTATATAAATATTTATGTTTTCTATATTTATAAAATATTTATATATTTATATTGATAAAGTATTTTTTTCAGACTCGTGTGATAAGATCGTAGTTGGCATACAAATATTTTCAATTTTGTTAAAACATTAAAATTTTGCACTGTAGTCGTGGGGCTATCAGATCATTCAATTTCCATACGCTTGAAGGTTCGTTACAAATAGATACGAGTTTATCTAAAATAAATTGCTCACAATTCTGCAGTAATAATTGTTCGTTGATAACGTAAACTTTGAAGATTCAAGATTATAAAAAAAATATAATACGAACACTTTGGAGTAAGACGCTGTCTTCGTAGATTTTCTTGGCTTAGGGACTACAGTATTTGAACCGATGAATTTATCGTTATATATACGGTTCACGAAAATTCAAAGGATACCTGTTGTATCTCATCGTCGAACTTAAAATAAAAAGTATGCCCGTGGTTTTTATGCTACTTTTTTCAAACTCACTTAAATAAAAATAAATTAAAATGGACGATCTGTAAACAACGCTTTGACGGGAGGAGTAATAAAAGTGACGTTTGTAAATCTTCCAAGCATCGTAAAAAAAAATTAAAGGGGGTGAAAAAAAAAGTCATTTATGTTGTGTGTTATGTTGAATGTGAACAGAGAGAAAAAAGAAAAAGAGACTTACCCTCTTTTGAAGCACCACTCCTGACCTCGGTCGCTTTTGGGGCTGTTGATGGGGCAGGGATAGCTGCAAGAGGAAACAGCTAAATTAGTACCCTCCCGGGAACAATAATTTTTTCCGATGATTATTTTTCAGGGTTGAAGCTATAACGAAATCGTGAGAGATAAAAGTAAAGATTTCCCAAGTGACGAACAGGTAAACCTTGAATAATTTATTCTGCGGTATAGAAATCTCAAGGTCAGATAACGAGAACATTCTTCGTTTCCGTAAAAATGGGTCAGCTTTAACGAAAAGTCCTGATCAAGGCTAAAAATGTTTTTCAGGATCGTTATAAAAGGGTTAATTCAAGTGGTGACTACGAAGAACAATGATACTTCTTCATCAAAGTAAGTTCTCTGATTCCAACCGCAAGAGTCGATAGCGTCCATTATCAAAATATTTTGGATACAGTTTTGTGATTGTAGGTTAAGAGCCTCCGAGAAGTAAGCTGCACGAGGCTTAGCGGTCCTTATGCTCGGCTAAACTTGGTTAAGTTTTGTTCTTTCCCTCTGCCTCGCTCCGATGTCGCTCAGCTTAACTGATGAGGATAGGTGGAAAGCTTAACCCCCTGAATTACAGTGAGGGCCAAAAAGTTGGTAGTCCTTAACCTGGGGTTTAAAAGTTGTATTTTGAGAGGGAGCTTTAAATAGTCTATGGTTACGGGTCACGGCATACATAAGAAACGCCTCGAGAAAAGCAACTCAACTTAATGTTATGCGCGTGACGTGATTTTGATTTACAGTGGCCAAGTTTTCCTGAATTGATGTATGGATGGCATGCTATGATGTTTATAAGTCTTACTTTCACTATTATAAATGGTGGACCATTTCATACGAAACTTTCAGCGTAACCTTCAACTTCGGTTGGACAAGATGCATACGTTTTCTTGTTGCTCCCCAAGAATTTTATTTTTAAACCCGTTCCATACATATCGAGAGAGAGATGGAGAGACAGAGAAAATGCTGCTCCCATTCTTGTTACTTTTGATCTCAAAAGTTTCTCACCTACATGAGCCATAACGAAAAACCAGAAAGTTTCCACAATGACTTTAAAGAAAGATTATCTAACTCATTATGTAACAGTGCTCTAAACAGAAACATTTTAGTGCGTGTTGACATCCTTCCCATTTTGAAAGAATTTTAAGGTTTGAAAGAAGCAATATGGTAAAACAAGTGCCTTGTTATCTGAACTCATTGAAAGTCGCCACCCGTTTACCGGAATGAAAACATATCCCGCTGAAGCACTCAATACAAACATTTCAGGACGGTTACCCGGAAAGGTAGAGACACGTGCCGGAAGTTTCCCAATCAAAGTAATCACTCAAATTCCGGAAGGAGGGTACCGGAAACTAGACTGTTCCTTCGTTAAATAATCTCTACTTTGTTGATCCGCACAACTCACACATTTGCTTTTTAAGGTTGAATATTAGATCTCTGCATTCCACCATGGTTCAGCTTTTCATATTAATTATGAAAATTAACGACACACATCAGAAGAGGTTAGGTTTAACCTAAGCTAGGTAAGCTTATGTTTATTCTAATTAGGATGGGTACCTTGTGCCCCGTTAAGCTGTCACTTTGCTTTGGCTGTCGTCAAGCCTAAGGTCGCTTACTCCTCGGCAGAGAGTAGCAATTCGTCGAATCGGCGAATCATTTTATTCGTTGAACTGAAGGCTACGAATGATTCGCGGAACAACGAATAAACGAATCGAACGAATCCCAACGAACCCCCACGAATACAACGAAT
>Ga0058701_10001486_pt1 | contig 16709 bp, 12 predicted proteins | sample AgamicOrMae_FD_97039 | JGI IMG/M metagenome (GOLD analysis project Ga0058701, IMG submission 97039) | Agave microbial communities from Guanajuato, Mexico - Or.Ma.e | ecosystem: Host-associated > Plants > Phyllosphere > Phylloplane/Leaf | place: Guanajuato, Mexico | collected 2012-06-04
AAGAAAGGAAGTAATGAAGTAAGAAGCAGTCTATATGGGCAAACAAAGAATACGAATGCAAGTTCAATAGAGATACGCGCGAACCCGTGACTTTAAAGTGTGTAATAGAGATATGCGAATGCCCTTAAGCAAGCACCTCTGATGCCGCTGCAAAGCAAGGGGCAATGTCTTTCCAAGGCAAACGCCTTTTAAAGGCCACCATCACAATGAGCAGACGTAATGTTCAAACATTTCCCCCTTTGAAATTAGTTATGTGACTCCAAAGGACATTCAGAGGGCGCAATCCCCAACCACCCCCGCCCCTCAACACGCTCGGACGCATCCAAATGGGTTCAAAGATGCTTTCATAGTCGATTTGTAAAGGTTTTCCCTTGGCTTTTACGACGAGATTTTCCGATTGTTATTGTACAAATATTGCACGCAGTGTAAATGTCGGCTGGAGTGCTGGAGTGGCTATGAGTGAATTTTGCGGGGGCAATCAAGACAGCTGGGCGTTAGGGGCCGCGCGCTAGTCACAATCCAAAAATGGGTCACTAAACCCCCCCCCCCGATTACGTTTTTTGATACCATGAATGAACTATTACGATTACATCGACTACCATCCCCGGAGACCGTAACTATTAACTCATGGAGGGTTTGACAAGGTAACAGTGCGATAACTCGATGATCACAGTTGCGATTTGACGCCAATTACTTCAAACCGGAAACATTATTGGAAATCGGCTAAAAAGCATACGCATAGCATACTTAGGAAGCATATGCAATCAAGTCAGAAAAACTTGGATTTCGATTTCAGACTGAGGCAATTCTGAGTTTACGAAGGATGTTCCCCCTTTTTTTTTTGTCTAAGTTGAATTTGTTTGTTTCTTGATTGATAGATTATCTTTATTATACAACAAAATGAAGACTTGAAATTTCGTGCCTTGGTATTAGGCAGCAGCAGTGATCTTGATCGAAAGATCAGAATCGCTTCAAATTTCTATGGCATGCTTGTTTGGGCACGCCCAATTAATTTAATTTTACAAGAAATAACCAATTGTGGTCGAACTTGATTCTGAAATGAACATGGTTTACTTATACATTGTTCGTATGAAAAAACACACATTCTTGCCTTCATGTGATTTTTTAGGTTTTGAGTGATTAGAATTTTCTCTAAAACAAAAGCTAAGCTCTTTCCGATGTGGAAAATACTGTTAGGAACAAAATGTGGGTCTCACTGACCAAGTACCTACAATAACAGGAAAATTGTCTTAGGTGTAATTTTGTAAAATTTGCGTTTTTCGTGTTTTTGGGGCTTTTGAGCTCGTCCTAATCGGCTCGCCCGATCGGACGACCGGTTAAGACGTTGTACGGACGTCCTTTGAACGTCACTATAAACGCCAGTTTATGGAATTTCTTACCTCGCCTCATGCATTTGGTGCTGAGGAATAGATGCCTCAGTAACTTTGTTTGCCTACCTGGATGTACCAACGGCTCGACGCAGCATTGGGTTATCCGCTATTTCGAATAAGGTCTTTTGCTAAGCAGCTCTCTGCACAAGATTTTATGCGATACCGGTACCGCGAATGATTCAATGCTACACAGAGCCTCTGGCAACATCCGTCCGGTAGGCAACTAATGTTACACTAATACGCATCTATTCCTGAGCACCCGGTAGAGGCAAGCATATATTCCCTCGAAAAAATAACGAAAGAATGATTGAAAATTAATCATTACTTAATCTTAATCTGAGCAATAATACATAACAAAAAACCTCTGTATGGAATTTAATGAAGTTAACGGGAAACTCGGCGGAAGTAATATATAATCGTTAATCGCGTGTAAAACTTGTAGCTATTGACGCCAAAGCATCTAAGTCCACGGACGTCCGTGCGACGTCGCACGAACGTCCGTGGACTTAGCCATTTTCCATGTTGGTCCGCCGTTGGTCAGTTTTCGGACACCGACGTACTGTACGTCCGCCCGACGTCCGCGTGCTACCAGGGAGGCAGGGTAAGTGTTTACGACCGTAAAGGAAAATATAACACTCAAGAACGTTCAAGGGTTTTGAACCAACTTCTTTTTCACCCGTCACGCGGGATCGAGCCGCGGGCCGATCGCGTGTTGACAACCTTTTCAATAAAACTTCTGTTTTTATTACTCTTTCTTTACCTCTCCCTACCTAGACCTACCTTCCCTCTAAGAGGTAGAAAGAGCGAGTAGAGCGCTCAGATAACGTCCGCTAGCTAACAGGTATCACAGCTGAAATCAAAGAATATTCAGGGAAAAGTCCAAGACAAGAAATGAAAGTCTTTATGTGGAAGTGTGAATAGGAAAGTTACGTCAGAATACAACAAACCTTTCAGTACTTACGGGAGAACATTTTCACGTACGTAGAGAAGCACTCTTATCTGTATGAGGCTTCGTAAAGGGTTAGAACACACAAATTCCTTTGTCATGAGAGATACTGACGTGTCACATCTACTTGAAATTTCAACTTAGAAATTACTCTTTAAAACTTTGAAAATTAACGCATTAATGATGCGTGCAGCGGAGCAAGGGCCTAAGCAAGCATCGGTTCCAGATTGACATGAAAACATTCGGTTTATCTGTGAAATTCGACGAGCGTAAAAAGGGGGGGGGGGAATCCATGCGTTTTACTTAGAGGAAACGTTATTCTTTTGCCGCGGTTGGACTTAGACAAATTTCTGGCACGACCGCGATGGCTGATAGTGCAATAGACTGAGAGGTGATTATTGCCGCCAGTAGACTGGGTGCGTCTATCGAAAAAACTGTGTTATACAAAAAAAATATTTTTTTCTTCTTCAAGAAGATATGAATGGAAAAGTTGCATGTAGAAATTTAAGCCAGCTTACACGACTGATGGGGACATTTACAGTTCACTTGCTAAGAGGAGAGCCCCAGGAAAGGTCGATATAAGATCAACACATCCACTGAAACATTCACTCAGTAAAATTCGACGTGGGGAAAAAAATAGCTTTTACGGAAATATTATTCTTCTGCCGCGGTTGGACTTAGAAAGATTTCAGGCACACCACAATGGCTGATAGTGCAAATACTGAAAAGTGATTATTTTCGCCAATAGGTGCGTCTATTGAGAAAATGCTGTAGATAAAAAAAAATCTTTTGTCGTGAAGGTATGATCGGGAAAAGCGCATGTAGAAATTGAACCTGGCTTTTGGCTTCTACGACTTATGGGGACTTTTAATGTCGCCTTATGCTGAGGAAAGGGCCCTAGGAAGGGTCGCTATGAGAACAAAATATCCAGAGAAACATGCGTTTATTTTGATAAAGAACCAGTATTTTTGCAAGGGCTTTGGCCCTTCGCTTCTTTGCGTCTTGTCTTTCTTGAAGCAAAATGACGCGACCGCTATTTTTTTAACAGACTCAATTCAGAACTTTGTTGTAGAATAACAAATAGACAAATTAGTTTTCGTTTCTGGAGCAGTATCCTCAAAAATAATTTCCGTTCCCCATACCCTCGTTAATTTTTATATTTTTAATTTATTCTATTTTATTTACTTTTATAAACATATAAGTTTTAGCAAGACCTTGATTAACGAAAAACAAAAGAGCAAACACTCATTCTGAGACAGTTTTGGACCGTCCAATAACAATGACCCATTATAATTATTGTCGACCCAAATTAACATGTTAAGGATTAATGCAGCAGCGAAACATTGTGATAAGCTGCAACCCCCTCCTCCCTCACTCCCACAAAAAATAAAATATATTTGAAACCGTCAAAAGGATACAGGTTCCTGCGAGATAAACCAAACAAGCCTCTCTTTCACTAGAAACAGTCTGAGATTTGAAAAGATGCACTTTTGCTATTCATGGTTATTTAGAAAAATGAAAAAGACGGCGCGGCAAGGCTTTTCAGCGCAGTGAGGGGTAGTGGATGGAGAAGTCCACTGATGGGAGCTAGAGGGGAACAGACACCTTGGAATGAAGAAGTGCACTCTAAATTTTTAAGGTTGCATTCTAAACCTTTTAGTTCAACCCCTACGACGTTAAGCCAAGCGGAGCGATAGCGGAGAGAGGCACAAGCCACGTAACCTAACCTAACTTAACCTAAGATTGCCTAATAAAACGGCCGCCAAGCCTGATGCCGCTTACTTCTCGGCGGCCGATTTAAGGCCGCCGAGAAGTAAACGGCGTCAGGCCTGGCGACAGCCGAGCGGAGTGATAGCGAAGCGAGGCACAAGATGACGAATTTTTTCATCCATGAATAGAATGATGGCGATGATTTTCAAAATGTTTATCTAAATGAGATGATTATTTTCTTTTTAATCGTTAAGTCGATAGATAATAAGTTTTTCATCCTTAAATCTTCTCAGATTATTTTCCGCAATTATTGTTTTAAACGTTAAGGGGGAGGAAGGAGGGTCTGATGTCAATCTCCATAGTCCGGCTAACGTTTGATAACCAATATTACGTTTGTAATTCTTAAATTATGAGCATTAAGAATTTGTGGAAGTAATTGACTTTAAAAACTCAAAACAAAATCTTGTCAAGCGAGCAGTGGTCATTTTTTTCTTCTTCTTAAAAAAAACAATGCTTTATTTAAAATAGCGAGTGAGATTATGGTTTATTATAAATTCCGTTGATAATCGGAAATGCTTATCATTCAGTATCGCTCGCTAGCCTTTACATAAAAGAACGGGGAAAAAGAGATGCGGAAACTTATGAAATTTGTCATGTTTTAGCAAGCCAATGATAGTTTTTTTCGGCTTTCCGAAGTAAGCATGCACCCTTTCTAATGTACAATAATTTAATGCAGTTTCAAAAGCTAAAAATCAAGGTTATTTTTTTCATCTAGTTTTAATTTTCGTTTACTTTATTTTGCTTCAAGCGGCATTGTGAGGCATAGATGATAAGATGAATAGATGACGGAAAATTTAATATAGACTAAATGGAGATAATAGATGACTGCGGTAAAACTTATCTAACGGGAAATGATGAATGGAAAAAAAGAGGGAAAAAAAGAAAACATCAAGATCATCTTCCAGATGATTCATCTCCTAGATGTCGAACACTGGAGATGATACTTTCTCGTGTAGACTACTCGATTTGCTTTTCAGAACTAACCAAATATTGACATAAATTCCCAAGAGTGCGAGATAGGCAGGGAAATACTGAAAGATTGATAAAATAGTCGACGAACAGAGAAGGAAAGGCGAGAAAGTGTGATGGAATTTTTGAGGTGTTGAACGCCAATCACATTTGTATTCAGGCGAAGTAAGGAAGTCGACAAATAACATTGGGAAACAGACGGAAAATGGCTGAAATAGTGATTGTGGCCAATTTCATACCCAATAGATCTTTCAGCCGATTGAATACCGCTCGGCACTGTACAGTACATTCCGCGCCAAAACACGGCATTAGCAGCGCTTGCCGAAGTTTGCGGGTTTGTTCGTTCGTTCGTGGTGTTGACTAACTTGACCCAATTTCGGACAAACATTCTTTCTATTAAAGTAACTTTGAAGCACCCTTTTACTTGAAAAAACATAGAAGATTTCAAAGATATTTTCCCGAGCTATTGCATTGGCGTGATTTTTGGAATTCAGCTACCGTACCTTGCTAAACTGTAAGAATCTTTCAATCCCACAATGTTTAGCTTGTAATTAAAACTGTATCAAGAGCTTTTTAAGTATAAAATAATTTAAATAATTACCTTTAAAAATATCAAAAATTAAAACCGTGCACATGTTCCTTGCAAACAGGCTTACAGGAAAAGAAATATGCCCATGTGGAAGTAACGGATAAAATTAAAAGCAAATTAAATTTTATGTTGCGTAGGATGCCTTACTCTAGCCAGCTTACCGGATACTTCCAGTTAAGCTGAACTATTTCCAGCCATGAAATGCACCTTCTGGGATCCGGTCGACGTGTTTCGTTCGAAGAAATGCCAAAAAGGTCTGAAATATGGCAACAGGTTGAATAAGATGGTACTCTTGCTCGTTGAACAAATTATAGTCTACCCCTCTCAACAAGATTTTCAAGCAAGACCATTCGGCATATGGAAATGAGTATGTGTCAGCTCTTCACAGATGTTCACCTCTTGAGCCGTTCTCTACTTTCCCCCATTTTCCATTTGGTCGCATAGTTTTTCTAGAAGAGGAAAATAAGACACTGATTCGTCCGGTGCACACGATTTGTTAACTTCAAATAAAAATTCCACGGATAATGTGTCAAAACTACTATTATGGTGCAATCATCGAAAAGATGTTACCTCCTTTTTTTATCTTGGCAAGGAAAAGCTTGTTTTTGCGTCATGCTACATGTACAACCAAAAAATCAAAGAAACTGAGGGGGAAAAAACGCTTAACGCTGATGACCTCCATTCACCAACAGGTTTCTAAGCCGAAACCATAGGATATACAGAGAATAGTCAAAGACTAAGAAAAATTAAGCTCCCTCATGCGGAGGTGTGAATAGGAAAATTACGTCAAAATACAACACGCCGTACAGCACTTATGGGGCGTTAACGAAGAAAAGTGCTCTTGCGTGAGTAAAAAAAAAGAAAAAAAAAAGAAAAAAATGGGTTTTACGGAAATGTCATTCTTGTGCCGCGGTTGGACTTCGAAAAATTTCCGGCCCACCACGATGGCTGAATGTGCAATAGACTGGCAGTGGGTGTGGTCATTGTCGCCAATAGGTGCGTCTATACCGTATAGAAAATGTGTTGGATTAAAAATTATTCTTTTATCCTGAAGGTGTGATTGGGAAAGCTGCAGGTGGAAATTAAACCTGGCTTCCATGACGTGTGGGGACATTTATAATGTTGCCTTGCTGAGAGAAGGGCTCCAGCAAGAGTTGATATTAGATCAAAATATCCAGCATTCGGTCACTTTGGTAAAGGCCGAGCATTTTTTGGGAGGGCTTTGGCCCTTTCTTCTTTGCGTTTGTTGTTACTGAGCAAAAGGAGGCCAGTGGGAAGGAATAATACCGATAATCTGGTCGTTATTTCCAGAATTTGAGGAAACCTAAGTAAGAGAAGTAAAGAAAAGTAGTGCAGTAAAAATAGTACGTTAAGAGTGATACGAAAAAAAAATAATGCGGTTTTGAAAGTGGATATTTTGGAGTTTGTGTCGCATTTTTTAAGCATTTTAATGGAGTCTCCAGCCAAAAAAAAGGTTTTAATTAAAGCAAGAAATGATAAAAATACTTTTTATAAAAATAAAAGATACCGTACCAGATAAAAAATAAAAGATTTAACTAAAATCAAATCAAAATATTTTCTCAAAAAAGGGGAAACCCAGGAAGATATCGCATACTATTTATCTTTAAGTAAACCATTTCTGGAATCGTGAGAACGGAGAACAGAGAAACCATAGCCGCATAGTACGCGCAAGGACGTTTGCTGCCCGTCAGATATCTGCCTTGTCGCAAAGTAAGACTTTTCGTGCCGTCTTATTCCGGAGAGGCAACGCTGCTCGCAACGCCGTTTTTTTTTTCTTTCTTTCTTTTATAATAAGGGAAGCTGACGAATGATAAAACTCGACATGCAACCATACATAGCGTCACAGTCGTATAGCAGAAAGTTGGAGCACATTCAAATCGGTTTCTACGAGTTTCCCGAGTACCCTTCGTCAAAGTTTTCTCCATCAAATCCACGGAGAAGCCGTTGGAAAAAAAAAAAACGTCGTCGGAGCGGAGGACGTCTGGAGCGCCGTTATGGGATGGGAGCCGCGGAGACGCTGCGCAGCGCGGCGTGGCGCGGCGACATTCGTGTTTACTTATGGGGGCGTACGGACGTGCGTTGAACGTAAACGACGTGGTGCCAGGCCGAGGATGACATCGGCCACGTGACTAGTCACAATGACAAAGTCACGTCGATGACAAGTCACGTCGATGCGCTTTTGCTTAACACGAGATTAACTTCCCAGAAGCGCAGGAGAAATAGATTGCATCGCAACAATACTATTACAGAAGGCTTCCTCGCGATTCGAACGTGTACAGCTCGCTCACGAGTGAACAGTAATGAAGTTTATTGCCAGCAATGGTATATCAGCAGAACAACTAATTGTTCCTGAGTGAGCGAGAAATTAATTGAAAAATGTGCTTATCGCTTTCGGGGGTTATTCGACTATCGTGACAGCGACTCGGATTCTCTCCGCCATTAATAATTGACTTTTAAAATATTTTAACTAGCTTTTTGACATGTTTTAGCTCATTTCATCCTTTAGCGATGTTGTCCAACCAATGAAACCGGAAAAATGTTGAAAGGTAAAAAAACTAAATAAAGATCACGTGACTTCAGCAAGCCATTGTTAGGCTTCCTGAATCATTGCATGTGTGGACATTAACTGCTCTTCATCTAAATATCTGTCCCGACTGTTAGCACTCGGAATATTTGCGCGTTTATCATTTTGAATACACATCAGCATCCCATCCGGAATAGAAACTAGGTGGTTGTTGTGCTAAAGTCGGACCGCCACCATTCGGAATACATTTGCCATCCCCAATACCGACGCTGCAAGGAAATCTCCTATTTTGTGTTGGCATATATGGTATTGGCTACTTAAAGTTTTAAATGGGACATCATCATTGCCTGAACAATAATAACTATTTCTAAAATACCATTTGATCTTATACCACTATGCTAGAAAAAAATTCTCTGAAAGGTTTTCAAAGTATTTGGCACAAATCGCTTGTTTAAGCAAAAATATTAGCAATCACCCAAGATCGCTTCGTCCATTTTGAGGGATTGCTTTATTTAATGCACCACGTGGTTACTTTCCACGAAAAGTTTTGAGCAATCCGTTTTAATCGTTGTTTCGGTCAGTTCGTTAGCTCGGCTCAAACAAAGTGGTACAAACGAGACGTTTCCTACTTGAGTTCCTCATTAGGATTTGGTTGACGCCTGGCTGACGGCGGCGGCCGGTGGCAATGCGTGCTGGCCCTGCCGAGGCCCAGCCGAGGCCCTCCTGGACCTGTCATGTTCTCATAAGCGCGTAGAAACGGCCCCCAACTGGCCCCCAGCTCGTCTCGCGGACGTCGTCGTCGCAGCGGATCGGAAGTCCTCCAATGAGGATGCACTCAAAATCTCTCCGCTTCTCACTTAGCAGACACTCTACCTCGGATTTACTTCACATTAACGAATCGTTTCAATCGTACCAACTCCCGACACTTTCCTCTAACGCAACCTAATACATTGCTATCAGCTGGGAACAGAGTGCATTTTTTAAGAAGAATCCGTAAACGAATAACTAGGTGAAGAAGGCCGACGTCAGTACGGGATCGACTGGAAAGTCTTACTTACATCATAAAAATAAAGATTAATTAAAACAATAAAAGTCTGAAAAGTTTTGACTTTTAGGGATGGATCCAAAACGGGGAAAAGTATACATAGCGTTGTCCTCGTACTTGAACGAAGCGCTGCACAACGGCATTTCACTGTTTCCAAGCCATTTTAGGGTTACAATAGCACCTCTCCACTGAATAGCTTGCAAGTTAGTGTGTCTATTTTTAGTGATGAAACAGAGAATTCATTAGTGCTATAACTTGAGTTTGCGTGAGAAGATACTAGATCTGCTGTGTAAAATTAAGAAGTACGCGGAGTGTACTAAAAGAGGATATCTGGAACGCGGCGCGGGCGCGGCTGTCCACCAGTTTATGTGACAAGTGACAACGGAGGCAGGAACTGGCGAGCTGTACTTGACGATGCGCTTTTGTATGTTGCAGTGACTGAGCAGTCCAGCGGGATGGTGTCACTCGTGCTCCTGCTGCTACTGGTGACGCGAGCCAGCGGCGCTGCCACGGGGTCGTCGGGAGGGGTGTCCGCCGGAGGAGCGTCGGCCGGGGCGTCACCGGGCCAAGGAAACGCCACCGACTCGGTGTCGCCGGTGTCCAACACCGGGGCCACGGCCACCGGTGGCACCCTCAGCGGGCTGGGGGGCCTCAGTGGACTCGGAAGTCTGGGAAGCCTGGGCAGTCTGGGGAACCTGGGAAGTCTCGGGGCAGGATCGGCCGCAGGGGTGGGTGCTGGTGGCGGCAGCAGCATCTTGAACCTGTCGCCAACTTATGGACGATGCGAGGAGATCACTATCCCGATGTGCAGAGGTATCGGGTACAACCTGACGTCCATGCCCAACGAGCTGAATCAGGATACGCAGGAGGAGGCTGGGCTGGAGGTGCACCAGTTCTGGCCGCTGGTAGAGATCGGCTGCTCGCCAGATCTCAAGTTCTTCCTGTGTTCGCTTTATGCGCCGATCTGCTTGCCGGATTACCACGAGTCGGTGCCACCTTGCCGGCCGGTGTGCGAGCGGGCGCGTGCCGGCTGCGAGCCCATAATGAGCGAGTACAGCTTCCCTTGGCCGGAGCGCATGGCGTGCGACCGGTTACCGTATGTGACCGAGCGCATCTGCATGGACCAGAACAACCGGACGGACGGGGAGAGTCCCATGGGAGGACCTCCTCCCGGTCCGCCGGCGACGCGGAGACCGTTCGGACCCCCTCCGGTACCCCCGCAAACGCCGCCGCGGTGCAAGCCTGGGAAGGGTGGGAAGGGCTGTCCGCCGACGCCCTCGTCTCCCGCAGTGCCCATCCCCGTGCCCGCACCTGGGCCGCCGGGTATGCCTCCGAGGTCGGAGTGCGCGTGCCGATGCCGGCCGCCACTCGTGCCCATCGAGAGGGAATCGATCGCATACAACCGCAATATCAGCGTCGCTGGCGTCGAGAACTGTGCGTTCCCGTGTCGCGGCGTATTCTTTTCCCAAGAGGAAAAAGACTTCGCCGAAGTGTGGATAGCTTTGTGGTCGGGACTGTGTGCGGTGTCCACCCTTATGACGCTGACCACGTTCCTCATCGAGCCCCAGCGATTCAAGTACCCTGAGCGACCCATCGTATTCCTGTCGGCGTGCTACCTCCTCGTCAGCATCGGCTACCTCATCAGAGTCGGTCTCGGCCACGAGGAGGTGGCCTGTGAGCACCGGATGATCCGGTATAGTGCACAAGGACCTGTAGTGTGTACGTTCGTTTTTCTGTTGGTGTACTACTTCGGTATGGCGTCATCCATATGGTGGGTAGTGCTGTCCTTAACGTGGTTCCTCGCGGCCGGCCTCAAGTGGGGCAACGAAGCCATCGCCAGCTACTCTCAATATTTCCATTTAGCCGCATGGCTGGTACCGACGGTTAAAGCAGGAGCTGTGATAGTACTGTCCGCCGTGGACGGCGACCCCGTGGCGGGGATCTGCTATGTGGGCAACCAGAACGCCGAGTACCTGCGCGTGTTCGTTCTAGCGCCGCTGCTCGCGTATTTGTTGCTCGGTACGTCTTTCCTGCTCGGAGGGTTCGTTTCGCTGTTCCGGATCCGCAATGTCATCAAGCAGCAAGGAGGGATCGGGGGCCGCTCCAAAGCGGACAAGCTTGAGAAGCTCATGATCCGGATAGGCATCTTCAGCGTCCTGTACACCGTCCCCGCGACCATCGTCATCGGCTGCCACCTTTACGAGTCGTCGCTCTTCACGGACTGGATGCGTCCCCTGGCGTGTGCCTGCAACGGAGCGCCCCCCGCGCCACGGCCGCTCTACTCAGTGCTCATGCTCAAATACTTCATGGCCCTGACCGTCGGCATCACGTCCGGGGTGTGGATCTGGTCTGGCAAGACGCTCGACTCGTGGCGCCGCCTGTGGTGGCGTCTGACGGGCTCGTCGCACTCGCGGGGTCCGCGCCACCACGCCACCGCCGTGCTCATGAGCAAGCAGCCCGTCCCGCCCCCGCCGCCGCCGCCGCCGCCGGGCGCCGCCCTGCTGCCCGCGCCCCATGTCACTCCCAGCCTGCACAGCAGCCTCTATCTCAAGCAGCAGCCCCTGAGCCACGTATGACGGCGCCCGGAGCCGACGGGCGAAGCGTCGGCGTGCGGCGAGATAGGCGCCACGTCGGCGGCCTCTATCAGCAACTACGGACCCATCTAGTGAACGCAGTCGACTATACGTAAACCTGTAAATTGTAAATACGACTTTGTGTAATGTAGATGTACAGATTTTTCTAAAAAGACTAGTTAAAGACCACTTGATACGTAAATTGAGGAGACTTGTGTGTATATGTGTGATCTCATCTGCTATTGCCCTTCTATCCACTAAGGACGACACTTAAGCACATCAGCGAGTGAATGGACTTTTCAAGCAAAGGCAAGGATTGAAAAGTTGTCACTTCATATTGGGTGCACAAATACGGTGCTCTGGCAACGAAAAAATCGAAAGCAAAGATTGTCCCTAAGCTGAGCATAAGTTTCGGGACACTTCGCAGTGGTGATGAAGAAAGTTGACGAAATGTTGCGAAAGAGGAGTTCACTTCAACTTAATCGATAAAAAGAGTTCGGAAGCCATCGCTGACAAACGATTTTTCGCCAATAAAAATCTCGCTCAAGAAAAAACATCAAAAAACGTTCAATTTACAATCGTTTTAAAACGAATTCCTTTGGTCGTCCTTAGTGAGCAAGAAGGAATACCTGTTAGTCAAATAGTTATGCTCCGAAACAAAAGTGATCTCGTGAGGGTTCACTGTAAGAATCCTCAGAGCAATCTCGCCAAGTCATAAATTACAGTGTCCAACACACATACCGTAACTCTAACTAAGAATAAACGTGGAGCCTCCACACAAGTATAATAACACTGCCCTTGTCAAGCAAACAAAGTTTTAGTCATTTATAAAATTTATAAAAACAGCCTCGCCTTTGTCTATCTTTATTTGAAAAATGTTACTGCCAATTTTTAGCAGTCGTTTTTGACGAAGCACGTGTATCTGGGTTAGTCAGAGATATTCCTAATGATTCAAATTTTACACGTCATATTTCATGACAAGTAGCACATTAGGCTGATAATGAAGGCAGTTTGGAAGACTTGATACTGCACATGACAGGACAACCTGTGTTTTCTTCCTCAAGTTATAAGTTTTCGTACATTCGTTTTTTGTTCATTTCATCCTCTCTTGTTTCACTGTCAAACCGTTCTGCATTTACTCTACAGATCTCATCCACATCATTCATTAGAGTGTAGATAAACATGTAGGATGAACCATTCGCGGCAATATGTCTAACTTTTATGAACGGTTTTTGTATAAAACAAATCGCTCAAACCTAATTTAAAAAGTTCAAGGTTAAGTCGAAATTTCCTTTCGGAGCCAAAGAAAATACAATTTAGTTTATCAAATAACATTATCTGTCTTCTATAAACTTCAGTTATATTTTGAAGCATTTCTTGTACCCAATCCCATAGTCAAACCACCGCACGATATCGAAATATTCAACTATATTGGAAGTTAATACATGTACCGGTAGGCCTACATGTATAATGACAATTAATTGAGCGGCTAAATTGTTTTGAGAAGAAGATCCCCGAGCTGGGTTTTCGAAATTCCACAGAACTTGACAAACCAACATTTATGTCTTAATGTGTTTAGTCAGTAAACTAGTCAAGGAGCGAACACTACTTGGTGCTGATTTTGAGCCAGCCTCCATCCCCTCCCCTCCCAACACTTTAGTATGGCTTCAGAGAAATGGCTGCACTTCATGCATTGCGTGCGAAGTGCGAACTGGGAAGCCACACAAAAGTCGGTTCAACTTTCAAGTTGGCACCACTGAAAAATTCAGACTGAATTGGGCTGAGCAGGACCCAATATATTAAGGATGACAATGTAAGTGGCGTGAAGTACGAGTACATGAGAAATTCAACTAAATTCAACACTCATGTCAGAGAGCGGCCAACCACTTCCTTCGAAATATCTGTGAAAAACTGAAACATTGCACATGACAATAATATGACTTCTGGACGGAGCAATAAACCAAGCAGAATATGTAAGATCACGACAAAAATAAACTAATGTCTAAGTAAGAAACAGCTTTCATAGGCACGGTTAGTGAGCTCTCCCCACCTCCTTCCCCGCCTCCCATTCATCCCCCCCTGCGGAAAGCAGTTATTACATTTTCAGGTTACCGGTACGTTACCCAATAACATGTTGCTTTAAATCGTTTGAGAGGCAATTTCTCTTAATCTTTGCTGGAGACTTTGCCATTGTGTTTTAACTCAGAACAAGTTAAAACATGAAGGTTGGAAGCAAAGCAAGTATATTCAAATTCAGTATAAATACTGCTTTCCGTAAGGGGGGGTGAAATGGAGGCGGGGTGATCGTAGGGAGAGCTCAGTAGACGTGCCTCTTTGCTTAAATTACCATTTGATCTTTGAATTTCTCATGGAGATGATGCGTCACAAAGAATTGTAGGTCTGAACGCAGAGAGGGTGTTGTTATCAAAACTTAGAGGTAAGGCGATAGCCCTCGACACGGTGTAAATGTTGTGTATAGGATGTAGAGCCATGATTTATTTTCATGTTGTTTTGTAGGCGTTTTTAGCGGTCCAGTTTATGGTACAAATAACATAATAACTGGCTTAAATATATAGTAGCGGTGTACGTCCAAATAAAAAAGACAAATCGATATTTCCACAAAAGGAATTACAATCTCATTTTTTTTAATGTACTTTGTTTTTTTTTAACAAATGTTAATTTATTATTTCCAAAGATGCTTTCTTGCGTAGTGAGCGTAATACAACGGCGTGACTTGAGTTTATTTACATTATTGAGAATGAACATTTTCTTGCCCTTCTTGCAAAAGTCAAAGTAAAGTAAAGTTATGCAGGGTTTTAGCTACAGGAAAATTTTCGTGCATAAAATAGAACTGAATATCACTCTTTAGCTCCTAAAATTTTCAAACCTGGTTTTTAAATTTACGAAAAGAATAAAAGGGGTCAAAGATTTTGTATAAAATAACGCCTACAAATATTCTGAAAACGAATTTATTTGTAACTAAGACACGACCATTATTGTTGTTTTTATTAATTTTAACATTCTTTCGAGTCACGCATGCGGCATTATTTTTTCTGTGGCGAAAATGTTATGTTCAATGCCGTTTATATTAGTCAACTGTGATTCTGCTAAATGTATCTATTGTTTTTAATTATAGTGATATAATGTGCCATCGACATATCAGGCTGGCAGCCAGCAGTGCGTATTTTTGTGAGAGATAATTTTTGCTCATTAAAAGTTCAATAATATGCGCCTTGTAAAATTCGCAAGTTTAAGTTACAAGACACGAGGCAATACGAAACCGAGCCATGGACATCGACGTTATTATGCGCGACGTTTCTCATTAGTTTCTTATATAAGTTTTTTTTTTAATGAAAGTAAGCAAAACGGAGATTTCAAAATACAGCAATCTGTGTTAAAAAGTAGGTTCCATCTTGGAGGAATGGGTTATGGAGTAGCGAGGGTGTGCGCAAAGTGTTTTTCTTTTCGGAACTGTCGTGTCATTTTGGCAGGAAGAACGATGTGGTGAAATAAAATTGATAAATTTTGTCATTTTTCACCGAAACTTCCTCTTCTTGAGTATTCAAGCTCTTCGCCGATTGCTAGAGAGAGGTAGCGTGATATTTTAAATTTCTTTTCGTCAATGCTTCTTAATTTTACGTGTTAGAAACACTTGAAAGGTACCGATTGGTTTGTTTCAAAGTAAGGATTGACGACTTGCCATTTTATAACCCAATATGTCCACTGCCGAAAAAATTGGATAAATGAGGCGACGGTGCTTTTTCCGGATAGCTGGAACATTGAGCGTCTAACATACTACTCCATAAGGTATATTCCTCCAAGGTTCCATGTTCCAAAGTTTTTCTGAAAGGTTATCTTTCTGTAAAGTGATTCGCTGGCTTTTTTCAAAAAAAAATCTCATGACAATTGGACAAATTTGCGAAGGAATAACTTTGCCTTCTCGAAAAGTCAATTTAGAGCACAAATATAGAGAGCTGGCTGTCCATTGGCCAAGCACTAACAGACAGCCTGAAATATTTGGAATTTTGGCACAAAGTGCCATAGAGAGATTTGTTGCAACAACAAGACTGACAGCAAACCATACTTGCAATGATAATAATCGTAACCGCTGTACAAAAAGCGTCGGATCGTCTCCAACTTCATTATGTCTCAATCCCATCGAGGAGAGAATAATATCAGTGCTTCTTGAGGTGCGAGGTGTTCAGATTTTGTCCCGCTTTTTCTCCAAACTGACTCAAGCCATGTGAGTATAGCGTTGTACGCTATACTCACATGCTCAAGCGCTCTCGTGTAGAACTAGACACAGTATCAACAAAAAAAAGCTACAATTGCAAGAATCATCTATCATTACATCAGCTGTCATATATTTGTTGTTACATCAATGCCCTTTCCTCTGTGTTGCGAGCGATTTCAGAACGCCGGGTAAGATGTCAACGGTGCACTTCCAAAATCAAGTAAATTATGTTTTTGTATAGTTGGCGTTCTGGAAGTTGGAGCGCTTAGATAACTGGTAATCAGTGTCTAAAGCGCCGGCTGGGGCGACGTATACGATTAACAATTAGCTCTACTGTTTCTATAAATGAATAAAAAATATTTATTAAGATTTTGCGCAGTGCCATTCTTGTGTTTGAGTGCGTGAGTGCGTGAGTGAGAAAGGACGTAGGTCGCCGTTAAAACAGGGTCGGCCTAATAACTAAATATGTCCAATGAATAGATGCGTTCCATTTTTCCCCGGATACCGCTGAGTAACAGCATCAGTCAGGATTTAGCTCCTCAATGGGCAGACAGCTCGCATTTGTTCTACGACCAGAACTAATAAAGGCGTAGCCAAAGGCCTAAAAGACCGCAACGGTAGCAGAGAGAGAGAAGAGGGAGGGAAGC
>Ga0058701_10001487_pt1 | contig 16704 bp, 7 predicted proteins | sample AgamicOrMae_FD_97039 | JGI IMG/M metagenome (GOLD analysis project Ga0058701, IMG submission 97039) | Agave microbial communities from Guanajuato, Mexico - Or.Ma.e | ecosystem: Host-associated > Plants > Phyllosphere > Phylloplane/Leaf | place: Guanajuato, Mexico | collected 2012-06-04
ACCTCATGTTTTGCAAAAGCACACATTATCTGGCAGACAGTTTAGGGAGCTGAGATTGGAGGATTCTCACAATATCATAAGCAACCGCCCTCCAAAGCAAATGTGCCTTTTAGCAATTCGAACAATCTAGCTTATTATGTTTAAATCATGGACATTATTTTTTTTAATTGAAAATGTTGTCGATTATTATAAATAAGTACATTTTTTGACAGAAAATTGTCGGGCATTGCTTTTGAAAAAGCTCAAATAATAATAATAAAAAAGTGTTCTCCGTCGTCATTCCACCATTCCGTACCATTCTATTGGATATGATAATATTGTTGTTTCAGGCGAATTTTGTGTCATAGCATAAGTATAACTTATTGAGTAGGATTTTTTTGTCATTGAGTAGATGTATCCGGTCATTAGATCCAAGGTATGAAATATATGAGATCATCATCATTTTAATTGGTGCTTACCCAATCACTCACCCACGACTATCGCATTATATCCTTAAAAGTCCACCTGTACTTTCCATATCTCTCTTCGATGAGCCAACATTTTTTTATTTTTTTAGCGAAAGTTTTACTTTGTTCCGATTTCCAGCGACTTTTTTTGCGATTTGTTGCGAATTTTCGTAGAGGTGAAGTAGCATAAGTAAAGTGTGAGTTGTTAATTGTCTCTTTGCCTGCACATACACAGAAACAGACTTTAACGAATTCATGAGAGGGCTAAACTGAGACACGGTATGCACCTCCGTGTGCTACCCTCAAAACCCGTGACTCAAAGAAAGCATGTTCTACTCCCAAAAAGACAGAGGTCTTATCCAGGACGCCAGACAAAATTAGGAGGACGAAGTACGTTATAATTAGATCACTGTTGAGTTATATTTAGATCTCCTCTGTTTGATTTTCATTGGAAGCAAATGATTGAGCGTCTGCCCCATTGTCAACGTTGGACGTAACATTATTAAATTTTCCTTATTTTATTTTGAGTCTGGTTACTGAATTTTGGGTGACAACCGTCTAGCTTCCGAAGGAAATTGAACATAAATCTTTTTGCAAACAAAGCATTTGGAGGGGACAGAAACTCGAAAAAAAATCAAGACTTTAACTAGATTAGATAATCATGAATGAATCATATTTTATGGCTTTATTTTACATGTTCTTTATCATTACTTGACCCTTATGCTGTTATAAAGCACGTACATTTCCCTCTTTCTGCGTATTTATGGTGGCGGCAGTCATCTTACCCTAACATTTCAAGCCGCAAAATATTTTGTCTTCGATTAAGGTGTTTACAGCATCTAATAATAGCTGCGTGTTAGTGTATATACCCTTATGCGCAGCTGTATTGCTCTTATACTGACAAAGGCTTACTTACGGGGTAACTTATTCTACCGATGCGGACATCGCAAGAGCTAATGAGCACTCTGCGTTCAGGCTGATGAAACTGTATTTGATTTCCTATTAACGCATTATCTTCAAAAAATGCTCAAGCTTACAAGAGTGTCCATTTAGATGTGTCAACATTAAAATGTTGACGATTATTGAGGTAAAGTTACTAAGGTCGAGTAACGTTTTTGAAGACTGACTTGCTTTTTCGTGTACCATAGTCAGACCGCTTACTTTATTGGAGAATGAAACAAGTGGATGTTTGATTACATTGAAAGTTCTTTATTTAGAGTTTGATCTGCTAGAGGGAGAACAAGCGGATGTTTGATAAATCTCGATTACCCGCATGAATTAGGAATCCGCGCATTTTCGAATCAAGGGGTTTGTTAAAAGAAAGAAGAGTAAAGAAGTCTAACTTTTTCTATTGATATTCATTTTTAAGGCGTTTTTTAGACGCTTTAGTCTCGGATCATTATTTTGTCGTCAGTACTACAATTCCAAGATAGACTGGAGCCAACCCCTACATATTAACTGTTTAATCTGGCACCAAAGACACTAAAAGGATAGTGGAGGGGCAGCGAGATCAAAAGGAAACACATATGGGAAGAACTTATCCTCTGAGGAGGTTCAAATAATATGTCCTGCACAACCTCGTAGTCATTTTAAAAAGTACACACATTCTCAAAACTACCAAAATTTTGTCTCGGGAATACAAAAAGGTCAGTTTTATGATAATGTATATTGTTTTTTTTTATTGTCATTTTGTATTATCACTTTGTCTGTGATCAGGAAACGACCGCTTTTTCACTATAACCGAAGTATTCATTTCAGGATCCTCATCGTATTTTATAAAATTCTGGTTCTCTAAGGTTCTCATGGCAACCTTCAGGTTCTGAAATATCGGGTTCTGATCCAACGTTCATGAGGATTGGCCCCTTCCAAACCGAAAACCGGTGAAGACCTTAAGTTCTAAACAGGAAATAATGCGGTTCTAATCTTCTTATTTTTTTCCGGATACCAGAAAGGTTTTTTTTTTGTTTTTTTTAAGGCAAAGCTAAACGCTTCTCTTCGTAATCCTCAATACGAATCATTATTTATTTCTCACTGTTAGATTATTGAAAGGAAAATGTAGCTTTCGTTTTTACGATGTATTTGCCTGCATGCTCTTAATGAAACACTTTCCTTTAAGGCAAGGATGTGAGTTCTTCATATGAAGTTATAAATACTAGGAGTGCTGGTCTGCCGATTTGATGATTGTCGGCTTTAATTTGATCGGACCGTACCTGGATGAGTACGATAGCGGCTCGTTCCCCACTTGTCCGTCCAGACCTCATGAAGCTGAGAGGGTGTTCATAAAACGAGCATGGCTTTGACCTGCCTAGGTGAAGATATGGACTACTTGTCCGAGATACCCAACTAAGAGCAAGGGTTATGACGCCATTGTTGTTTACACACACCCTTCTCAAATAGATGCGCTAAATTATTCAATTCAATACCACCGACGTCGCATCGACCCAACCCTTTTACCACAATCTATGTACAGTTTATGGAACACTTTCCACCTTTCTTTGTTTCATTTTTAATCCCGTGTCCTGTTGAAGACGGCCTTCTTAGTTTTTCTAGCCATCTTTTAGTTTCGTTCTTACAAGCTAATTCGGTAATGTAAGATGTCTTATGCCATTCCTTTAGCAAGAATGCATACATGTTGAGAAAGTCTTTGTTACATGGCAATTTGTTTTTACACATGGCATTATTGTAATAGTGTTGTGTGGCAACGAATGTCGGGAAGATATAAACTCACTGTAAGCCCAGAAATACAACAGGAATAACAGCAGCCAAATTCCAAGTTTAGCACAAAGCCTACAATCTTTGTTTTACGTCGTGACTATAAACTACGTTTATAGTCACATGCTTACGTCAATTTATACGTCCACACCAAGGCTGCAACAAGCTCTTATACAACGGAAATAGTATGGTGTTCACTAATGCCTATCTAGGTGATCGAATAAATTTCGTATTTACCTCAAATTTGTTTAAGATAAAAAAATATAACATTGAGTATGGATGGCAAAATGTGCGATAAATACATCGCAAAGCGCTGAATTACAGGACTTCATCGAATATTTTTTGTCATTTGATGACCCAATATCGTTTACAGCCTGTGTGTGTTTTCCCGCTATCGAAACCAAAGACGAATGTTCAAACGCTAATAGATTAAAAGTATTAAGGATGGCCTTGTGCCACGCCTTTCCCACAGAAAACCTAAAGTCCTAAACCAATAGAGCAACATCGGAGTTTGCGTGATAACACAAAACGTGCCTCACGGACTTTATGATTTCAGCTCGTTAGAATTTCATGTGCTTCTCTCGAATGGCAGTCCGGAAATATTCGCTGAATTTGCCAGACGCTGCGATGTTTTGTGCGGTGTAAAAGAGGACTATAAATTGCTGGTTGAGCGCAGCCTCTCAAAAGAAAAAAAAAAAGAACAACGCAACGTTTTTACGGATCCTTTTAAGCCGAGAGTAAAACGATCCCTCCTATGAAAAACCGATCAATTGAAAGGGCATGTTTCGAAAATCAATCAAATGAAAGAGTACGTTTCAAAAAAACATCAACTTCAATGTACTAGAATAGCAGTAGGTCGTTTTTTCAATTGAACACTTTCACTTGATCGATTTTTGAAACTCGTATTTGTGCCTGATCGATTTTTCATTGGTTAGGGATCGAAAATTTCATGAATTGGTTGACAATAAATTTACAATGGGTTTGCACTGTAGATAAATTGATTGAACTTCATTTGTCCATCTTACCTTAATTATGTGTTGGCTTCGTCATTTTAGTTTTTGTCATCGTAGGCCATAACATAGCCAAAAATGGATTCTAACTGCCCGTATCCAGCCGGAAGTGAGAATAAACTCGGGTTCAGTAGCGAAAAGCCGGGCTCACGTTAGTGAGCTGGCTGCTATTCGCAATTTACCCTATATTCCCCGAGTTTGCGTATAAACGCCGGGTCAGCTTGGAACACACCGGGCTGGTCAATACCCGTCACGCTGGTCTAGAACCCGTCCGTTCGTCGCGTTCCCTGAGTCGTGCCCAGTGTTGCCAGATTCCGCAATTTCGTAAATTTTAATCGCGTTTAACTTTTTAACCATTAAAGATAACCTCGCATGTCGGGTATGTTTTGAATCGCTCTAGAGCTGAGCATTCCAAAAATGGGATTAAACGTTATGTTATATTTAACAAATAAACAGAAGCGTTTAAATTTCACAGAGTCGCGGAATCTGACAATGGTCGTGCCAAACAGCGATACACCAATGCAATTTACGTTGCCTACATGTCCGAGCGGTTAAGGAGCTTAGATGCGAAACATCTCTTTTAATTGATTTTTCCTGATAAGCAAGGTCGTTTCCATTTACTTTCTATACCCAATCGTTAACAAAGCTTTTTCCTTTGAGGCTTTTGTACACACCAAGACTCGACAAAAACCGTTTAATATTTTCGTTGCTTTTCCTCGTACGCATAAAAGCGGCAAGGAATTCAAAAAGGAAAAAAGAAATTAAAACTTATGGTTGAGCTACCGCCTAACTTACCAGGTCATTGAGGGTGCAGTGTCTTCAGAGGCAATTTTTGCAGGTCAGGTACTCATGCGATTGCGAAGTCTATGGGTAATTTTTCAAGATAGACCTCTTTTCAGCCATATCCATGGAAAGATCTTGCTGAAACCTTTTGAATTATAAGGCAGATCATAGGTCTACCTTGGAAAATAAGAGTGATATTGTTTTAGTTTCAGACCCAAAACAGGTAGACCAATAAAACTCACCAAAACAGGTATTTCGTTTTTGCTGTAAACTAAAAAAACAAAACAAAAAAACGCGATATTTGTGACGTCCGACTGATACAAAGAACTCCGTTTGGTAAACTAAATATGGTGACAACTCTCTAAGTTTGGTTGTAATGGATTGTTCTTTACCATCATTATGACGGTGATCATCCTTATCTAATTAGGCACACCAATCATGCACAGTTATATCCATCGTGAAAGATATTGTAGCGCATCATAAAGGTAATATAAAAAAAATTCTCCGCCTCGGTCCTACGTTACCTTCAAAATTTAAAGTGCCGTAAAGCTCTGTTATGTCGTCATATTTCTCGTCATCAATAAGCTCGAGTAGCAGTTTCTTGATATTCCTGGGTGAACTTTATCAGTTTTGTCGCTCTTATCATTTTTCGAGCTTCCATTTTCAAAGTACTCTTCAGCAATACTAAAGAAATTTTGTGGACAAGGTTGAAGACGCCTCTGTTTCAATTTCATCTTTTGAATGAAAATTATTTCACATGCAGTCTTTGTTATTAAGTAAAAGCAAGAAAAGTCTCAGTAAAAGCAAAAATAGTAATCAAAGTAGCTTAAATTTAGAAAGCGTATCGTGTTGGTGCAACGAAAGCAATTTTAGGAGATATTAACGCACCTTTCCAGATTTTTCATTGTTTTGCCTGCACAAATCCAGAGATGAAACAACAAATTTCAAAGGAAAATCTCATTTCCTTCCAATATCCTGTTGCTGAGGTAAGGACCATTGCTCTTTGCTGGCAGGGAATATCTATCTTTGCAAAAAGAATGGCATTTATGAGGGGTAGCTGTAGCTATATATAATATTTCTTCTTTTCAAAACACCTGTTTGTTATCTCAGGACACCTCTTTTGGAAGGAACGAAAAGAAAACAGTCCTGTGCCTCACAGTATAGCGAACATTTCATTACGTTAAGAGGTTCGTAAAAGAGGTAAAAACTTGAGAAATGGGATGTCCAAGGATATCATCTTAATATTTGAAAACGTGTGTTTCAGCTCTGAATCCCTCACCTCTGAGTCTTTGTGTGCCCCAAGTGTGGCTTCAGCAAACCTTCTACGTTTCTTGTTTCAGAAGTTTAAAAAGGGGAAGGGGAAAAATATTATACCAAGAACAACTTTTGTTGTTGTTGTTGTTGTTCAAGACTGAGTGACTATATTTATTTTAGACTAAACTGATCTCTATCTATTAGTGATAAAATTACAAACCTACATCTACTTAAACATACTTCAACCCCAACTTCATCAACGTCATTCTCATCTTGCTAAAACCAAAATCCACCTAGAGTAGGTTGTCTTCTTACAGTTGTACTATGTTCTTGGTGTCCTTAGCCTATCGCTTGAAAATCCTCTCGAGGGAATGGAAATCCAGAAAAATCTTACCAATTTGAGTAATTGAAACGAACTTGACTAATTAAAACCCAATCGACCCCATCAAAAGTGAAGACAAGGCATATCGGAAGGTATTACTACACTAGATGTGAGGTGATATATTGTGCAGTGGTTATGACGGGGTAGACTTATAGGGAAGGGAAGCTCGGTTAGTGAAATCTAACGGATTGGTGAAATGGTCCACGAGTTTCGTTCAAAACAATTTTCGTTGGTCTCCTGCATAGCGTTCTCCTCAACAAACCACTACACTATTTGATGACGCAGAGACTCGAAAAAATCAAGAAATGGATGACTTTCGCGCTCAACAAGATGATTATGCGCTTGCGCTTCATCTTCGCGGTAAGTCGCTGTTCTAGTATGGAGTCATCTAAAATCAGACTGTAAATAGGAGCGCTCAGAACATACTTTATATTTATTTATGAGACAAGAATTTTCGTATCTGGTGCTCCAAGTTTTTTGTTGTTGATCCGAGAGGAGCAAGAGGGAAGCGGAGCCTCAGACAAGCACGAAACATTACCTAAATTCGGTTATCCTTACATACCGGAATGAAGTTTAGGGACAGCATTAGCGGGGCGAGGAACAAAGCTCGTTATAAAAACTTGTTTTCTTTTGTCAGAGAAAAATTACCTTGTCATAGCTCCTTACATGAATCCTTACATCCTTTATAATATCGTAAGTGCTATTCTTTCTATCCGTTCTTTTTAGCAGAAAAACTACGTAAGATTTTTTGAGAATTAATTCCTTTGTCTCTTTTCAAGGTTTTTGGGGGCAGGTTGAATGTGAGCGTTTTAATATGAGGCAAAGGTTAAACCTCCTGGAAGACAGAAAAAAACTAAATCGTGCAGCTGTTCTTCTTGGATTGCTCTTATTCTTGGGGATTTTCTTTTTTTTTCTTTTTGTCTTGTACGCACCGCCTAAATTCAAATTCACATAAATTAACCGCAACTGTGTTAGAACTAACCGTATTTTAGCTCAGTGTCTGCGCATGCACTGTGAATGCCAATTCTTTTATCCAACACCCATTTGCAACGCGGTTGATCCTTTTTAAATTTATATAATAGCGTTCTAAATTTCCTGGTCGTAATGTGATCGTTATGTACGTCATTTTTTGCGATTCAGGTAGCTAATGATTATGTTCACAAATCGTCGTCGGACGATCCTTGATATCGCAGCCTTAAAGTGAGTAATGCGCCTAAAACTGAATTTTCAAGATGCCGTCGTTACATTCATCTTAAGGAAATACGTAAAGTAAAAATATAACACCTCAAATATCGTCGAAATGCTTTTCTTATATAACCCACCTGTGTTCGCCTGAGGAGATTTGTGAGGGGATATTTGCGTGTAGGCCTACACGTATTCATATATAGTTATTATGCTCTTTTGGTACTCTCTGTTTTGAGATCCTAGTGTTAAGCGGGTGTTTTCAACACAGTATTTTTATTTAAGAAATAAATCAAGGGGTGGGATATTGACATTTTTGTGAAATATGGGCAGTTTGAAAGGTCAGGTACTCATTGAAACTTGAGATGGGAGTCACACAGGCGAGCCAGAAAGAGATAGGAACAACGGATCGCCGACGCAGCGTTTCTAAGATAGTGCCTCGATATTGATTCCGTCACCATCAAGCTAAACTCAGTTCCAGGTGTGGTGCTGAAACTGGGCAAAAACAGAGACGATGCAGTATTACTTCGTCGATGCAGTTTCACTGACTAAAAGCACTTCGATGGATCCTCTTTTTATTCCAAATTCGTCGAACTCTGGTTAGTGCCTTTAACCATAATTTTCATTGCATCCATGACCTTTTGAATTGCGTTGTACCTTACAAATCCTTAATTTTCTTTGGTAAATGGCAAAATATTATCCAGGGAAAAAAAGAGTTCCCGTATTCAAGGCTGAGTTATTGTCAGTACAGGTCCTTCAGTTTTTCATGAGCTCGATTTGATTGACTTATATTTACAACCTTTTTAATCAGAATGTCCTCTACATATTCTATTGTTATTGGATTACCATTTGTGAGTAGTAGTTTCAGCGAGGCATGAACATATTTTTATGAATATTTATTTGTTTGAGAAAAATGAAATCATTGTTGGAAACCTGTATTACTCTATCAGTTCTGTGCATCAATTAAACTTTGCAGGACCCAGGTCAGCATTGAGCAAGCTCTACCCAAAGAGGCCCAAAGATATATAGGCTACCCTTCTACTGTGCAGTTTTTAATAGCATCAAAGCTGCCTTTACTCCAATAGCAAAAAAAGACTGCCTTTACTCCATAATATAATTCTTCTTGTTCATCCGTATAGCATGACTGCTGATGGTAACGATCTTTATCATAGGCAATCTTGTCAATACTTTTCGGCTCTTCTGCAAATCCCACAATCATTATGGTAACCATCAAATGATCGATATCTGGTCAGAGTTTAGACTCGTATGCCAATGATGAAGCGTATGACCTTCAGGTCTCATGACGCTAAAAATCGTAGATTACTCTGGTCATTTTACTACGCAATTTCCTAACACATCTAATAAATGTGCGCTATACCTCAAAATTTATTTGTGTAAAAACACGCGAAGTTTTGGTTTGGATTTTAAAAAGGATGTAGTTTAAGCTGATTTAGCTCCAGAATGACCTAGTTTAAGATTTCCTTTTATACCATAATGAAGAAATCGATTACCGCTTATTTAAAAATACAAAGAAAAGTTTTCATAATCACCGTTACATCTTTTTGCAAAGCTTTTTAGCAATGTTTCTTCTGGAGTTAAGGTAACTTTACAGCAAACTGACTGCAGGAAATAGACAAAGTTAAACTTAACTTGGCCCAAAATATTCAGCGTAGACATCTAATTAACGTCGGTTTGCGTTATCAGGCGTCTCGCGCACACGCGCTGTGTGTGTCTGGAGGGCTGCTTACAGGTTCACTGAAAAGCACACTGTTGTTTCCGAAGCTGGAATGTTACGCCTTATGTTCGACCTTTTGTCGGCAAGCGAAGCAGACCGAGACAAAATGTACGTAACGTAACATAACCTAGTGTAATGAATAACGTAGAATGTAAACCTAAGGTCATAGCAAGTGACCATGGTAAGTCGAAAGGTCGGCAAGGACCGTCCTTGAACGGTAGAGAAGGCAGCGCCGAGAGTGGTGAGCGTTGCTAGGACGACGTTGTGAGGTACTTGTAAATTAGGAGCTTAGAATAGGCCGATCGTTTTGCGTCCCAATATACTAATACTGAGCCTACGAATCGTCTTCTTCCTTCCTAACCTAAGGTAACCCAAGAAACCTTACACTAGGTTATTCTCATCGAGCCGTCACAAAGCCGCGTGTAACGTTTTTGACGGAAGCTAGTCTGGCGAGAAGTGAGTGGAATCAGGGTTGGTGATAGTTGAGCGGAGTGATAAGGAAAAAACGGCACGTGATCTAGCTCAACCCCCGTAAGGCCAACCTCAATCAGATGAACGTAATCCTATCAACGTCGTTAATCCACATTTATGAAATAAATGATTCAACCTGTGTTGCCATACTTTTAAATTGGCAGTGCGTGTCATGTGACGAGATGTCTAGCGTGAGAAAGAAGGAAAGAGAGCTAAGTGTCCTTGTCTTAACCTGTTCTGAACTTGTCTATTCCGCACGTAGGGTATACTATACGAGACTTGAATTTTTTCAGTAAACTGACGCAATACCGTGTTACCTCGCGTTTCTCCGTAAAGGAGGTTGATTTAAGAATTGCCGAATCGCCTGTTTTAGTTCGTGCCTTACATTGTAGATGAAACATCTGGTAGCGCACAAACCTACTGACTTTTAGTTTTACGAAATTCATTCTATTGTAGTTGGGATTGGTATCTTTTTGCTGGCGTTGCCACCGTCACGTTAAGCTCAAGCTTGATACCGCATAGTATGTGAAGCAGACTGCTGACACCAACACCTCAACCGAGAACAGGATAGGCGACTAGGTATGAGTCGCCTTGTTAAAGTTCCACTCATCAGCTGAGCTCTTATTACTAATCCTAACGCTGTTCCCTTCTTGGAGTTAAGGTTGGATAAAACAAAGTTTTTTGTAGCAACGAAAGAGTAGATTAACGAGATGACTCAAGATGACGATGAAACCTTGAATGGTCTCAAAACTTGAAACCTTCCGAGTGATTTCCAAATCACGAGACCTTGTTACATCGAAGCATGAAAGAATAAATTAAAATATCTTTGTTGTTTATTTTTAAAATTATATTTTTGTGTCAAAAAATTACAAAATAAGCTGGCCAGTTCATCGATATGAACAGCTCACCCGGCAGATTTGCCATCCATGGATGAAAGATCGAAGATCTGCCCGTCGCACTGCGGTGGTACAACCCCTTCGTGAAGACAATGTCACAGAAGGCTTTTGTTTTTATCAGGGAAAGGTATGAATAATATACTAATGCTGTGGGCACACATAGTTACCGTAGGAATAAGTCTTAGGCATTCTACTCTGTGAGAATGCAAGAAACGCATAGCACATTAGAAATTGCTTGGTGTCTGGCGCTCATTCTTCATTGAATAGTATATCGATATGCAAATATTGTAGGAACCGAATCTCTAGTTTTAAACTATTGGGGTATCCTAGCGTTCAAAGAGGTATACGCACCACGTCTGGTTTTACGTTTGCGGTCGGTAAAACTTGATATACTTCATATCTTTTGAAGAGCTATATCTGAACTCAACCGCGAATCAAACAAAAGTTTCTTTTTTATGTAAAGAATGAGTTCCACATACAAACAATCCTCATGAAAGTCGAGATTTCATTGGACTCCAAACCATTGGACCAAACATGATTATAAACCCCGTTTTTGTACTGATTTCACTCGTTTGAAAGAATTGGTACGTTTTTTTTTAGGCTCAACTTTGATAAAGCGAAATATTTTTTTCCGGGATTTATTCTTCAAGTTTTTAAGGTAATGTTTCAAAATGAAAGAAGAAAAGTAGCCAATCCGTGTAAAACAAAAAAAAAGGCAACACGAAAAACTTTCATTAACGTTTCGAAAGCGATAAGGCAAAAATTCCTCGCGGCATATCTGCGTTATGAATATTTTTAGCAATTCTTTGTCAAGCTTTTTTTGAGAATGTGGTGTCATTTTATTAATAAAAAGTTGGTAAAGACCTGTAATTTCTATTTTTTGTATTTTTTTCAGTTAGTCTGTATAAGTTCTTCTTAAGACTTCCTGCATCATGAACGTTGACATTTTTTTTCAAAAAAGGAAATTAAAAAAATTATAATAATTTTAATAAAAGCATTAGTCGAGTATGGCAAAGCCCTCTGAAGGACACAATAAAGTGCCTATACTCAACTTTGTGACTTCATTTTTCTCAATAAGAACATCTTATGGATTGAACTATTTATACGTTTTACAGAACTATGTAATGTCTCAGTTTTTTTTGTTTTTTTTTACTGTGTAGTGAATTCTTTTTTTTTTCTTTTTTGATCTTCCAACTGAAACATTTACCTTAACATTTATTGAGTTCTCGACGAAAGAGAAGGAAAACAAGTGAAAGGATGACATAGCTCTGTCGTTTTTTTTTTTCAACTACTTGGATGGAAAATAGCAGTTTTTAACAATTTGCTGCTTCCCATCGAGAAAAATTTCACACGCCCGACTTCAGTTACAAACAGCCGGTTAGCTCCAACAAAAGATAAAATTTATGGCAAAAGTTAGATATCCCCTGGAAAAATTAGCTAACCAATCGATTCCAGTCTCAAAGGTTGTGACTTTCTGTGCGTCCGGTGGGAAATTTAAACTTTGATTTACTTGAGTCCCGAACAAGTGACAATTTACAACTTTTATCATATTCTGCATTCCCAAGTTACTTAACGCACCTACAAATTGGGTATTTGATCGAACGTTATCCAAGTAGCATTTATCTTGATGTTCGTAAAATCAGTGCAATACGGTTATAAAGTCCATAAGCAAAAAACTTCTTCCAGTTTTTTTCTTATTTCATCAGCAGTATTAGATTGATCTCTGCAATTTCCTCATTATCGTGTTCTTCGTGAAAAATGAAGTTCGTAATCGTACACATAAAGAAATAGTATCTCTTTTTTTACCCCTTTCTTCTTCATTTTTTTTGGTTAAGTAATGAATTAAACAACGAGAGCGCATTCCTAGATGTGGACTGCCACAGCATTTGATTTCCCAGCTAATTTGATGATTTTATTGTTTTTTTTTCAAGTCTGCGTGGTTGAGACGCAAAATTAACAAATCATTGATGCCCTTAAATGATTGTTTAGCTTCAACACACTGGCACCGATTCTAAACATCACCAAATGATTCTCTTTCTTTTATTTTTCTACCAGAAAAAATAAATATTTGCGATACTTTTTGAGGTGGAACCCTTCTTGTAAGAGAACATTAATAAAACAACCAGTCGTCTTATGAATACTAGCAGTGTAACGCTACTCAAAAGCAAGATTTAATACCTTTCTGGGCTGCTTTGACACGGACATCTCGTCAACGAGAATAGAAGCACGCACCGCAAAGATGAGTGATAAACAAGGAAAATTATTACTTTGTCGCAACACTGAAGAGTCAAATAAAACCAACCCTATCTATTTCCGCATATGCCAAACAATATGAGTTTTTGAGTTGTCAACTACACAATCAAGAGAAAATGTTTTATCCGTTTCTATTTTTGAATTATTAAAGCCAATTCAAGAAGTAATCTGTAACCCTCTGAAATCAAGCTCGTGTGTCTGGGTCTCACTTTATTTACCAATCAATACAATAAGAAATCCTTCATGGGGATTCCTGAGAAGATATTGCCCTTTTGTGATTTTTGTATATTGTTTTAATTTATTTTAACACTGTAGGTTTTTTTTTAAATCACTGAAAGATCTGGAACGAATATGGAATCGAAGGTTTTCAGATTGAGATCCTTAATTTAAAAAAAAAAGAATTCTCTTCTCGATCGGAGGCAGTGCGTAAATCACTTCGCATCACCAGCAAACACATTTGGAAAGGACACCACCAGAGGTAATTTTTTTCAAATCGCGAACGTTTTGGGATGTTTTTATACAGCGAATCGAAATCAGAAAAAAAATCCAACCTGCAACTGAGTGGTGCGGTGATGCGTCTTAACCAGAGTGCGCCACCGTAGAGGCTTGGAATAAAGCTAGATACAAATTCTGCTTACTGGGAGGCCTCAGCAACAGATGCTCAAACCCGGTGAACTGAAGGAATCCTCCGCAATATCCACAAATTCAAGTCACTGTCATTTGGAATGTTGAAATTATTCCGCTGTGTTTCCTTTTTCGTCACCAAGCCAAGGGAAGCGACAGAATGACGAGGCCTTAACCGAGGTTAACTTAACCTAACGGTCATTTACCTGCCGTTCACTTCTTGGTTGAGGTTGAACAAAGAACAGATTTCCAAGCATTATACTTCAGCTGTATAGTGATCTATTGCAAGTTAAGCCGTACTAGCGATAGTATCTCTTGCGACAAGCTCACTTTCACAGATTGACAGTCATACGAGCTAGCCTAATTGAACCTAAAGTCAGTTTGAAAAGTACATTTCATATGCTTGACGAGCTGTCTGACATTTTTCTAAAATTTAATTTTAAGGACTGGCTTGTAACGAGGACAGAAGGGAACTTGTTTTACGGTGAGAAGCTTGAAGGAGCGCTACTCAGAGGACACTAAGATCTTAGTCTCAGGAGAAGCCTAAGCCTGATTCCAGTGCCAAAATTTGTATTGCCAGCCAAAGCCAAGCGGAGAGGTTGAGGGGCTCAGCACTGAACCCATGATCAACGTATCCGAACCCCTGCTACGCATAAAGCTGACTACCTTTCGGAGGCTGTTACTTTCGCCGATGAAGAAGAGAATAAAGGATTGGTGGCAGCTGCGTGGATTCAGAGCAGAGCGAGAGCACCTAACGTTGCCGTGCCTAACCGTTCCTAGCTGGTTTACTTGAAGTTCTCATAATGAGAGGATAAAACACGTGAGGTAAAAAGTGCAACTTGTAAATTTTCAGTTGTGCCGAGGGCTCAGTAGAAACAAAGAATAAAGAAATAATTGATGAATAGTCGTGCGTCAATGTGGAAACCTGATCTATGTAAATCAAAGATGACGAAGAGGAAACCGATGAAGCAGATGATGCAGTCGGAACGTACTTTTTCGAGATAGAAAAAGAGAGGAGAATAAACTGGGCCTTTGAGCCTCGGTTCTTCAAACATGTCATACCTTTTTTTAAAGGATCGGGTCAAACACTAGCGACATCAATACACATTATAATCAATAGCTGAGACCAATGTTTGCCATGCGTTTGACTTCCAATAACAGGATGCGTATCCGTTGTCCATGAGGGTCATCATAGTCTGTCTGCAGCAATATTCTACAGTATATGGAAGATTTATATAACGGGTGTGGTAAGTTTAAAGTTGTAATCAAGATTACGGCGTGTTTTTGTTGTAGTTTATCTATTGTTACCAGAGTGCTGCGAGACACGGCATCTAATTTTAAGAAGCCTCATTTTCCCCACAACCAAACTCTAATTCTCATAACGTTTTGGTACCAGATAAGGCTACTTGCCTTTTGCGTCACTTCACTCGCTCTCTACTTGGCTATCACCATGCTTGCGGCTAATGATGCCGCTAATTTCTTTGCAAGGGAAGTAAAGTGTTTGCTTGGGCGACTATTACAGGAGGGTAACCTTGGTTAAAGAAGGTTGCCTCGTACCACGGTACATCACTGCTACGCTCTTACTTACGACGAAAGCTAGAATACAAGACGTCAAAATCTATGAAATTTACTGTGTATTCCAAGTTGGGTCAACACATCAATACATTGGTTAACTAACACATCCTGGCATATCAGGCAATCTAGCTGAATAATTGTGCCAAAGGACACCTGTTCGTCCAGGAGTCCGACAACCCTTCCGGGCTATTTCGGAGGGTGTCGTGACTTGATCAAGACGGCTTACTACTATTTGACAGCTTGGGCAATCTTGATTGAGCAAAAACCTAATAAAAAAACTACAGCGACGCACGCCTAACATGGACACTTACAGACGCCCCCGGGCCTTGAGAGTTATTAGGGGTTTCCCGAGGGAAGAGTCCTTTCGAAGTTCATCTTCCTGTGATAGTGACGAGGGACTTTCCGTAAATATGTGGGATCTCCGATTTCGAAACCTTCGAACCCTGAGACAGAGAGAATCCCTTTGGTTCGTTGCCGAACTCGGACAACGGAGAGAGGAATGGCTCCCTTGAGACATCGGAAAGAAACTAAACCATCGTCTTTCTAGAGAAACAAAACCTGAAATGCTGTTTCTAATCCATTGCAAAGGAACCCGTCATACGATAAAAAAATGGCTGTTACACAAATTCTCCACATCATCTTCACATGTTCGACTTCATCCTTGACATATCACTTCAGATTCTAAATGATATGACAATCCCTCGATTTGACAATAGGCCGTGTCAAAATGTGAGCTTCAGCATTCGACCAAATGGATCTATTCACTTGAGGAATCGATCAACTTCTGTATCTATTGATTGCAGTTGACCAATTTTGGAAACTGAACTTTTAAATTGATTGATTTTTGAAACATTACCTACCCATTGACCTCCCATATGCCAAACCACCGTCATCCCAAAACTTTCTCTGAACTTAACATAATACTGCGAAAGATGTCACCATGATGACATGGTCAGAGCTTATTTTAGTCACACTTTTTAGCGCAAAGTTTTCATGTTAATAACGCAGTCCTATTTCCCAGTTTTCTTTAAATCGCAATGAAATAAGTACGAATCCTAAAAGATTAGTTTACTTTCCACCGATATACGTCTATGAAGTCCTCGTTCGCCATCAGTCATCACAAAAGGGCTTGTAGTAAGAGGGTTCTAACAAACATAACAATAAAACAAGTAGATATTTTGGCAACGGAGTAACTAATGTTTTTTTCTTTTGTCTTTTCCAGGTAAAAATCTACGTGTCTTTCCAGAACTCTTGAAAGGTCGCGCCACACGAGGTGCGCCGGTGAGTACGCAACATAGCTACTATTTCGGGCTTTGTTTTCACTTTCCATTTTTTGTTTGCGAATCTTCTTGAGGCGCCGAGTGAGGAGTATCACTAACAC
>Ga0058701_10001489_pt1 | contig 16703 bp, 9 predicted proteins | sample AgamicOrMae_FD_97039 | JGI IMG/M metagenome (GOLD analysis project Ga0058701, IMG submission 97039) | Agave microbial communities from Guanajuato, Mexico - Or.Ma.e | ecosystem: Host-associated > Plants > Phyllosphere > Phylloplane/Leaf | place: Guanajuato, Mexico | collected 2012-06-04
CACGCACACAAACACACAGGCCGACTAGTGCATGTAACATGTAGAAGACCACAAAGAGGAAAAGAAGGAATATATCAAGAGCTTTGCGCTAATGAAGAGAACTTAAGCATCAATTTTATCTTTTCCAAAATATTCCACAAATTAACTCCTCCGAGCTAACTAATTGCATATTTATTCTATTATCGTCATCAATATGAAGTAGAGAATCTCTCAAACGAATTTTTGGGCGTATCCATTGCACGCCTCAAATTGGAAATCATTATGAGAATTGAGCAACGAAAAAGAACAACGACCAATTTCCGTCTCATCTGATGTAAGCTTCCTTCACATAGTCACTCCATCATTCCGGAATACAAACATCCACCCAAATCTATATATACATCTATCTCCATCTCCACATGCATCCTTTTTGTTGATAAACTTCAATTTTAGTCACCGATAGCTGCAAACATGACTGGACAACATGATCGGCAACTTATAAATGTCCAATCATTTAGCTCTTTCCCGGTTGATCAACCCTACACATTTGACGTTACATTTGCAAGCAACGCAGTGAAGCCAGAAGACGTGTCAATCAGTATTACAAACCCCCTAGTAGGCTCATTAGATAAGGAAATTAAATGGTCTCCCGCGAGGACGCCCGTCTCCAACGGCTACAATCATGCTTCACTACAAGGCACAAGCACTTGTCAATGCTCATTCGTAGCGCCATCGGTTGGTGTCTATACGATCAAAATAGGTTTAATTGACGGCCCGACAGGGGAAAAAGTCTTGACGCAGTTCCAAGCTAGGGCTTATGATTCGTCGAAAGTTTTCATCAACGGCTCAAGCGGTCGTTGTAGGGTTAACGAGACCTATGAGTTTGGAGTCGACGCTTCGGAGGCCGGTGAGGGCCAGCTGGAAATTGCTGTCAACGAGGGCGAGATTCCCAATCAGGTTCAAGTTTTAGATAACGGGAAGTGTATTGTTAACTTTGTGCCAGAAGATGCAGTGCCCCATATCGTGGATATCAAATTCAATGGGCACAATGTTAACGGTTGTCCCTTTGTGGTTCAAGTTGACAGCCAATCAGAGAGTAATGGAGGTATTACGAAGCAATTTGATGATAGAATACCGAATCTCAACAAAGAGGAGAGAATTCTCGTTGATTCGCCGGCCATATTCATATTGGAAAACGTGATTTCGGTTGATAGAGTGGGAAAAGATGATATCATCATACTAGACCCAGAGAATAAGCCAGTCAATTTCAATCTCGCACCGGAGCATCCGAATTACAAATTCGAATTTAAACCATCAAGTGTGGGCGATTACGTTGTTGAACTGGGGCCAAAAAGTCGACTGATTAATCAGTTGCCATCGAACATAGTCGAACAATTTCCCTTCTCAATCAAAGTCTTCGACTTTAACAAAGTCAAAGTGTCTGACGTCACGGATGGTGTCGTGGGACATCCGATATATTTCTTCATTGATGCTTCCCAAGCCGGAAGTGGTAATCTGGAAATCCGCGTCTCGTCAAAAACACGTAATGTGCCAAATTACCCACAGTCAGAAGCGAACGCCAAAATTAGAGTATACTTCACTCCAACAGAGGCAGTCGATCATTCAATTGATGTTAAATTCAATGGTATCCCAGTGCCAAACAATCCTTTTCGTGTGAAGATTGCGCAATTCCCCCGAGCAAGGTTGCCACTCACCAGTCAAGATCTACTGAAATATATACCCATTGATGAGCAAATTCACTTTTATGTCGACTACATAGGTCAGCTAAAAAGCAAAAGAGATCTTGACGAGCTCACGTGCCAAGTTTCAGTTCTCAAGCCAGATTTTAGATGCACGAAACTGGATGGGATAGAACTTGTTCGTTCCAGTACCAAACAAGACTCAAAGCATCATGTTCAATTCAAGATCCCCTTCAGAGCCAGCAAAATTGGTCCGTATAAATTATTTATCACCGTGAACAACGAAATATTACCCGGTTCTCCAATAATTAGTAACGTTTATAATATAAGCGAAGTAAAGGTCATATTCCAGCAATTATCACATAGAAAGAAGAATGCTGTCGGAAAATTGAACGAGCCAGTTACATTCACCGTAGATGCATCAAGAGCCGGTGAGGGAACTTTAGCTTTGGCAGTTGTGTCCAGTCTAAGCAAGAGTCCCCTTCAAACCGATGTCAAGGTATCAGAAAAGGGCCATGGCTTGTATAATTTAACATTCTTACCTACAGAGTTTGCACCCCACTCAATAGATATGTCATTCAATGATAGAGTCGTGCCTGATTCTCCTTTCCTAGTCGATATTATCAATTCAGCAGGCGAGTCTGCACTGGAGAGGTTTTCTCCCACCGAAACCAAACAAGCGCTTGCTCCCCACGACATCAAGGAGGATGCTGCTATCACCGAGGCGTTGGTTAATGATGTGGAAAAGATGAATATAAGAAAGCAGAATAATTCAATGGCCGAAACTGAGGGAGCCAACAAGAGCAAACCAGCAGATGGGAAACCTACGAAGGTCTCTAAGCAGAGTAAATTGATTGACAGCTTTGTAGTGCACGGAGTGAGCCTGAAGAGGACACCAGTTAACTCAACGGGAGCATTCATAATAGAGACTAATGGGGTTGCCCAAGCCCGCGACTTCGATGTACTAATATCTGATCCAAACAATAGTTTGGTCGATGTTCAATGTTATCTACAACAGGATGGTAACTTGCTCGCCGAATGGACTCCTGATAGAGTGGGAACCCATAGGATTGAAGTTCTCTACAGAGACTCTCCACTTCCTGGCTCTCCGTTTCACACAGAAGCATTTGATCCATCATGTGTGTCGATTGAGAATTTCAAACGCAACCAATTCAGCATTGACGAGCCCATCGAGTTTCAAGTGAATGCCAAAGAGGCTGGACGGGCTAATTTGGAAGTGATTGTCACTGATTCGAACAACGAAGAACAACCTGTTGAGCTTGAGCTGGTTAAGAATGAAAACTCATATGAGCTCTTGAATGTCAAGCTCAAACCCAGGGTGGCTGGACAACATAAGATACGTATTACGTTTGGTGGCTATGACGTGCCGAAGAGTCCTGTGATCTTTGATGTTCTCGACAACCGTGAGCCTGTGGTTAAAGTCAGCGGACTCGGTTTGAATAATGCTGAGGTGAATAGAAGCGCGCAATTCAGCCTAGAGAGTTCCATAGATGAGGGCGAGTTGAAGCTCCGTATCGAGTGCGGAGATCGCGAAATCGTCCCGAAGGTTGAGCGTCGAGGGCGCACTTACAACATCAAATACAAACCAACCGTTGTAGGACATGCTATTATAAGCCTTTACTGGAATGGAGCCCATATTGATGGAAGCCCCTTCAGGGTGCCAGTCAACGATCTCAGCCAGTTTGTCTTTCTGGACCCAACTAATCAGGCTCGTATCAGAAGCCAATTGAACACCAATTATGAGCCAAGAATGCCGCGCGAAATCATGATAGACACTTCAAAATGCGGCCCGGGAGGGGTGAAAGCTGAAGCTTATTGTAGGGCGAATGCCGCAATCAAATTCTCAATCCCGGTTAATCATGTTGGAAACGGCAATTACAAGCTGATCTTCACTTGCCCACCAGGAACAGAACAGCTGGCGAACGGGGTAAACCTTAAGAGCTTTCCAATCGAAGCTACTTACTTGATCAAGTTCTATTACAACAATCTAGTTGTTCCTGAAACATTGGCCTCAGTAACACTCTCGCCCATATTGAGAGCCAAGCAATCAAAGTCATCCAATAGTTTAGCTCCAACTCTAGACGAAGATCAAGCCAACAGTAGCTCTGTGTCGTCGAAAACCTATTCTCTGAGTTCCACTGAAACTGCTAAGCTTAGGAGTGCTACAAATAGCACCGACATTGCAGCAAGTAAACAGACTATTACAAATGAACTGTCCACTAGCAGTCAAGTTGTCGCGCTACGTGGTCATGGTCTTGTTGAGGCAAAGAGTGGAGAGGTCGCCGAGTTTACAATCGATGGAAGAAATGTTGGCCAAGGAAAGCCAGAAGTTAAACTGTTTTGCGCAGAAAACAGTGAAGAGGTTAAAGTTAAGCTAGATTTGATTGATGATAATTTCTATAGGGCGAGCTATGTCACTCAAAAGGACGGCAACTACACACTAAATGTCCACTGGGATGGAAGACAGGTTGCAGGTTGCCCGATCAATATCAAGGTTACTCCGGGTTGCGATCCAAGTAAAGTTATTTGCACAGCAGACAGTCTCAAGGGTGGCGTTTTGGGCGAAAAAATGAAAACCTTCATCGACACTAAAAAGGCGGGCCCTGGGGAACTGACAGCTCTATGCACAGGACACCAAAAAGTTGCCTATTGCGAACTGCTTGATCGTGGCGATGGCACCTTCATACTTTATATCACACCCCAAGAGTCAGGTAGGCATTTTCTAACAATTAACTATGGAGGTCAGCACATACCCAAGAGTCCGTTCTCATTCAAGGTCTCAGGTCGTCCCGATCCAACGAAGGTGCGCGTCTATGGTCCGGGTGTTGAGCACGGTGTTCTATCACTCTATCAGAGCAGATTTGTTTGCGATACTCGAGGAGCCGGTGCTGGCCAGTTGACTGTCAGAATAAGGGGACCAAAAGGAGCTTTTAGGATGGAAACGCAGCGAGAGAGTCAGAGAGATCGGACGATTTTATGCAAATACGACCCAACCGAGCCTGGGGATTACCGGATCGAAATCAAGTGGTCCGGCTGTCATGTGCCGGGTTCACCTTTCTCGGTGATGATATTTGACACGCAGGAAGAATTGAACAGGTTCCTTCTTAGTAGACAACAACATCTCAGTAACAATAACAACGAAAAAGTATTATCGAATGGGGGCCCTCAGTGGGCACAACAGAGTCCATGGCCTAGTACATTTCAGCAATCGCAGCCAAAATTGAAATGAGAGTCATAATAAAAACTTTTCAAAGTTTGTAATCAGTATTCATATTTGGTGTGAGATCTTAATCTAATCAACAATGAAGGGTACTTGTATAAAGTACTGCTTTGAACGCTCATTCCAATATGCAAAGAATTTACCTTCGGTCTTATCGACCTCTCTGGCCGGAATCTTGAATGCTATCGTCTCATAGGGTTCGGCTGCACATAACAAATATTGCCAATTTCTATCGGGAGTCTCTTTCTTCTGCTCGTAGGCTGACATAAAACGGTGCAGCGGCTTTATATCCCTGGTTATTTCTGGATAGTCTATTTGGAACAACAATGACTGCTGTCCTGTGGCTGGGTCGGTTTGTTTTGTAATGCGGTAGCCTGGTCTACCAATCTTGACAAATTTCCTTAGATTGCGTCTCTGTCTAGCCTGAGATGGTAGATTGGGAGACTCTTTAGCCTCTTTGGAGGCTCGTCGAGCTAAGTTCGACTGATGTTTCTTACCTTGAGTATGCGCCAGGTAACTGCCCTCATTGTTATGCAATGTCAAGCACAATTTGCATTCATAACTTCCCAGATGATTTCTCATGAAGTACGGATCCTTAGCCAAGTCGATCGTCTCAGCTGCAATTTGACGTAGTCGCTCGCGTCTATCACGATTAGATTCACTCCAGGAGGCGACCCCACCGCTACCAGTCTTTCCACCGGGGCGGTTTTGATAATCCATTTTGACACCGTAGGGATAAGTTGTGCTATTGAATAGGACCAATCATGTAATATGACGAATGTTTTATTCTTATCGTATGTATAATATAATTGTGAACCATGCCGGTGTTGACGGACAGGGTAGTGGACACTCCTGACAGAGGCCAAATTTGTTGTGTTTACGCGGCGGTGAGATTTCAATGGCTCATGCTGATTTGGTGGCCGCTCCAGCTGATGGGCGCTTGTAGGATTTTACTGCACTGTATCGGCGGCCTGTGGGAAGCAAAGCTATGATGCTCCTACGGCGTGAATACGGGTTTAGGATCAACCTTTTGGGCGGAGAAGTCGTATGGGAGATTAGTTTGTCCTGCAATCCTGGTGCAGTCGAGTCTAATTAAACCAAATCCTTTTTATCTATCCTTTTTCTCGAGACTTCAACAGGAGGGATCACTGTAACCATCAAAATTTGGCGCAATGGTCGCACTGAACATGACGATGTCTTTGCCTGACTGCTCGCCGGGCGGCCACATTACTCGAGAGATGCAGTATCATGGAAGATAAAGAGTATCATGTATCAATGGTAGCAATGCTTTGCCTATCAGGCTAGATTCCCGATGCCTTCCGGCTCTTGGGGCTTGAATTCTATCATTCTAGGCCCTACCTCAGTTATGCGACACCTGTATAACATCTTGACGTAGTAAGCTAAGCTATGAAGCAACTGTAGACAAACCAGGAGCTAGTACCTCGAGCAAACCCTCTACCATGCATGGGAGTAGACTACAGAATCAGATGTTATTTACAGAATAAGCAAAATTTCGCATAATCTTACATGTATAGCTTTCGCTTCCATAGAGGGTGCGTGAGAAAGAACTTTTGGGACTCTCTAACACCTCCAGTTTATACCTCAGAATAAGCTGAGGCTCTGTAGAAGACGTTCAGAGGCGAAAAGTACCGAAGTTGACCCAAAAGATATGCAGACTTGTTTTCCAATAGTTTCTGTCGACCACAAAGGATGTCACCCCATCGAACTAAAATCCTCTCGATGTGTCTCATGAGTACGAAAGATTCGGAATTAACAGAGTTTAGCAAAGTCTAAGCCATCGGAAAGAATCGATCAGGAGACAACTTTGTGACTGCTGTGGGCAACTACTCTTGGGGTTCCCGCTCTCAGGTGCAAACTACGAAGGCGTTCGCAGTGGCTTCAGTCGGACTCGTGGAGGTCGCCAGTTCCGCACTATGCGAAGGCGAGGGGCTGCACGCGCGAACTGCACTCATCTGGAATCCTCTGCCCCATTTGCTATCGAAAACCTGCTCTAAATACTGGGCATACCTCTAGTTCTGCTCATTCACATATTTATTCGCACCATTCATCTCGTCTTGTCAAATCTCATAATATAAATTACACTCATCCACGTTATAGTTCGGGTCGAGTGAGAAATAACCACCCACTCCATTGTCCGAGTGAAACCTAGTTGACTTGGACTTGAGATTATTCAAATTCATCATGTTACGAAACGGTATTAATCGTTTGGCTGATTACAAGCAACTGCAGACGAAACTGAAATTAGTCAACAAGAAGTTAGCTCGCCCACTCACTTTGTCTGAGAAAATACTCTATTCACACCTGGACGATGTAGAGAAGCAGGACATAGTACGTGGTGAGAGTTATCTCAGGTTGAGGCCTGATAGGGTTACCATGCAAGATGCCACAGCCCAAATGGCAATCCTTCAGTTCATATCGAGTGGTATACCTAGAGTCAGTGTACCATCTACAATTCATTGTGATCACTTAATTGAAGCTAAGGTTGGTGCCTCAAAGGATCTATCTTACGCCAAGGATGTCAACAGTGAAGTTTATGACTTCCTTAGCACAGCCGCAGCCAAGTATGGCATAGGCTTCTACAAACCTGGAAGCGGCATTATTCATCAAGTGAGTACTCAATCCCTCAGTCTTATCTCCAATTAGGTCATTGTACTGTGATTCATATTTTCCTCATGATATGAATCAAATATTTTTGACCAAAAGAAAGTCACTCTAATCCTAGGATCTAGAGGTGCGATGGCTTACAGGTGTGGTCGAGCAAGTCTCCTCCTCGATACTCATGTATTCAGCCAGAAACATCCACTCACTTTCCCAAAACTTCTCATCCGACCTCTAACCACTAAAGTAATAATCCACATAACTACTCAACTTGAAGATCGTCTTCGAGAACTACGCTCAACCCGGCTGTCTTACTATCGGTACCGATAGCCACACACCGAACGGTGGAGGTTTAGGAGGATTAGCTATTGGTGTTGGTGGAGCCGATGCGGTGGATGTGATGGCTGATTTGCCATGGGAGCTAAAGTGTCCGAAAGTTATTGGTGTCTATCTAACGGGCAAGCTCAACGGCTGGACTTCTAGTAAGGACGTCATCCTCAAGTTGGCTGAAATCCTAACTGTCAAAGGAGGCACAGGCTCAATTATTGAGTATTTCGGTCCAGGAGTTGATAGTATCGCTTGCACAGGAATGGGTACCATCTGTAACATGGGAGCCGAAATAGGTGCTACCACATCAGTGTTCCCGTACAATGGTCAAATGCGAGATTATCTCATAGCAACAAATCGCTCGGATGTTGCCGCTCTAGCTGATGACAATCTCAATCTTCTGAGTGCGGACAAGAGCGCCAAGTATGACCAAGTAATCGAGATCGATCTAGACACCTTGGAGCCGCATGTTAATGGCCCTTTTACACCAGACTTGGGGCACAAGATCTCGCTGCTTGGTGAGCGAGCTAAAGAAAAAAATTGGCCGATGGAAATCAAAGTCGGATTGATTGGTAGCTGTACAAATAGCAGTTATGGTGATATGAGTCGTGCAGCATCCATAGCAAAACAGGCTTTAGATCATGGTCTCAAAGCGAAGTCCCTCTTCACTGTCACGCCTGGTTCAGAGCAGATCCGTGCTACCATAGATCGCGACGGACAGGCTGAGGTTTTCAGGAAATTCGGAGCTACGGTGCTAGCCAACGCATGTGGTCCTTGTATCGGCCAATGGAATCGTCAAGATGTGAAAAAGGGCGAATCTAATACGATCGTGACGTCATATAACCGTAATTTCACTGGTCGCAATGATGCTAATCCGAAGACGCATGCCTTCGTGACCTCTCCTGAGATGGTGACAGCTCTAGCTATCGCTGGAAGACTTGATTTCAACCCGTTGACAGATGAGTTGACCGGCTCTAAGGGAGAGAAATTCAAACTGCAACCTCCTACCGGAGAACAACTGCCCCCAAGAGGCTTCGATCCAGGACAGGACACCTACCAGCCTCCAGCTGAGGATGGTACAAAAGTTGAAATACGTGTCAATCCATCGAGTGAGCGTCTTCAATTATTGAAACCCTTTGCCCGCTGGGACGGCAAAGATTTAACCGGAATGTTAGTGCTAATCAAGATCAAAGGTAAATGCACCACGGATCATATTAGTGCAGCCGGTCCTTGGCTCAAGTTCAGGGGCCATCTGGATAATATCTCGAACAACTTATTCATTGGCGCTACCAATGCAGACAATAATGAGGTTAACAAGGTTAAGAATCAACTCACGGGCGACTTCGGCTCAGTGCCAGACACTGCACGTTATTACAAATCTAAGGGAATTGCCTGGGTGACAGTCGGGGAGGATAATTATGGTGAGGGTAGTAGCAGGGAGCATGCAGCTCTTGAACCTAGACATTTGGGTGGACGGGCCATCATTGTGAAAAGTTTTGCACGCATCCACGAGACAAATCTCAAGAAACAAGGAATGCTACCGTTAACTTTCAGTGTCCCAACCGATTATGACAAGGTACAATCGACTGATAAAATCGACCTCGTCGGTCTAAAAGAATTCGCGCCCAATAAGCCAATCAAGTGCATCTTGCACCACATAGACGGATCAAAAGATGAAATTATGTTGAACCACTCATTCAACGCAGGACAAATTGAATGGTTTAAGGCCGGTTCAGCTCTGAACAAGATGGCCGATCTAGCTAAGCAGAAATAAATGTTGCAAAAGTTGTTAGTCAGAATAACCGATTTGATAAGGAGCAACCATTTAGTATAGTATCAACTCTCCAGAGTTACATAACATTCCCGCATCGCTGTAATGCTCGCTTGGGCTAGGGCTTTCATCCTGAGAAGGTCATGATCTCCAACTGAGTGATTGTCTATAGAGTTTTCAAGGCGTTTGAGATCTGATTTGGATGTTTCCAGAATTCTACGTACAGAATCCAGGGAGCTCGATGCAGATATTTCCAGTTGATTGGTATCATTACGAGTCAAGATATAATTTTGACTCACTTGTCGCAATTTATCGATCCAAAATTGACGCTCCTTACTATCGGATGCTCTGAGTTTATATATCTCTCCGGACGATGAGCATACTGTGAATGTTTGACCATCATCCTCACTCGGTGTGACGATTGCTCCAGACAATATGATGAAGCCTCTGGGTTGGAGTCGATGTTTGTCATGTGGTAGGTAATACTCTAGGACACCTCGGGCTGGATCGAGGATGAAATATCGAAATTGGTAGCCACGGAGAGCATTTGTGAATTTGCTAAGCTGGCCGCTGACCTGATTATTTGAGCTCATAATTCTTACTTCCCAAGGCTTGGATAGATGCTCACAAGATCGAAGCTAATAGATCCTCAGAGAGCTGATCAAACTCACTAGAGTCAATGCGTGGTGCTGTGCTGATGATTCTCACATTTGAACAGCCGATGATCATAGCCCATTGAGTAACAAGATGAGAAAGACAGTTCAGGTGTAGCCTAAATGAAAGTGGGAGGCGTCGTGATCGGCTTTATTGATCGACGATCCGATCAGCTGCAGCCTGCAGCCAGTAGCCGCACAAGCAAGGGAATGCTCCGCTATGGATCGGGCCTCCGATATTACGGTTGCAGAGTTTGACTTGAAAAATCAAAACAAATCCACGCACTCGCGTGAATATCTTTTCTCTTTAGCTAAACGACATCAAATCGGTGGCGAGCCATAAAAAGAAACGAGAAACTAGTTACGAGTTAGGCGATTTCTTTCTGGGATGAGAAAACAGTGAGTTTTAAATCGATGACTCCGGGATAGAGGGCGAGCGTTGTACTACAATAGAGCAACTACCAGACATTTAGTGAGAGAAGAACCGGTTTTAGATTTTGGCTTAGTCTTGGCACTCCTTGGGCTAGTTTGACTCTCTCGCTCTCTTCCTCTTGCTCTCTTTCTCTAGCTTCACCTTCCTCCTATTTATACTCAAGATCCTGCGAATACTTCAGAGCGTCGTCAGAAGAACCACATAATACTTCAATCTAGCTCAGTTGCTGTTGACCGTCATCTTCCTCGCCAGTCGTCGAGGGGGATCGGAAGAACTGAGGGCAGCATTGCCTCAGCGAACTAGAAACAACAAAGAAACTACCTTTGCAAGAAAGAAGAAGGGGAAAAAGAGAGAGGCAGAAAGAGAGAGAGAGAGAGAGGAAACTACCCGCTGCCTTATCTGCCTTGTTTGTCCTCGTTATACAACACAAACCACAACTGTAGCCGGCAAGACTGTGATATCCAACTCGTATGTGATATAATTAACATTCTGTGCGTGTCTATGTGCAGGTGTCCGATACATTTTCCACCATCTCTCATTGGGCTGCTGCTCACCTACTTGCGGAGGCAATCAACAGTTGCACACACCAAGCATCTGGGCAGAAGAACTACTGCAAACCAAGTACATATGCAGACAGGGAAGGCCTCGGTTTACTCTTGAAAGCTTTTCATGAGCCAAGGCCATTCTTGAGAAACGGGTAGCGACAGAAAGAGAGGGAAACGGCCGTTGACTCACTCTACCATTCGGTGCAATTTGTAATCTGCAACTATCCTCCATGCTCAAAAATTAACTTTGCTTAAGTCACCTTATTCAATCGACTTTGTTGCAAGAGAGCTTAAGAGACATCAAGGTTGGGGAAAGGGTCGAAGATATACCCATAAGAATAGTCAATCGATTGTAATCGCTTTCTATTTGTCAAGAAAATAATCAGATACTGCGCAATCTTCGAACAATATCTCTTATCTTGCAAGCGTTTGATCTATTAGTATTTCACCGAAACAGAGTATCTCAAGTTTTTGTGGAAGATAACTGAAAATTACGAAGGGTTGGACATCGAGAATTGCATTATGCCAACAAACGGGACATCAAATGGTAGCACTGGTTACGAAAATGAGCGTCATGTTTATATAGCTTCAGCATATCGCACCCCTATCGGCTCAGTCGGAGGTTGCTTTGCCCCACTAAAAGCTGCCGATTTGGCCGCCACGGTGATCAAAAAGTCAATCGAAACTGTCAATTTGCCACCCGAGGTAGTTGAAAAGGTAACACTTGGACAGGCTCTTCAGGCAGGCAGTGGACAAGCGGCGGCCAAACAAGCCCTGGTCAAAGCTGGCTTGCCACCAAGCACTCGAGATTGTCTAGTAAACGAAGTTTGTGCTTCCGGAATGCAAGCAATCATAATGAGTGCCATACAAATAAAATATTTGGGGGCTAATTGCTTGGTCGCTGGTGGAATGGAGAGCATGACAAATGTGCCGAAGTATCAAGATCGCTTAGCACCTATGATTGGCGACTCAAGCTCTAGGGACGGCATTTTTGTCGATGGCCTACGTGACTCTTTCAACGATTGTCAAATGGGCGACTGTGCCGAGCACACCGCTAAAAAATACAATATAACTCGCGAAGATCAAGATAACTACGCTATTGAAAGTTATAGGCGCGCCAAAGAGGCTTCAGAATCTGGAGTGCTCAAGTGCGAGATATGTCCGGTTAACGTGCCTGGTCGAGGTAGCAAGCCATCTGTGACAGTTGATGTTGACGAAGAGTATAAGAAACTTGATTTGAACAAGGTGAAAACTTTGAGACCATGCTTTGATAAGAATGGCACGATCACCGCTGCAAATGCAAGTTCATTGAGTGATGGTGCAGCTGCCTGTGTCCTTATGTCTCAAAGTGCAATAGATAAGTATCAAGTGAAACCACTGGCGAGAATAATATCTTATGGTGAGGGGGCATGCGATCCGATTGATTTCGCAACCTCGCCAACCGAAGCTATCAAAGATGCACTTAAAAAGGCAAACCTGAGCAAGGAAGACATCTCATTATGGGAAGTTAATGAGGCATTCAGCGTCGTCCCATTAGCAATAATGAAAGATTTGGATATTGATCATTCGAAAATGAATATCAACGGTGGTGGAGTGAGTATCGGGCATCCCTTGGGTATGTCTGGAGCTCGTGTGGTTAACGTTCTGGTGCATCACCTAAAAGAGGGCCAATACGGGTGTGCAGCCATCTGTCGTGGTGGTGGAGGCTCAGCAGCGGTTATCATAAAAAAACTTTAACCGCGCAATAGGGCGTAATCTAGTGTCAACTGTATTAATTTATCAAGCAACTCGTGCAACCAATCTCCCTAGATAATCAGCATATCTATTTTTATCAACAGAACAACGTATGCAATAGAATTCACAGTAATATAGGCGAATAGATATATAATAGTTTTTTAACCTAGAGATAATTTTAATCAACAAATGGCGCTTGCTCATGACAATCTTAGGGGGCCTGAAATTAGAATAAATTTCCAACTGGATACTTCATATCCCCAATCTCTTCTCGACAGTCTTGCGATACTCATCGAGATCTATCCTATGTATTGCTTGCTCATCGAAACGTTCGTTCTCCCATTCTTTGTGATCTTGAGATTCAAAATATACAGCACTCAATAAGTACTCCGCGTAGTCTGTATTTTGTATCCTCATCGGGCAATCTTTAGCCTCAATAGTCAAGACTTCAGTTTGAGGATCATAACGGTGCTCAACAAGATCAATCAACTTGATCCGGTCCCAACCCTGCAATCTTAAATCGTTTATGTTGACTTGTAAAGTTACACAACGGGCCCTGATATCTCTAATAGACGGGCTTGAATGACAGTAATCTCTAGTTATGAGGGTAACTGGAAAATGACTCCGAATTTGCTCGTCAGTTTCTAGATTCTCAGGCCATTTTGTACAAAATTTTCTCAATACTCTGCACTGCCTCTCAATCGCCACAGGTGTAAGGTGTAAAAAATTACAAATTTTTAGTAGCTCTGTATTAGCATATTTTCCTCTTGGAACAGTTCCAGGCTTAATTTCATAACTCTGCCTCAGTGGCAGTGGGACAGCAGACGGCACGAAGGTTTTCGGTGTGGGCCAAATCGAAGGCCAGTCTAGGTCGTCTTTCATGAATTGTTCTCGATATTTTAGTTTCGGGACAAACCGACGGGGAACCCACTTTTTCCGCCGGTCGAACATACGCAGCGACCTCTGTCTAGGATTAAGCCTCAGGACGGGATAACCCTCTTCTGTGAATTCTTGCTCAACTTGCGGATATTTCTTTTTCTGAGCATCGGTCATTGGGAGCCTTTCGGAAGGACTGTAGTACCTCGATGATGAGGATCCAAAAGCGAATGGCGCAATTCGATTCTTCGAACTTGTATCTAGGATAAGCTGGATAAGCTTATTTCTTAACATTTTGTTTGTTGGTGAATAAAGCTTGTCAATGCAGATAAGTTGGACTATTAATTCAATGAAACTGAATCATGGCATTTTAAATATTTCCTGCTGCACGTGACACATGCCGCAGGCTTGTGTGCCCGATCGCACAAGCCTGCTGACTTGACTGTAGCCTAGTTCAAGACGCCGGGTGCCTTAGCTTGGTGGTTAGTGTGCTCTCACTCGACATTGTCGTTTCATATCAGGTCCATTAGCTGATACGATTCACCTCGTTCGAACAGCCTCCTTCACCTCATCCGAGAATTCTTGCTGATTTTCGAACGCCTCCTGTACCTGATCAACGCCGAGCTGGGCCATTCAGCGGGCCCTTTGCACGCTTCCGCCGGCTTAAGGCGCCACGGATGACACCGGTTCAATGCCGTCGCAATTGAATTTTTCGAAAGAATTGTTGCAACTGAATTGTCACCGAGGACTAAACTTAGCCTTCGTTCCCATGAGTATACTCGACTAAACCATACATTGATAGTCTAATGAGATTATACAGTTGGGCCAAGCTCCGAGTTACGAGGGATTGTGCTGATATATCCACGAACTGGTGCTATGCGAGACAGGCAATCCAAATTTGCCGAGTTGATGCTTCCTAGCCTGTGATGTGATCAGACGCCCCATACAATCAATCGGCATAGGTGGAGATTAGCCCACCTCCTTTAGTCTTCAACGTGTTCCAGCGTGGCGCAAGGCAAACAAAAAATAACTGTTCGACGTCCGACTAGATTGTGGCGGCGATGGTGCGGCTATCAACTATATCTTGAGCAAAAGATGGCCTGAAATTCAAAAAGAATCGCAGCAAGTCCAACTAAGGCGCCACTTGCGCAAAAGGCCACTCGGTGGCTCTGCCAAGTCCTGCTGGTTCCGCTAGCCGTGAAACGCAAGCAGCCTGGATACGCAACGCGTGCTGCGTCCCTTTTCTGCCTCTGCTTACGGCTGACTCAATAGATGTTATTAGAGACCAAAATTAATTGTTGTTCTAGCCCTTGACGGCTTCACCCGACAAGAATCTCAATCCTATCACACTAGTCCGCATCTCTGGTATTCTAACTGAGATGCTATCTAAAATAAACACTCCCGTGATCCCACCCAGACTCACATGCATCTATTAATGTTACTTATACTCGAAGACGAATCCGAAATAACCAACGTCTCACATAGACCTCAATAAAAACATGGATAGGGACAAAAGTCAGAATCATAAGAATGGTGGCGGGATCAGGCAAGCTGAAGAACCTCCAGACGACTTGTTCGATAACATGGAGCAAAATTTAGCTACCAGCTTGGAGAATGAAGGATTCCTTGAGGGATTCGAGGTAGGCTCAAGGGATGGCCGCCTCGAGGGTCAAAAGCTGGGAGAGCAGATGGGAGCAAAACGAGGATCTGAGCTGGGCTATTTGCACGGCTACGCTTTAACCTTCAAGCAACTCTTATTTCCAAATACAGATGGTAACGAACATAGTCAACAGAGCATGTCTCGAGAGGAGAGACTTGTGACAGATTTGTTGAAATTAATCGACGAATATCCAAGAACAAACGAAAAAAACTGTGAAGATCAAATACAAGCCATCAGGCTAAAATTTAGACAAGCCTTCGGGGTTGATAGTGGCGATTTAATATCGTCTCGAGACGTGAGTGACAGGAGCCAAGAGGGTATCCGCCAAATCGAAGCCGTATCTGGTCAAAAAACGTAGACGACGCTTGCCTCATGCTGAATCATTTACAAATTCCAAATGCCAATCTCTGTCAAGAGAATCTTAGTCCAGAGTCAATCAATCTATTCATCAACCTTGAACTAAACTTCTGTTACTACTTTTTGTTTATAGTTATAAAAGAAAAATCACTAACTTCAGCTACATGAAATTCTATAAAGAGAAAATAAGTTGGAGGGAGAGAGAAAGGAGAGTCAGTGTCTTTGGTCACTCCCAGAATAGTCACCAGGTGACGACTCTGTGGATTGATTGCTCCGCCATGAGTTGATTCTTGGAGTGAGGGAAGTTTGCCTAGCGTGCTCCGTCCCTCTTTGGATCTACACTTGGCCCCTGTTATTCGATTATCTTTGCCTAATGAGGAGCCTCATACTTATCGGGATGATTAGAGGCCCGGCGAAAAGGACGCAGATTGACCTCAGGTCGGCCGGCCGGCCGGCAGTGTGTCGTCAGAGAATGGGCTAAAGGTTGAGAGTTCAAACAGGGCGACAAAATGGATGCAATTTTGTCAAGCAGAGATCCGAGTTCAAATTAAAGGAGCTATTTCCTCTCTATGTGTTCCTCTGATTAGTGAGCTGAGAGAATGGAAAAAAGAATGCTCGGCCTTCGTTGAATGGAAAACTGGTTTAGGGTACTATTTGGAGGAGGCTGAAAGAGATCAAAAAAGTCGGAAGTTGTAATCTTGAGGCACCCCCAATATTTTTTTTCACCTCTATCGTTTGGGGCCGTTCGTGCATCCTTTTTCCTTCCTCTCTTACACACCCTCCATGCATTTTTGATCGTTATTTTTTC